>JAEEGL017365954.1_pt1 | contig 38231 bp, 29 predicted proteins | sample 9134231 | NCBI WGS metagenome assembly JAEEGL01 (sample SAMN16246548, study PRJNA631951) | gut metagenome | biome: gut microbiome; feature: rumen; material: fiber-attached | host: Bos | place: Iran: Karaj | collected 2018-10
CAGACGTAAGGAGTATGAATGACACGCTCAGTCCCTGATTGCAGCCCAGGAATATCTGCTGCAACGAAGCGGGAAGTATGACCCTGAACAGCATTTCGGGCTTACTTACGTTGAGCACCTTTGCCGAGTCGATTATCTTCTTGTCAACACCGAGGACTCCGCTCATGGTGCCTGCAAATACGGGCCAGAATGTGGCGAGGAAGATAACGAATACGGAAACCGACTTGAACGTGGGAAGAAGCGCTATTCCGTAGGGAATATAGACTATAGGAGGTATTGAGCTGAAAAACTTGGTGATGTATGTGGCGGCTCCGCCCACTCTTGCGCTCCAGCCAATGAAAAGTCCGAGAGGAATGGCTATTACAGCCGCAAGGAGAAAGCCCTTGACAGTAGTTCCCAGTGAGCTCACTATATTGGTGAGTATAGCCGACCTGTCCTCGGTAAACTGGTGTATCACCTTGCCGGGTGCAGGGAAAAGCAGGTCATTGAGCAGATTGTACTTTGCTGTTGCAAGGGACCATACTCCGAGAAGAACGTATACAAATCCAGTGATATCGAGGAGAAGTGAAACTCCCTCTTCTTTTCTGATAAATGATGAAGCTGCAAGCACTATGACTTCAAGTCCCACAGCAAAGGCTATGAGCGAGCCTGTGAATACATCCTTTGTTGACCTGTCGGGCAGGAACTGTATGAGTATCAGCACTATGAACAGCAGGTGCGTTATGCGCAGATATCTTTTTTTCAGCGTCATAATACCACCTCGTCTCCGCCGATACGCTCAGCAATATCGCTGTAGAGAAGCGAGAGCAGTCTGTTGCGGAACTGTCCGTACTCATCGGTTTTTACCAGATCCTCACGTCTGCGTGGACGCTCAAAGGGAACATTCACCACTTCATTTACTGTGCCGGGGTGAGCTGTGAGGACTACTATCTTATCCGAAAGAAGTATAGCTTCGTCGATATCGTGAGTCACGAAAACAACGGTCTTGCGCTCCTCGGTACCGTCTCCCTCCCATAATTTCAGGAGAAGCTCCTGCAATACAACGCGGTTCTTTGCGTCGATAGCGCTGAACGGTTCATCCATGAGAAGTATCTCAGTGTCCATTGCAAGGGCTCTTGCAATAGCCGCTCTCTGCTGCATGCCGCCCGAAAGCTGCGAGGGGAACTTGTTGCCAAAGCCTGTAAGTCCGACCTTTGTGAGGAACTCGTCAGCTATCCTGCCCCGTTCACTTCGCTTTATGTCGTGGCGCGACTGCTTTATGCCAAACTCAATGTTCTTTTTTGTGGTCATCCACGGGAACAGAGAGTAGTGCTGGAACACTACTCCGCGCTCTGTGCCTGTACCGTGAAGCTCCTTGCCGTCTATCTGCACCGAACCCCCTGCTGGTGTATAAAGTCCCTCAAGTACGCTGAGAAGCGTGGACTTTCCGCAGCCGCTGGCTCCGATAACGCTGACGAACTCTCCCCTGCCCACTCCGAATGAAACGTCGTGGAGTGCGTTGAAGCTCCGCTTGTTTTCTATGTAGTTGACTGTAAGATCCTTTATCTCTATCTTATTCGTAGTCATCAAAATGCTCCTTTAATGAATCGTAGATATCATCGCTGCCTTCTGCGATAATGCTGTCGAGAGCAGCCTTGTATATGCCGGTATTGTAGTGCGGTTCGATATCGAAGTCCTCCGTATATCCCAGCTCAACGATAGTATCCTTGAGCGTAAGGGTACCCTGCTTGTCTGGGTCGGGACTTGATACGCTGTAGCCGCCGTATACCTCTGTATCGATGAAATCCTCGTCAATGTCGATGTATTTCTTTACGTCTTTTACCGTCTTTCCGTGATCGGTCTGCGTGAAGTGATAAGCCTTTATAAATGCTCTTTCGAGAGCTGTGAATGTGTTGGGATTTGCGTTTACCTCAGAGGTCTTTGCGACCTGACGGCAGCACGGCTGGTTCTCCAGCGCCTTTTCATGTGCGCAGTAGTAAACTACCTTGTAGCCCTGCGACTTAGCAAGTGAGGTGTAGGGCGAGTAAGCCGAAGCAGCATCGATATTCTTGTTGAGAAGAGCTGCATAGGCGTCCTTCTGACTGTCGAAGTATACGATATTGACCTTATCCTTACCCTCGCCTGTTTCTATGCCTGCATTTTTAAGAAGTATCTGGAGCTCTGCGTCCTGTACGCTGTTCTTTACGGAAGCAACGTTCCTGCCCTTGAGTATTTCAACTCCCAGCTCGTCACTGTCTGCAAATTCTGACTTGATAACATAGCCGTGACCGTTTGTCATGGCACCTCCGATGACTGATATCTCATGTCCCTGACTGAGGAAAGTGAGAGTGGGTACTGAGCCGATGAAAGCAACGTCAAGCTTGTCGGATTCAATACCGTTCACAAGCTCGGCAGCGCTGGAGAACTGAGTAAGTTTTACCTTTAGTCCCTCCTCACTGAAGTAGCCTTCCTCCTGTGCAACGAATGCAAGAAGATGAGCGGTAGAGTTGAGGTAACCGATGTTTATGTCTGCCTTTTCGGGCTTTCCGAGCACTGCTTCTGCGCTTTCTCCGCAGCAGTCGGCAGGTTCTTCCTTGCAGCAGTCCTTATCCTTGTCCTTGCAGCAGTCTTTTTCCTCAGCGGCTTTTTCGTCCGCCGCATTGTATGTGGCTTCATTGGTTGTTGTGTTATTGTCTGCAGAGCTGTTATTGAAAGCGCCGCAGCCTGTGAGCAGCGAAAGAGCCGCTACTATCGAAATATATTTAACCTTGTTATTCATATTTATCACCTTTCAAATCTAAAATTTTTATTTACATTCCGGATTCATATGCAACATCGCATTCGCTCCGAATGAAGTATTTTTCTGTAAACCTTCATGTTTTCTCACTCCTGTTTTCTTTACTGAACTAATCATACCATACCTATAGGCTTTTGTCCAATACAAAAGGATTATCATCACATATAGGAAAGAGCTATACCTTTTCCCTGCGCGGAAGACATAAAAGGAGAATACAGCCGGCGACTCTCAGTCAATACAGAAAAAGCTTCCCTGCTCTGATAAAATGACAAAGCCGCAGGCTGGTCACCTGCGGTTTTAATATCAGTATTCAAGCTTTTCCTCTGTATAGTTTTCAAGCACTCTGAGCATATCCTCTGCGACAGCTTTTGCGCCCTCAAGGTCGTGTTCAAGATAATTTCCGCACTCCCTGCGCTCAGAGCCGGGTATCTTTCCGCTGAAATCAGCCACAAAGCGGAAGCTTTCCTGCACCAGCCCTATAGCTTTCCCGAGGGGAACGCTGTCCCTGAGTATGAGGTAAAAACCTGTGCGGCAGCCCATCGGCCCTACATAGATAACACTGTCAGCATACTTGCTGTTGCGGGCATAGGTAGCAAACAGATGCTCGAATGTGTGGAGAGCTCCGTTGCTGAGATAGTCACCGCCGTTTGGCTTTTTCATGCGTATATCATAGGTCACTGCGTCCCCGTCGATACGGGAGACGTACATTCCCTTTTCAAGCTTGTCGTGGTCTACCGTAAAGCTCGCTATTGTTTTCATGTCATCACTCCTTCGGCATTTTCTTCCTGATGTCACTTAAGCGTTCAAGAGCTTTTTCAAGCGTTTCGTTTTTCTTGGCATAGTGGAATCTTATGTAGCGGTTCTCGGGCTCCCTGAAGAAGCTTGAACCGGGCACAGCTCCTACGCCTACATACTCTGCCAGTTTCTCGCAGAAAACAAGATCGCTCACGTATCCGAACTCAGAGATATCAAGGAGTATGTAATAAGCTCCCTGCGGAACAGTATGCTGTATGCCTATGTCATCAAGTCCTTTCAGGAACAGATCCCGCTTCTCCGTGTACTTGTCCTGAAGCCATTTATAATAATCGTCGCCGAACCGTAGCCCCGTTACGGCAGCCTCCTGCAATGGTGCGGCCGCTCCCACTGTAAGGAAGTCGTGCACCTTTTTCACGGTATCTATGATATGAGGCGGAGCTATAACATAGCCCAGTCTCCAGCCTGTTATGGAATAGGTCTTTGACAGCGAGGAGCATGAAATAGTCCTCTCCCACATATCGGGAAGACCTGCAAAATATACGTGCCTGTGGGGAGCATAAACAATATGCTCGTATACCTCGTCCGTGATGACGAAGGTATCGTATTTCTTTGCAAGGTCAGCAATTATATTCAGTTCTTCATAAGTGAACACCTTGCCGCAGGGATTGGACGGGTTACACAGTATAAGAGCCTTCGGGTGCTGCTTGAAAGCAGCTTCGAGCACGTCTGCGTCAAAGCTGAACGATGGAGGGACAAGGGGAACGTATATGGGCTCAGCTCCCGAAAGAATGGTGTCAGCGCCATAATTCTCATAGAAAGGCGAGAAAACGATGACCTTGTCACCCGGATTGGTCACCGACATCATAGCAGCCATCATAGCCTCGGTGCTTCCGCATGTGACAACTATCTCCCCGTTTGGATCGATATCCCTCCCCATAAGACGGGACTGCTTCTCCGCAAGAGCCTCACGGAAATTCTGAGCTCCCCACGTTATGGAGTACTGGTGAAAGTCCTCCCTTGTGACCTCTGCAAGGCGGTCAAGTATCTCCTTGGGCGGTTCAAAGTCGGGAAAGCCCTGTGAAAGATTTACTGCGCCGTATTTATTTGAGATCCTCGTCATACGCCTTATGACGGAATCGGTAAAACCAGCTGTGCGGTTTGAAAGTTTTGGCATATATTTCCTCCTGAATCATATAAATGCAGGGACTGGCGTCCTCGACAGCCCACATAAACGAATCAATGGGACATCAGGGACGCCGTCCCCCTGCAATCATCTTTTATATTATAACATCATCAGATATTATAGTCAATATTTCTCTCGTCGATAACACGTTTTGACTTGTGCTCGGAACGTGTGTTCAGTCCGCCGTCGGGATGGATCACAACTCTTGCAGGCTTAACGCCTATACGTGCCTTAAGTGCTGCACTTACCTCTGCTGCAACTGTATCATCGTCCTTTGTAACGCCTGTTGCCTTCTCGACCTCAACAGCATATTTGCTTGTAAAGTCCTTCTCAAAGATACGGATGAGATACTCACCTGTCAGGTCGCTCTGCTCGCGGATAACAGCCTCGATATCGCTCGGGAACACATTAACGGCCGAAACAATGAACATATCGTCCTTTCTGCCGAGGATATGTATTCTTCCGTGAGTGCGTCCGCATTTGCAGGGTGTGGTGTCGATACGTCCGATATCGCCTGTCTTGAAGCGGATAAGGGGTCTTGCATGCTTGCGGAGCGTAGTGAATACCAGCTCGCCTGTCTGGCCGGGCTCAAGTATCTCGCCTGTATGGATATCAACCGTCTCAACAAGGATATGATTCTCTGCAATGTGAAGTCCGTCATGGTATTCGCACTGTGCGGCACAGGCTCCGAAAATATCAGACAGGCCGTAGAAATCGAACACCTCAGCTCCCCATATATCCTCGATGGCCTTTCTTGTAGCATCGATAGAACCGCCAAGCTCACCTGCAACGATGATCTTCTTTATGTTAAAGTCCTTCTTCGGGTCGTAGCCTGCCTTAAGAGCCTTTTCACCCAGCTGCCATGCGTATGAGGGTGAAGTCCAGATAACTGTAGGCTGATATGTCTTCAGTATAAAGAGAAGTCTCTCGCTTGGAAGGGTACCGCCCCAGATACATAAAGCACCGAGGTTCTGAGCACCGATTACATCAGGACCGCCAACGTATAGTGAAAAATTAAGAGCGTGTACATAGCGGTCGTTGGGCCTCATTCCTATCTGCCAGAACCAGCGGCTCTCAGTTTCCTGGAACTCGTCGAAGTCCTTTTTCGTGAAAGGGCTCATTGTGGGTACGCCTGTGGAACCCGACGATGTGGAGATGAATACAACGTCCTCCTCGGGAACTGCTGCCAGCTCGCCAAGGAAAGAACCTACTCCCTGAGTGTCGCGCTGTGTCTTTTTGTTGATGAACGGGAACTTCTGAATATCCTTAAGGGTTCTGATGTCCTCTGGCTTTACGCCTGCCTCATCGAATGAACGCTTATAATAGGGAGCGTGGTCATATGCGAACTTTACGATCTCCTTAAGGTCTTCGAGCTGCTTCTTTTCCAGCTCCTCACGGGGAAGTGTTTCCAGCTCCTCGTCCCAGAATTTGTTATTGATATCTCTGCTCATAATATTTATCCTCCATATTCATATATTGCATATCTGTTTGGTATGTTTTAATTATATACCCTGATCCCACTTTTGTCCAATACATGAGTTTTATGTATAATTATAGGTTCAGTCTATATGTAATATATAAGGAAAGGCATGGAGTTTTTCTCCATGCCCAGTGATCAGTCCTTCTGAGGAAACTCCTTTATCCTGCCGATAACATATGACTGCAAAAGGAGTACATCTCCGATATCGAACTCGTTATTGATATTTATATCCGAATACTCAGAGCCCTCGAACTCTACGCCGTCAATCTGCTGAACAAGTGCAGCTCTTGCGGTAATAACGTCCATTGAATCCACACGTCCGTCGTTGTTGAAGTCGCCCTGTATGATATCTGCTGCATTCCTGTCACCGTATCTCAGCTCGAACCTGTTAAGCTCGAATCTGCCATCGGCTTCACATATATGCAGGTCAAGCTTTACCGTCCGGAGATCTCCCGTGATATCCTCAAAGCCTTCTACCCTGCTGTAATGATCGTAAATGTTTACCTTGTCTTCAAAGACCTCTTCATCTGAGCAGTCCTTTCTTACGGCAAAATAGCGTATCTGCTCATAGGTCGAACCATAGAGGTAATTTTCATCGACACCGCCGTAGCCGTCGTAGTTGTAGCAGCATTTATAAAGGTCGTACCCGTGACCGTTTGAATTATAAGACGTTACAAGCTCAGCGGAATCAAGGACTATCGACTTGACATCATACTGTATCTGATAGCTCTCGAAGAACTCCTCCGCTTCAATATCGGAAAGCTTCTCAACAACATCGAGGTAACAGCGTTCCTTGTTTTTCTTTGATAGCTCGGGTATCTCCACATCGAAGACTATGCCGTAGCTGCCTTTCAGTCCGTCATCTATGCTGTAGCCGATGTTGGTGCCCTTCCTTACCTTCATCTTTTTCAATAAGGTATTTTTCACGTCAAAGCATGAACCGAAGTCAAACGCAGGATCTTCTGGTTCTTCCTGCGGGATAACGGAATCAAGTGTAAAAAGTCCGTTGTTATATGCAGTCATTTTACTGCCGCAGTCAAGGTAATCATTTTGCGAAAAGAAACTGTATTTATCTATCTCAACGGCTGATAAAGCTTTTCGGTTCAGTTCAGCATAAAGCTTAACGCTGTCTTCCTTGTCGAGCAGAGAGAAGTCTTCTTCGTAAATATCATTCTTAAGCACATTTATCCAGCCTGTGCTCTTGATATTATCTGTCTTAACTGATATTTCATATAGCTTTCCTGCGTCAAGTCCAAGATCCTTTGAAGCTTTTATAAGGTCGCTCACCGGATATGTGAATTCCCTCACCTTGCTGTTCATAGCTTCATCGCTGCATATATGATAATATGTAATTGCAGATGAACCATTGTGTCTCTCTATTCCGACAATATACTTTTCACCGTCAAGAATGATAGTTCCGCCATAATATGAAAAATGCGCCGTTTCGTATACGCTTTCCGCCATATCATAGAATCTTATGCGCACATCGGGATCATGAAGCTCCACCCATGCAGCAACTCTTACATTATTTCCAAAGCTTGTGCCGACGCCTTCTATTGTATTGTCTTCATCATCTTTTTCGTATTTATAGCTTATCCAGTAATTATGGTCAAGAAAGTCCTCAGCGTCACCGTATCTTTTTCCCGCTGCAGCCCCTGCACTATATTCAAAGGCAAGATCGGCATAAAAGGTTCCGTCCTTTTTGGGTATCATATATGGCTCATGCTCGACGGGAATCGTTGCCCACGGATCCTTACCGGCTTGCAGTTCATAGAAATATCCGTCTATCTCCTTTGTTATGATCTTATTGTCTTCATCGTACTCTATTCTTGCGTATTTGTCGTCATCAGCTTCTGGCAGTTCCTCAGCGGTTTCCTCCGCAGCGATCTCAGGTGTTACGGTATCCTCGGCACCGACCGGAACGGAAGCAATACAGCTCAATGTCATAAGCACTGCCATTAAAGCAGAGACTGCTCTTTTTGTTCTCATAGAAAGCCCTCCTAAAAATAAATGAAAAAAGGTCTTTTTTTTATAGTATAACAACAAAACAGGGGGGGCAAGTCATTTATTGCGATATTTCGCTAAAAAAGGCTAAAATTGTCCGCAGACAGAACATCTGCGGACATAAGTTAAAAACATATTTATATATTGTTATTGTTTATTTCAGAATAAGTCAATATTATTCTTCAGGAACCTTTATCTCGCCAACGATCGGAACAGGGTCTATTCCCTGCTTTGTATAATAGTCCGAAAGAGCTGCTCTTACTGCCTGCTCAGCAAGTACGGAACAATGTATCTTAACTGCGGGAAGTCCGTCAAGTGCTTCGACTACAGCCTGATTCGTCAGCTTGAGAGCGTCATCTATGGACTTGCCCTTGATAAGCTCAGTAGCCATTGAAGACGTTGCTACAGCAGCTCCGCAGCCGAATGTCTTGAACTTTACGTCGGTAATGGTATTATCGTCTATCTTAAGATACATTTTCATGATATCGCCGCACTTTGCGTTGCCTATCTCTCCGACACCGTCAGCATTCTCTATCTCGCCCACATTTCTCGGATTTGAAAAATGATCCAGCACCTTTTCACTGTATAACATATTTTTACTCCTTTATTCGTACTTTTCGCCCTTGACTATCTTTTCCCACACGGGAGACATCTTGCGTAGATGGTCCACAACTCTCGGAATTACCTCGAGTATGTAGTCAATATCCTCGTCGGTGACGTCATCTTCAATGGATAGTCTCATTGAACCGTGTGCTACCTCATGCTTAAGACCTATTGAAAGCAGTACATGTGACGGATCCAGTGAGCCCGAAGTGCATGCCGAACCCGATGAGGCGCAGATACCGTTCATATCCAGCATAAGGAGGAGGGATTCGCCCTCGATGCCCTCTATTGATATGTTGAGGTTTCCCGGGAGGCGCTTGTCCCTGTCGCCGTTGAGCCTTGTATACGGCAGCTTCAATATACCGTCGATGAGCCTGTTTCTTCTTGGAGTTATAACTGCATTCTTTTCGGCGATATTGCGCGTTGCAGCTTCAATAGCTGTACCAAGTCCTACGATTGCGGGAACATTCTCTGTGCCTGCACGTTTGCCGCGCTCCTGACCGCCGCCGTGTATAAGATTTGGGAGAATTATGCCCTTGCGAACATAAAGAGCTCCTATGCCCTTCTGTGCATGTATCTTATGACCTGAAAGGGAAAGCATGTCTATTCCCTGCCTGTGAACGTCAATATCCACATGGCCGACTGCCTGAACGGCGTCTGTATGAAAAAGCACACCCTTTTCATGGCATATGGCGGCAATTTCATCAACAGGCTGGATGGTGCCTATCTCGTTGTTGGCATACATTATCGTGACCAGAGCCGTGTCATCACGGATAGCCTTTCTTACGTCCTCTGGGTCTATGAGGCCCTTGTCGCTTACAGGCACATATGTTACCTCAAAGCCGTGCTTTTCAAGGTATTCTGTGGTATGAAGCACCGCATGGTGCTCGAAGACTGAAGTAATTATATGTTTTCTTCCCTTTGCCGCCATGAGCTCCGCTGTACCCTTTATAGCCCAGTTGTCAGACTCGCTTCCGCAGCTTGTGAAGTATATTTCCCGCGGCTCGGCACCAATAGCCTTTGCTACCTTTTCTCGTGCAGTCTCCACTGCCTTCTGTGCGTCCCTGCCAAGCTTGTAAATACTGGAGGCATTGCCGAAATTCTCGCGGAAATATGGCAGCATAGCCGCAAGGACCTCCTCTGAAACTGCCGTGGTGGCAGCATTGTCAGCATATATCGTTCTTTTCTCCATTAAGTATTCTCCTTATTTGTATAAAACCTATCGATTAACTATATTATACCACAGCATTTTTTATATTTCAAGCCCTGTTAACCTTGCGAAACCAAATATGATAAAAATCGCATTTTTAAATGAAATTTTTCATATCAGCCGCAGTTATTCTGTTGACATTACAGATCAGAAATGCTATAATTCAATCAGTGAGAGTAGAAATTCTTTCACTGTATTTCTTATTTTTATAAAAGGAGATCGTTGTTTGAAAAACAATAACAGAACGGAGATAGCAGCGTAAACGGGCGGTTTGCGAATACTATCCCACACAAACCTCCCGTGTCCGGTCAGCAATTTCAGGAGGAAAAAAATAATGAATAACAATGACTATATCATACGTCCGGAAACCCAAAACGACTACCGCGAAGTAGAAAATCTTGCCCGCGAGGCTTTCTGGAATCTCAGCAAGCCTGGCTGCTTTGAGCATTACTTCATTCATATAATGAGAGAACATGAGGATTTTATCCCCCAGCTTGATTATGTTATCGAAGTCGGAGGAAAGATCATCGGCTCAGTTATGTACTGCAAGTCAATGCTCAGGGACGAGCATGGCAATGGAAAGGATATCGTAACTATGGGGCCGCTCTGTGTGCTCCCCGAATATCAGCGAAAGGGCTATGGAAAGACTCTGCTGGAGCATACATTTAAAATCGCAGCCGAAATGGGTTACGATACTGTTATCAACTTCGGCAATCCCGATAATTACGTTGCAAGAGGATATAAGAGCTGCCGCAGGTACAACGTGTGCTTTGAAGGTGACTTATACCCTGCCGCACTTCTCGTAAAGGTGCTCAGGGAAGACGCTCTTGACGGCAGAAAGTGGTTCTATTGTCCCAGCGACGTTGACGCTCCCTGCGATGACGAGGAGGCCGTTGAAAAGTTCGATGCTCTGTTCCCGCCAAAGGTAAAGGACTGGCAGCCAAGTCAGGAAGAATTCTACATCCACAGTCATTCAGTCATAAACCGCGAATGATAATATCAGACGCCTCCGAGCTTTTAGCATGGAGGCGTTTTTACTTGACTATTCAGCATAATTATAATATAATAGAATTCAAGCTAAGGGGGTCAACATTATGGAACTTGAAGAAGAATATACACGGAACAGAACGGCAATAAAAAAGATAAAGAATCAGGACACTCAATGCTTTATTGCATACGCTGCAAATCTTATGGTTATATTATTCATGGTCTATACTTTCATAATGACAGGCAAACCTTTGTATCTGATAATAAGTCTGATAACAATATGTGCTTCTGTTACAGGTTTTTTCAGCGTATATAAGAAAAGCACTCCTCTTGCGATAATTTCGGCTTCACTGATGGCAACCGAGATCGTACTGTTATTCATGGACTGGGGTTTTTCATTGATACCTCTTTTCGGCTTCGGAGTACTTATCTATAACGCTGTTGTAAATGTTATCAACTGCAAAAAATACGAATGGCTGAGTCAGCAGGACGGATTCCCGAATTTTGAAATAAAACAGAAGCTGTATGAAATGGAAAAGGCACAGTGGGACATAAAGGATCCCTACACACAGAAAAAAGAAGACATCGAAAAAAGAAACTCAGGCTCTGACGGAATGCAGGGTCTATAACAACACAGTAAAAGGAAAAGGCTCCGCATTTGCGAAGCCTTTTCCCATAGTTGGAGAGAAAATCATATCAGTAATGGAATAATTCTTAATTATTTAGCCTGACCGTAGTAAGCATTTGCTCCGTGTTTGCGGAAGAAATGCTTGTCAAGCAGTCTCTGCGGCATATCAGGAGTGTCAGAGCGCAGAGTTTTGGTTATCCACGCCATTGCCGACAGCTCTTCAAGGACCACCGAGTTGTGAACAGCCTCCATGCAGTCCTTTCCCCATACAAAGGGACCGTGATTTGCCACAAGTACAGCAGGGATATTCTGATACTCCCTGCAGCATTCAACGATCACCCTGCCTGTTTCCAGCTCATACTCGCCCTTTACTTCCGCATCGGTCATTTCCCTTGTACAGGGTATCTCGCCGTAGAAGTAATCTCCGTGAGTTGTACCAAGGGGCGGTATGCCCATACATGCCTGTGCAAAAGAAGTCGCATAACGGCTGTGAGTATGGACTACTCCGCATACTCCTTCAAAATTTCTGTATATTTCAAGATGAGTGGGAGTATCGCTGGATGGAGAGAGCTTTCCGTCAACCTTTTTTCCGTCGAGAGTAAGTACCACTATATCGTCGGCAGTCATGGAATCATACTCAACTCCGCTGGGCTTTATCGCTACAAAACCTGTCTCGCGGTCATATTCGCTGACGTTGCCCCACGTGAACGTGACGAGTCCGTACTTCGGGAGCAGCAGATTCGCCTTTAATACACGCTCCTTAAGCTCTTTAACGTCCATATATAACATCTCCTATCATGATATCGCGCTCAAGCTTTTCCTTTGTGGTATCCTTGTTGATTACCACAAGCTCGATGCCCATGATACGAGCGAAATCTCTTACAGTCTCGTCCGTTATATCGTAGGAGAGCACTGTATGATGTGCGCCGCCTGCGATAATCCAGCATTCAAGTCCCTCAAGAAACGAGGGTGCTGGTCTCCACATTGTTCTTGCAACGGGAAGATTCGGCATTGACTGGAAAGGCTTCTCGCATTCGATATCCTGCTGTATAAGCCTGAATCTGCCGCCGATATCAATGAGAGACAATACCTTCGCGGAGCCTGCCCTGCCCTCGAATACTATTCTTGCAGGAGCGTCCTTGCCGCCGATTCCAAGCTTGTGTACCTCGATACGCGGTCTGTCAGCTGCTATGGACGGGCATACCTCAAGCATATGCGAGCCGAGTATGAGCTGACGCTCATAATCATAGGTGTAATCCTCCATGAATGATGTGTTTCCATCGGGATACATTGCCTTTACTATAGCCGTCATGCCCGCTGTCTTCCAGTCGCCCTCAGCACCGAAGCCGTAGCCCTTGTGCATAAGATGCTGTGTTGCAAGACCGGGTAGCTGCTTCATACCGTGAAGATCCTCAAACGTATTCGAGAAAGCCTTTGCTCCTTCACGGACGAGTATCTTCTCGATAGCTATCTCCTCACGTGCCTGATATCTGATAGTGTCCGTATCAGCCTCGCTGAACTCGTAAAGCTCTGCATATTCCTTCATAAGAGCATCTATCTCAGCATCGGTAACTGCATCCATATACTCAACAAGGTCTCCTACTGCGAAAGTATTCACCTGCCAGCCGAGCCTGAGCTGAGCCTCTATCTTATCGCCCTCCGTAACAGCCACCTCGCGCATATTATCACCGAAGCGAACTATCTTAAGGCTTCTGCTGAACATAACGCCGACAGCAGCACGCTGCCATTCACCGATCTTCGCCTGAACCGCCGGATCCTTCCAGTAGCCTGCGACTACTGCTCTCGGTACACGCAGACGAGCCCCAATGAAACCATGCTCCCTGTCGCCGTGCGCCGACTGGTGGAGATTCATGTAATCCATGTCGATAGCTTCATTGGGTATAGTCTCGTTAAACTGCGTATGAAAGTGAAGCCAAGGCTTTTGTAGGAGTGCAAGACCATTTATCCACATCTTTGATGGTGAAAAGGTGTGGCAGAATGTGATTATACCTGCGCATTCGTCATCATAGTTTGCTTCCTTGACAATGCGCTCTATCTCAGACTCGGTTTTTACCGTGAGCTTGTACTCAACAGGGAAAGGAAGCCTGAGTCCGTCAACAATCTTCTTTGAGTCCTCCTCGACCTGACGGAGAGTTTCCTCACCGTACAGGAACTGTGAACCCGTTACAAACCAGAATTTCATACTATATCGATCCTTTCTTTTATTCGGCGGCTGCTACCTTAACGGCAGATATCCCCGAAAGGTATTTCTGCATATATTTGTTTATGCCTTCAGTATCCTCCTTATCCGGAGCAACTGTGCTTTCCTTCATATCGGAAAAAACTCTGCCGCTGAGATACTGTTCGAGACTCTCACCGGTGTTTTTTCTGACCATGTATGCTGCAAGAATAGCTATTCCCCATGCCCCGCCCTCGCCTGCGGTCTGCATGAGAGTAACATCTGCTCCGAGAGCAGCCGCAAGAAAATTCTGACTGGGACGTGGAGTCTTGAAGAAACCGCCGTGAGCGTATATACGGTCCAGCTTTACATGCTCCTGCTCCGTAAGGATATCCATTCCCGCTTTCAGAGAAGCCACGCAGGAGTACACAAGGCTCCTTGCAAGGTTCCTTATGTTGAATGCGGAATCAGGACTTCTCATAAGCATCGGTCTGCCGTCCTTTATTCCTGTTACGGGTTCTCCTGCGTAGTAATTGTAGGAGATTATGCCGTCACAGTCGGGGCTGCCCTCTGCTGCCAGCGAGTAAAGAGTATCGTAAAGCCTGCCCTTCGGAATATCTACGCCGAACTCCCTGAGAAGCCCGCCGAACATACCGAACCATGCGTCAAGGTCAGATGTACAGCTGTTGCAGTGCACCATTGCTACGGGAGCACCGCAGGGAGTGGTGACTATGTCTATCTCTCGGTGAACCTCCGAGAGCTTTTCTTCAAGGACTATCATCGAGAATATAGAAGTGCCTGCCGAAACGTTGCCTGTTCTGGGCGTTATGCTGTTAGTCGCAGCCATTCCCGTCTGAGCATCTCCCTCGGGCGGACAGAAGGGCACTCCAGGACTGAACGTACCTGTGGGGTCAAGAAGCCTTGCACCTTCTTCAGTGAGATTACCCGCACATTCTCCCGCAGGAATTATTGCAGGAAGCAGGTCTGTGAGCTTTTTACGCAGTTCAGTTCCTGCTGCAAGCTCGTCAAATTTCGCAAGCATACTGACATCGTAATTGCATGTACCCGGGTCTATTGGGAATATACCCGAAGCGTCTCCTGCACCGATGAACTTCCTGCCTGTGAGAAGATAGTGCACATAGCCCGCAAGTGTAGTCATAAAGGCAAGTCTGCCTATATGGGGCTCGTCATTGAGTACAGCCTGATACAGATGGGCTATGCTCCAGCGCTGAGGAATATTGAACGAAAAGGCTTCCGTAAGCCTGTCAGCAGCCTCCTCTGTCATGGTATTGCGCCATGTTCTGAATGGTACAAGCTGCTGATCGTTCTCATCAAATGCAAGGTAACCGTGCATCATTGCGGATATGCCTATACCCGCAGCTGTTTCCAGCTTTACGCCGTATTTTTCTTCAACATTTTTCATAAGGCCGGCAAAGCATTCCTGAAGACCTATCTTTACCTTTTCAAGGGGATATGTCCAAACGCCGTCAAGCAGCTCGTTCTGCCAGTCGTAAATGCCGGCTGCAAGAGGAGCATGATCCTCGCCTATAAGGACCGCTTTTATACGTGTCGAACCGAATTCTATACCTATGACTGCTTTGCCGTTTTTTATCTGTTCTGCACTGCTCATGTTTTTACTCCTTTTGATTCCGCAGGCTTTTCCGCTGAAAGATTTACCTTTTTTCGCCTTGCGATGATGATACTCTGTACCACAAGGAAAATACAAAGCATTGAAGCGTTTGTGATACCTGTCCACCATGCCTGATCAAGTCCTGCTGATGATACTATGTTCTGAATGAGAGCAAGTGAAAGTACGCCGAAAAATGTGCCTATGATATTTCCGACGCCGCCCGTAAGCATTGTACCTCCGATGATCGACGATGCTATAGCATTCATCTCAGCTCCCGTTGCATGAGACGCCGATCCCGAGCCTGCGTGCATAAAATAAACGAATCCGCCAATTCCACCTAAGATACCGCACATAAGATATGCAAGGAACGTAGTTCTCTTTACATTTATTCCGAGCATAAGTGCGCTTTGTCTGTTGCCGCCGACAGCATAGAAGCTGCGGCCTGTCTTTGTCCATTTGAGGAAAAGGAAAAGAGCAACAACTGTTATAAGAGCCACAATGACGCCTATTTCTATGTATGCGTCTATATATGTGCCTCTTTTGTTCACCGAGCCCATACCGGGAACGATGATCCTTGTTTCCTTGAGCTTTACAAAGGCTTCGTTCTGTACATTGAACGGCTTGGTATTGACAATGGTAGTCATTCCCCTTGCAAAGAACATGCCGGCAAGGGTAACAATAAACGGCTGTATGTCAAGATAAGCTACAAGGAAGCCCTGAACAAGACCGAATGCAATACCGATACCGAGTGATATCATTATCGCACCGAACACGGATCCACCGTGTTTGTCAAGGTATACAGCGGAACACATGCTCACAAGAGCAGTCATTCCGCCGACTGATATATCAATACCGCCTGCTATCATAACTATGGTCATTCCGCAGGCAAGTATTATCAGCGAAGCATTTGCATTGAGAATATTAAAAAATGTCTGTGCTTTGAGAAAACCCTCACCAAGTCCGAATATCGCAAAACCATACATAAGTATAAATACGATTATAGTTATGGACATCAGCAGGTTTGTGTCCGATATTCCTCCAAGCAGATGCCGGTGTTTTTTTCCGGGATTCAAATCTGTTTGCGGCATAAATCATTCCTCCGTTCCGTTTTTATCAGCCTTTGCTCTCTGCTTTCAGGGGTGAACGCAGCCTTTTGAACAAAGCAGCTGTCTTTTCCCTTACTATCGGTGCGCTGAGCACAACAAGCAGGATAACAACCACCGCTTTGTATGCCGGAAGAGCCTCCGAATTTACATTCAGCTTGTAGAGAGTTGTGGTAAGGAACTGAATAACATATGCTCCGAGTACTGAAGCTGTTATGCTGAATTTACCGCCGCTGAGGGAGTTTCCGCCCAGAGCTACGGCAAGAATTGCGTCCATTTCTATATCCTTTGCGATTACGGAATAATTAATTGTGCCTATTCTCGCTACCTTGATAAAGCCCGCAACTGAAACACAGAGTCCCAGTATTACATATGTGATGAACTTTATAAGTGCAGGGTTGAGACCGTTCAGACGAGAGGTCTTTTCATTGATTCCCACCGACTGCGCATATAGTCCGAGTGTAGTGAATTTCATCACAAGGGCTATTACTATAAAGCAGATCACAGCAATGAATACAGGTGTAGGTATCGGTACTCCCGAAATAAAGTTTCCGAATGCCCAGAAGGACTTGTCATGGGCTACCGGCAGTTCATTGTTGTTTATCCATGCAGCTATGGAACGTCCGGCTGTAAAGAGTATAAGAGTGGCGACCATAGGCTGTATCTTGAATATAGAAACAAGGACACCGTTGAAAGCGCCGAATGCCATAGCCACAAGACAGCTTATAAGAAATGCCACTATTATTGGAGTCTGAAGCGATTCGGGATGTTCGCCCGTACCGCACAGGAGCCTCAATATAACGCTGCCGCTTATAGCCATTGCAGCACCCACACTTATGTCCTGTCCCCTTGAAGCTGCCGTTACCAGAGTCATGCCAATAGCAAGAATGGCAAGCTCCGAGCCGCTGTCAAGGATAGATATGAGGTTCCCCGAAAATACCTTGTAGCCATCGCTGCTTGGCTTCAGCGTTATATCAAAGAATGATGGATCAACTATAAAATTGAATATTGCAAGTATGAGCAGAGCTGCTATCGGGATAAAAATCTGCTTTCTTACAATTGCCGTAAGAAACGAAGTCTTTTCAGATTTTTTCGCCTGTGCCGTCATTCCCGGTCACCTCCTGCTATGGTATTCATAATCGTATTCTGAGTGAGCTCATCTCCGGTGAGCTCACCGACAAGCTTTCTGTCCCGCATTACGAGAAGTCTCGAACAGGTGCGCAGCATCTCGTCGGTCTCGGAGGAGATGAATGTTATGCTCATGCCCTCAGAGGCAAGCTTGAGAACAAGCTTCTGAATATCGATCTTGGTACCTACATCGATTCCGCGGGTAGGTTCGTCGAGAATGAGGTATTCGGGATTTGTAAGCAGCCAGCGTCCAAGGATAACCTTCTGCTGATTGCCGCCCGAAAGCGACTTTATAGGTGTATTGACCGAAGCGGTCTTTATGTCGAGGAGCTTTATGTAATCCTCCGCGAATTTATTAGCCTCCGCTTTTGAGAACGGCTTGAAGAAGCCCTTTTTGACCTGCAGTGCTAGTATGATATTGTCCTTTACGGACAGGTCGCCGACGATACCGTCCCTCTTTCTGTCCTCGGGAAGATAAGCTATACCGTTTTTCATAGCGTCTATCGGCTTTTTGATACTTACCGTCCTGCCGTTGACCTTTACGACGCCGCCCGTTACCTTGTCAGCACCGAAAATAGCTCTTACACACTCGCTTCTGCCCGAGCCGAGAAGGCCCGTAAAGCCATTGACTTCTCCCTTGCGGATATTGAAGCTGAAAGGCTTGATGCCCTCCGTACTGCAAAGCCCGTCAGCTTCGTAAACGAACTGCTTGTTTTTGTCAACGAAAGCGGGCATATCGTTTTTGATGTCCGCCATATCATCAAGCTCCTTACCCAGCATTTTCGATACGAGCTGAACCCTTGGCAGATTCTCTATCTCGTATTCTCCTACGAGCTGACCGTCACGAAGAACGGTGATACGGTCACAGACCTCATACACCTGATCGAGGAAGTGGGTAACGAATATGATACCTACTCCCCTCTCCTTGAGCTGTTTCATAAGCTTGAAGAGCTTGGCTACCTCAGATTCATCGAGGGAAGAGGTAGGCTCGTCAAGAATCAGGACACTGCACTCCATATCAACTGCCCTTGCTATAGCGACCATCTGCTGAACAGCAATGGAACAGCTTGCAAGCTGCTGCGTCGGCTTAACTGCTATCCCCAGCGAATCGAGAAGCTCACCTGCCTTACGGTTCATGTTCCTCCAGCTGACCAGTCTGCTTTTGCCTCTGCCGAGGAAGATATTCTCGGCAACGGAAAGATTCGGGCAAAGGGATATCTCCTGATATACCGTACTGATTCCGAGATTCTGAGCTTCCTGCGGTGAGCGTATCTGTACCGCACCGCTGTGTCCCTTAACAAATATGTCTCCGCCGTCCTTTACATATACACCTGTGAGGACCTTGATAAGAGTGGACTTACCCGCGCCGTTTTCGCCCATGAGCGCATGTATCTCACCCTTGCGGAGAGTAAAGTCAACATTCCTCAGAGCCTTTACTCCGGGAAAGGACTTATATATCCCTCGCATTTCAAGCAATGATTTCTCCTGCATTGCTATGCCTCCTAAATGAGTTTTACGGCTTATCCGTACATATCCGATACGGAGAAGTCTTTAAAATTAGTGCGGTGACTACAGCATTCACGAATTCGCCACCGCACTATTAATATTATTCAGTGCCCTGTAAACACTTCAGACTCAGATACCGTACTGATTTACGTCGTCGTCGGTAATAGTCTTTGCATCAAAGCCCTTTTCTTCCATTACAATGGTTTTCTGAGAGAGGGTCTCACCATTTTCGAGCTTTTCTATTATATCCTTAATGTAAGAGGACTGGAAAGGATTGCACTGTCCGTCGTAGTTCCAGTTGCCCTTCTTGAGTTCTTCAAGCGCCCACTTGTTGCAGTCGAAGCCTATAACGACCACATCCTTGTCAACGCCGTGTGAGATGTTTGCTCTGTCGAGAGCAGCAACTGCTCCCTGTGCCATATCATCGTTCTCCGCATAGATTACATTGAATTCCTTCTTTGCGTCAATAGCAGCCTGAACGATCTGCTGTGCCTTTTCAGCATTCCATTCAGCTGTCTGCTGAGTAACGATGTTCCAGCCAAGCTCCTTGGCAGCCTTGTCGAGAGCGCCCGAGCGGCCTCTCTGGGCATCTGAGCCCATTACCCCCTGAAGGTGAATGATATCGTAGGCCTTAAGGTCCTGAGATTTGAGCCAGTCAACAGCCTGCTCGCCTTCCTTGGCCATATCGGAAACGATAGAAGCGTCATAGAGACTCTCATCTGCGTCGATGGTACGGTCGAAGAGAATAACTCTTACTCCGGCAACCTTTGCGTCCTTGAGAACTGAATCCCAGCCGGCTGTATCGGCAGCTGAAAGGAGAAGATAATCGACCTCGTCCTGAATGAATTTCTGAGCATAGTTGATCTGCTCCTCATTCTTGAGGCTGTACTTGAAAGAAGCGTCGAAGCCGTTTTCCTCAGTAAATGTTGCCTTAAGATCATTTACGTTGGCTGTACGGTAACCGGACTCATTCGGATCGTTATTGATAATGCCTACTTTTATCAGTTTATCCGACTTCTTGTCTTCTGTCTTTTCGGTATCTGCGGCTGTAGTCTTGGGTTTGTCTGCTGTGTTGTCATTGTTGGACGAACTGCCCGAGTTGTCTGTCTTTCCGCAGCCCGCAAACATTGCTCCGCAGAGTAACATACTTGCTGCCATTGCAAAAATCTTCTTCATTTTCATAATTAAAATTCCTCCATCCGAATTTATTATGTAATCAACGTACTTAACGTTAACTTGTACTTACATTATAATCAAATTGTACTTACATTGATACCGAAAATGTTACACTAAATGTTTATTATTTTTTGGATATACATTCAGTTTTAATTTCACGGGCAAACGTTTGCGCTGTTCTGGAACTGGCGGGGAGTCTGTCCCGTATATTTTTTGAAGATCTGGCTGAAATAGCGGTAATCGCGGAAGCCCACGTCATATGCCACCTCATATATCATCTTTGATGTACAGCATAAAAGCTCCCTTGCGTGACCTATTCTCGCAACAGCGATATATTCGGACAAATTTTGTCCGTACTCCTTTTTGAACTGCGCGCTGAGGTAGGATGGGCTCAGCCCGACTGCGTCAGCCACAACAAGCAGTGACAGCTCGTCGTTCATGTAATTATTGTCAATATAATCCCTTGCCTTGGCAACTATGCTCCTGCCGCTTTCTTTAGCAGATTCTATACGCCACATGATACAGTCGTGAACGATCTTGTGAAGGAATCTGAGGGTGTCGTCCACAGTCATGAGATCACGCCCGATATCGTCGGCAGTTCCGAAATGTCCGAAGAACTTCTCGTTGCTTATACCTATTTTTCTTGCAAATGTGTGCGATGATACATAAATGTCCATACACACATACAATCTTATCATTAGCGACTTTATCCGTGTATACTCCACTTCACTGAGTATTGAATCAAGCATTTCATCACAGTTTTCAAGACTCCCGCTTTGCAGCAGGTCCTCTATCTTTTTGATATCAAGACGTTTGACGTCCTGAACCGTTTCTTTTTTTTCATTCATGCCTAATATCCCTCACATTTAGCTCTATTCATCACAATTGTACAGACAATGCTCAGATCTTCTTGACTGAATCGCGTATTTTCAGCTCCGGAGCGAAGATGATATTTCCGTCATCGGAGGAAAAAGAGCTTATTCTGTCGATAAGCTTTTCAGCCACGGCTTCCCCAAGCTTTCTCTGCGGATGAATGACCGTTGTAAGCGGAACATCACATATCGAAGCATATTTTGAGTCATCAATTCCGATAATCGAAAGATCGTCGGGAACGCTTATGTCATGCTCCTTGCAGAATTGAAGCAGCTTGATGGCAATGTTATCATTATAGCACACAACTGCGGTAGTTTCGCTGAGAAGCTCCAGAAGCCTGTTGCCGCCCGACGTAAAGAGAAAATTCTTATCCGATGTGGCGAACCAGAGTACATTTTCCTCTGCATTTTTCAGTCCGTGAGCTATGCAGCTCTTTGTAAAGCCGCTGTAGCGCTTATGCCCCTGTATATCGTCAAGTGCGAACAGACCGGCTATTTTTGAATGCCCGCAGCTGAACACATGGTCAGCCGCAAGCTTTCCTGCCGCTTCGTCATCCAGCGCAACGCACGGATAATCCGACCAGGGATACTTCGCGTTAAAGAAGACAACAGGTATATTCTTCTGTCTGAGCTCGTCATATAACTCCATATTCGGGTTTGGAAGGGCGCTCTTTGAAGGCTCTACGATAAGTCCCTGAACACCTCCGGAAATCATGCTCTGAAGCGCCTGCTGCTCCTCAGCCACCTTATTATGGGTGATAGCGAGCTGCATCGAATACCCCGAATCGTTGAGAACACTTTCAATACCAGTAACTATCTGAGGGAAAATATAGTCGGTAAAATAAGTGGATATAACGCCTATATTCCTTGACTGCACCTGTGACGGCGAGGTATTCTGCGTATAGCCTGCCGAAACGAACGCTCCGCTGCCTCTCACACGGCAGATGACGTTGTCGTTTTCCAGACACATAAGAGCCTGTCTGACGGTCTGTCGGCTGACGCCGTGGATCTCGCATAGCTCCTTTTCCGTAAGGAAACGATCTCTCGGACGAAGTCCCTTAGAGGCGATATAGTTTTTCGCCCACTCAACGATCGTTAAGTATTTATAATCTTCCATAGTATCCTCCCAAGACCGAAAATGATATCGTCTTTTTCTTAATAATAACATAAAAAAAACAACTTGTAAATACAACTTTGATAATATGCTTACAAAATTGTATGCACACACAAAAAGAGTTTTCCCTGATTGTGCATTACGACAGTTTTTCTGATATAATATGTGCCGTACAAATTTTATTAAGCAAGAAATTTGTATTGTTATTCCTAAAAAATTAACAAATTATATGTTGAATTACGCAAAATACTATGATATAATACTATAAAGGCCAAATCCTTAATACATCGGATTGTGAGGTAAATAATATGGATTTTCGTGAATATCTTGATTCTTGCGCATCCCTTACATGTATTATTTCCGTTGAGAGAAAGCCTGACGTAAGCTATGGTGACATAAGGATAGTTGACGGAAACAAGGCATATATCGACTCGATAGAACGCAACAGCGACAGCAATACAGATATCGCAAAGGAAAAAAAGTTCGTTCCCAATTCACTGTACACAAAATACTTCCCTTTCGACCTCAATTTTGAAGATTTCTGCTACCGTGCAGCTTTGAAAAAGGAAGTTCTGCATACATATGTCCACCCCGACCGTTACGACATATGGTTCAATCTCTTCTTTCTGCCACTGAACAGTGACGACGAAAATATAGGCTACTGCGCATACACATACACTATTACCGTAAACGCCGATTCGGGACTTATGTCTGACATACCTCTCGAAACAGCTTCCAATGTACTGCAAGCCTGTATCAAACTCTACAGCGGCTCGGATTTCCAGACCTCGATCAATGACGTCACAGCGCATATCAGAAAACTTTGCAACGCGAACCGCTGCTGCATACTCCTTACCGATTTCAACGCAGGAATGTGCAGGCTTCTCAGTGACGACCATATAATCGAGGGACCGCAGGGTCCCATAACAGGAATAATCACCCCGGAGTTCTTTGATATCGTATCAACATGGCCTGCAACAATAGACGGAAGCGACTACCTGATGATCAAGAACGAGCATGACATGAATGTGCTGAAAAGCCGCAACCGGGCATGGTACGAGTCGCTTAAACAGTACGATACAACTACGCTCGTTCTCTTCCCTCTCAACTACGGCGGCGAGACAAAGGGCTACATATGGGTAACGGATTTCAATATTGACGATGCTTTGAAAATACGCGAGACCCTTGAGCTTACCACATATTTCATCTCCTATGCCATAGCAAACTATCAGCTTCTTAACCGTCTTGAGATCATGAGCACAATTGACCTTCTCACAGGCGTTAAGAACAGGAATGCAATGAACAACCGCGTTAATGCCCTTGTTGACGGAACGGAAAGCTATCCCGACGATCTCCGTGTAGTTTTCGCAGATCTGAACGGCCTTAAGCAGGTCAACGACAATCAGGGACATATCGCCGGAGACCTCCTGCTGAAAAATGCAGCTCTCATTCTTCAGGACACATTCATTGGTCAGGAAATATACCGTGCAGGCGGCGACGAGTTCACAGTCTTCGCTTGCGGACTGAGCGAAGAGGAGTTCGGGGAGAAGCTAACAAGGCTGCGCAGCTATGCCGACAGTCCGGAGGGCGTCAGCTTTGCCATCGGAGCCTGCTCCGATAATGGCAGAAAAGATATCAGATATGCCATGGCAAATGCCGACGAAAGAATGTACGCCGACAAAGAGGAATACTATAAGCGCTACCCCGAGCGCAGACATAAGTAAATCTTTCTCCGAAGCATATGTAATGTTCATGTGCTTCGGGGATTTTTAATTCAAACACTTAATTTTTCCCGATTTTTTGCGGTTCATGTTTGACATATCTGTGATTTGGTGATATAATAATAGTGTTCCGACATTAATCACGGAGGTGACATTTATTAATATCCCCAAAAAAATATCTCTGCTCCTCACATCCGCAATTGCAGCTGTTATGATGCAATCAGTCAACGCATACGTATACGGAGCAGCAGAAGACTTCACAACAACTATCCCACATACTTCCGAAAACGGCATCATAACACTTAACAGCGGTCAGCAGTGGTTCAAAGCCACAGAGCTTGAAAACGGCAGGAACTACCTTATAGGCATAAAGTGCAGCGACGGGAGCAGTGTACTCCTTACGGCTGACGACCACACCACTGCCGAGTACATATGGCACTATGCCGAGGATAAAATGGTCTCCAGCACCTCGTATCACTACAACGAGCTCTATACTGACACTCACCGTCTCTGCTGTCATAATAACGACCTCTATCTCACCAAGGACTGGTGGTCTGAGGGAGACGAGACATGGAACTTTGACGGAAAAAGACTTTTCCACAACAGCGGCGGTACCATGACCTACCTCACTTATACCGAGGGCAGCAGCGTTCCTTTCGGCTGCACCGGCGATCCCGCAAAGGCTGCCGATGTGGAAATATTCACAAACGGTCCGGAACTTGCAAGATGTATAAAAACCCAGCCGTGCGCCGAAAGCTTTGTCATTGAAGGCAGCGGTTATGCCCCTCCTGTATTTTCCGTGGAACTTCTTAATGATTCAATAACGGCAGACAGCATCAGGTGGTTCACAGACGGAGAGGAAAAATCAGCCGGCGGACTTGCTTTTACCGCTGAGGAACTCGCCGGTCTTCCTGCGGGCGTTCACCATGTGAGCTGTATCGTCGAAGCCCATGACGCCGACAACCATTACTATCGCGAAAAGTCTCAGGAAGCTGTTTTTGTTGTCACAAAAGGCATAGTCCCCGATTCCGTTATTACCTTCTCCGACATACACGAGCAGTACGACCTCATAGGAAAAGCCATAGAGGGAGTTCTCGAACGAACAGGCGGATATATCCCCTCACTTATTGTGTGTACAGGCGATATGATAAACGGTCCCACAATGGACTACGATACTATGATAAACACCTATGCCCCCAGATTAAAACCATACCTCGGCGGTCTTGACACTGTGTTCGTTGCAGGTAATCATGACTCCTCCAAGGCTGTTTCTGAGCTTTCACAAGCTGCCGGCCTCGGAGCTGACAGTGATTTTTCAGACGGCTGCGGAATTATCTACCGAAGCAGCCCGAAAAAAGGAAAAAACAGTACAGCCGCAAAGAATATCATAGTTTACGGTATAAACTATGCTTCATTGGAGGCAGAAAAGAACGGGATAACAGTTCAGGATTACAACAACATCAAAGAACAGATAGAGAGCTTTCTTGCTGAGACGGCAAAGGATTACAACGGAGAGCTTATCATCTTTTCAGCACATGCAGGACTTCACGTTATCGGAGTTCAGCCTCAGAGCGGCTATTACGTGGGACAGTGGGCCGGCTCTTCAGCCTATAATATCGCGAATTCATATGATATGGCGAAGCTCCTGAACACTTATGCACAAAAGTACAACATGAACATACTTTACCTTTTCGGTCACGATCATTCCCGCGGTGAAAAGGAATTCATTCTTTCCGACGGCGAACAGATCATCTGTGCCACCGATCCTGAAGCAAGAGCCACCAATACAGTTACACTGGCTTTCACATATGCTCATTCTGGATATCTTTCATCTGTCATCGGTTCTGCGGACGCGGGCTACAGCTTTATATATATTAACGGCGATACGCTGACCTATGAACTGTTCAGGGCAGGCTCGCCTGAGTATGTGACACATAAAGAGATAGCTCTGAAGCCAAATAGCAAGGCAAAAGCTTCACCGCAAACCGGGACCGCGGCTTCTTCCGGCAGCAAAAAGAACAGCAGCCCGAAGACCTCGGCAAGATCAAGGATAGCACCTCTTATGATAATATCACTGAGCTTGTTCTTTATAAGCCGCAGATCCAGAAAATAACCGTACAGTATAACAACAGCCCCGACTGGTCTTGACCGACCGTCAGGGCTGTTTTTTCATCTTATATTGACTGTTTCTGTAGCGACCTTTTCGCGGAAGCGTGTATCATGCTCCACAAAAAGCATTGTCGGCTTGTATTCAAGAATGAGCTTTTCTATCTGCATGCGCGAAAAAACGTCGATATAATTCAATGGCTCGTCCCATATATATACATGTGCGGGAGTAAGCAGACTTGCGGCTATGAGCACTTTTTTCTTCTGCCCTTCCGACAGCTCCGATAAGTTCTTTGCAAGCTGACTGCGCCCAAAGTCCAGCTGCCTGAGGATAGTGCAGAACATACTGAGATCAATGTCACGTTCAATGCAGAAATCACTGATACTACCCTTAAGCATAGACGTGTCCTGATCCACATACGATACAACAAGACCCGAAGCCGTGCAGCAGATACCCTTTTCCTCTAAATTTGCAGCTTTTCCTTCTCCCCCAGCCTTTGAAAGTATATTCTTTATAAGCGTTGACTTTCCGCAGCCGTTTCCGCCGTTCAAAGCGATGCGGTCACCCCGTTTCAGCTCAAAGGTAAGGTCTGTGAAAACGTCTTTATCCGCACTGCTGTAACGGAGGCTGAGCTCCCTGATATTCACCAGTGTATTACTGTGATGAACGAGCTGAGTAAGCTTAAGATCTGGAGTACGCTCGATATCGCTGAGCAGCCCCTCCTTTTCCTCTATCTCCCTGCCGATCCGTTTCTCGATATTTTTAACTCTGCTCTGCATTTTCTTGGTCTTGGCACCAATAAAGGAACGTGTGCTTATACACCTGTCATTTTCCTTGACTGGATCGAAACCTATCTTTGTGCGCTCATTTCTATCAGCCCAGTCCGAAGTTCTCTTTGCAGCCTGTCTGAGTTTCTTTATCTCCTTTCTGTGCTTCTCGTTCTCGGCAAATGCAAACTGATCCTTGCGCTGCTTATTCTCCCACCAGCTTGAAAAATTTCCGCTCTGCACCTCTATGGACTTCCGGTTCAGCACAAGCACATGATCTGTACATGCGTCAAGGAGGTCACGGTCATGTGAAACAAGAATGAAGCCTTTTTTTGATGCAAGATATTCCTTAACATTCTCCCTTGCATTCTGATCGAGATGATTCGTGGGCTCATCAATGAGCAGGAATTCATTCTCTCCCGAAAACAGTATAGCAAGCAGCACTTTTGTACGTTCACCGTGACTGAGAGTACCGAATGTTCTGTAGAGCAGTTCAGCCGTTTCCCCAAGCAGACCGAGCTCACATATAACTCGCCATTCCTCGGCGCCGCTTTTTATATCCTCCATAAACTCCGAAGCCGTCATACCCATTTGCACGCTGCTTATCTGATATGGAAAATACTCAAAGGTTGCGGAACTGTCAATAGAGCCGCTGTAATGATATTTTCCCAGCAGAAGATTAAGAAAGGTCGTCTTACCCTTTCCGTTCCTGCCGATAAAACCGAGTTTCCATGCAGTATCTATTGAAAAAGAGACATTCTCAAAAACATTTTCAAAGCTGCCTTCGTAGCCGAATGTAAGCGAATTCACACTTATCTGTGACATATATATTCCTCCTTCCCGGGTCCGAAAAAAGGGACCCTTTGCTGCCAAAAGGTCCCATTACGCACTTATAACCTCAAGAAAAGAGAGATGACACAGCTACAGAGCCGTCATCTGCAAATATATAAAAGCAAAAAGAGGTTATGAGAACATAATCCACTTTTGGCAACATGACAAGACAGTATGCCTGTAAAAATCACACTGTCACCTTGATATTCATGTGTTCAAAAGTGAATTATCTTTTCATCCTCACACCTCTTTCTTGAAATTCTATTGGTATTATAACACAGCTTTTTCCATTTGTCAAGCAAAAATGCTTCGGGCAAGCCGCTGCATTCAATTGCTGCCGAGCCGTATCAGCCGCAGGAATTACGGGAGCTGCTCTTTTTACGCTCTTAAAGCTCAGGGGAAAGTCAAAAGAAAAAACCTCTGAAATCAATTCAGAGGCTTTTTCCGGTTATTTTTTTATATTACTTGAACAGCGCTTCATAAAACTCGGGAGTTTTATCTTTGCTGATCCCGTCTATCTCAATTATGCACATAAGCTTGTCATCGATCTTTCTAACATAGTAGTAGCCATACTGCTCATCATCATGCTCATCATCGTCATTCTCATCTTCGTCGTATTTTGTCTTAAAAGACTCTCTTACGAATTCTTTATCGCCAAGCTTGACTTTTACTCTTTCGTTATAAGTCATCTCGCCGCCTTCTCCCTCAACGAGCCCCCTGAAGAACTCCTTGAAATCGTCAAGGTACTTTTCTTCTGTATAGTCATTATCATCGGGAACGCCAAGTTCAGTATTGAGGAAGGATATAGCAATACCGTCATCATCGGTGACAAAGTAGCCGTCCCAGGTTCTTGCATTCTCACGAGCCTTTGCCTTATCGGTCTTGCACTGTGAAAGTGCAGCATATCTTATAGCAGTAAGCTGATCCTGTGAAAGCGTCTCATATTCCTCTGGTATCTCAGCTTTAAGACCTGCATACTCGTTTGTATATGTACCCTTGCTGAAAACGCCCTGTGTATAGTTCGTACCTGCTGTAGGATCATCGGCATCGTCTTCATCAGAAGAACTGTCTGCATTTACGGAAACAGGCTCATTGCGAGGAACGAAACCCTCGCCGTAATCAAGACCGTAGCCCTTTTCAAACCAGCATTCGTCAGTGCCGATCTGCTTTACAGACTTGTACCAGGGCGACGGAAGCTTACCGGTGAAATCTGCGCATCCGCAGAGTACATCTGAAATGCCCTTGCCCTCAGAGCCGGGAAGATAGCACATCACAACGCTGTCCCAGTTATTGTAGTCACCCTCGTCGATGAGGACATGTCTGCCTGCAACGATACATGTTACTACAGGTTTGCCAAGCTCCTTTGCTTCGTTCATGGACTTGCGGTTCTTTTCGAGACCGAGCTCACCGCAGAGCTTAAGATCCTCTGTATCGCCGTTCCACTCAGAGTATACCTGCTCTCCCACAACATTGATAACAACGTCTGCATTCTGAGCTTCATCGGGATTGGTTATAACAGTGATACCGTAATCGTCGGCATAGTTCTTGAAGGCTTCAAGTATCGTAGTAACACCGGGGATATTCTTGGTGTAGCTCTCAGCCCAGTCGAGGGTCCAGCCGCCGCACTGTACGCTTGCGTCGTCGGAAGCGGGACCGATGATGTATACGGAAGTGCCCTCCTTAAGAGGAAGCACATTGTTTTCATTTTTGAGAAGGACAAGGCTCTCCTCCACCATTTTTTCAGCAATATCCCTGTACTCCTGCGAGCCCATCTTATCCTGTTTTGTCTCAAGTTTCTCAAACAGCGGATCTTCGAAGTAGCCGTTGTCCATTTTTACCTTTATGATACGTGTAACAGCGTCGTTTACACGCTCTTCCGAAATTTTACCGTCCTTAACGGCTTCAATGATGGCCTCTCTTGCGTCTTCAAAGGTTTCAGGCTCCATGAGCATATCGATACCAGCGTTTATAGCGGCAACGACCTGCTCGTCATATGTCTTGCCGGGAATATTCTGTATCGAGCCCCAGTCGCTGACAATAAAGCCCTTGAATCCCATTTCTTCCTTGAGCTTCATGATATACTGCTTGTTTTCATGCATTTTTGTGCCGTTGAGCATACAGTGGCTTATCATTATAGTCTGCGTGCCTGCGTCTATCATATCCTGATATACCTTGAGGAGCTTTTCTATCTCCTCATCGGTAAGAGTAGCCTCGCCTCTGTCGATGAGAAAACTATTCTCGCCTGTGCCGTATTTTACACTGCCCTCACCGAAGAAATGCTTTGCACATGAGATACCGCCCCCTGCGATATATCCCTTGATATAGGACGATCCCAGCTTTGAAACGATATCGAGATCAGAGCTGTAGCACTCGTATGTACGTCCCCAGCGAGGATCAACAGACTGAGTAACTACAGGGAAGAAGTTCCACGGGATATGGCAGATCCTTGCTTCATCCGCAACAGCCATGCCCATTTTATACGTTAGCTCCTCGTCGTTGGCAGCGCCGATTCCGATGTTATGAGGGAATATTACTGAGTTGAGACAGTAGCCAACACCGTGAGAATGGTCGCTTCCGTACATAAAAGGAATACCGGCCTCGGATTCAATAGCGCCCTTCTGGAGTTTGCCGATCATCTCGCGCCACTGAACATCGGTTCTTTCCATGCCTGTATCTTCTCCGAGAACGCTGCCGTAGTCATTCTCCTTCATGATATTCTCGGGGTCGGATTCAACCATATAAATAACAGCCTGAACCATCTGCGCAGCCTTCTCCTCGAGAGAAAGCTGTGCAACGATCTCCTCTGGAGTCATTGAAGCATATTTTTCATACTTCGGCTTTTCGGCGTCTTCTGTGTTATCCTGAACAGCCGCAGTTGTTTCGGGTTTTGATCTGGTGTCAGGATTGTTGTTGCATGATATTGACGATAACAGCATCGCTACCGGCAATAAAAGTGATAATGCCTTTTTCATATTATTTCTCCTTTTAATCATTAATTATAAAAATGCTTGAAACATTTAAAATATGGGGTTATTATAACACAGTACGGAAATTATGTCAATTAATAAAGAGTGCCAATCATTTACAAAATGTTTACAATTACGGCCGCACATTTCAATATTCACAAACGTTAATCTATACAGTAAACAGGCCTTATGCCTGCAACGGACTGTTATTTAAGGAGGTATACTTATGAAATCAGGAAGATTCATCGCAGCAGCCGCTGCACTTTGCATCGGTATCCCCGCTGCGGCAGAAGGAATGACAGCAATGGCAACACCGCCTATCGACAGAAAAAACATAATCGCAGGCGACGCTAATCTCGATCAGGTATTCAATCTTGCGGATATAGTTCTTTTCCAGCGCTGGCTGAAAGGCGACAAGGGTTTGTTCACCCCGTACAATGAGCCGTGTCCGGGAGCCGACGTGAACAATGACGGCAAATTTGACGTTTTCGATCTTGTCGGCATGAGAAAGCTCCTTGTAAACGCAATTGTATCAGCTCCGGAACCCGAAGTAAAAACTACAGCCAGCAATATGTGTACAGGCGTACAGAGATCGCCCGGACTTACAGGTATTGCTATGTCAGGAGGAGACTCCGACAAGGCTTTCGTGGACAGTCAGACCGCCTTCGCATTGGATCTTTTCAAAGCCACTTACAGCGAGAGCAAGGGCAAAAACGACCTTGTCTCACCTTATTCCGTATCCCAGGCCCTCGGAATGACAGCAAACGGCGCAGAAGGTCAGACTCTTGAGGAAATGGAAAAGGTCCTCGGCAGCGGTATGCCTATCGAGACCCTGAACCGCTATTCCCGAGGCCAGCGCGAAAGAACGATAAACACAAGCGACTGGGCAAAATGGTCATTCAGCACGGCAAACTCTATATGGGCAAGAGATGACAGGAACCGAATACAGGTACTCCCGACCTTCATTCAGAATTGCGTTGACTATTATGATTCCGAGTTCTACATTGCCCCGTTTGACGATACCACCATCGAAGACGTAAACAACTGGGTAAACAGCAAGACAAACGGGATGATACCTGAGATACTCAAACGTATAGATCCCAACGATGATATGTACCTCGTTAATGCAGTAGCATTCGAGGCGCAATGGTCTGAGCCGTATGAAAAAAATATGATCAGCAACGGCAGGTTCACCGCAGCGGACGGAACTATTCAGGAAGCGGAAATGCTGAGCAGCTCCGAGATATACATAAGCGACGAAAACACAGTGGGCTTTGCCAAGGACTATATCGGCAGAAAATACAGCTTTGCGGCACTTCTCCCCGACGAGGATACTCCCATAGACAAGTACATCGAGGAACTCACTCCCGTTAAGCTCAATGCTCTCCTTAAGAGCTATGGCAGCAGCTTTGAAATGGCAAGCGTAAAGCTCCCCAAGTTCAGTTATGAATACTCGAATAAGCTGAACAACGAGCTTTCTGCAATGGGAATGCCGACTGCTTTTTCAGACTATGCCGATTTTTCCGGCATGTCAGCTATAGCCTACAAAAATCCGCTGAAAATCGGCTATGTTATACACAAGACCTTTATAGACCTTGACGAAAACGGTACAAAGGCAGCCGCAGCAACACTTGTGGCAATGCAGGAAAAATCAATGCCTGTGAAGCCTGAAAAGGAAATCGTTCTCGACAGGCCCTTCGTTTACTGTATCTTCGATACAGAGACCGATATCCCCTTATTTATGGGCGTACTTAACTCATTAAGCTGATTTAAGACTTTTTTAAGTATTGTTTGCTATATTTTATGTGTAAAGCCGTATCTGCACATAAACGGCGCAAACGATTTCCTTTGTAAGGGGAAATACTCAGGTACCGTATCTTAAACGATACGGTTTTCCTGTATCTTAAGCTTTTTTCTGAAATATTCACCATAAAATCCCCCCAAAAATACTCCTTTTGCGGAACAGATGATAAAAAATAACTATATCGCCGCTTTTTTGTTGCTTTATTCATTATAATATGATATAATATAATTTATAAGACTTTCGGAGGAGGCGATCCTGTGTCATTCGATATCAACGAGCAGTACGATAAGATATTCCGCTACTGCTTTCTGCGTGTCAGGCACAAGGAAACAGCCGAGGACCTGACTCAGGAGACCTTTCTCCGTTACCTCGAACACCCACATTACAACAGCGTTGATAAGACCTTGCAGCTGCTGTATACTATCGCAGGCAATCTCTGTCTCGATGAATTCCGGAAGAAGAAAAATGCGGAGCTTTCTGATACGGAGGTCTCGGCCGACAACATCGAGGACGATGTTCTGTCCGGCTTTGACCTGAAGCAGGCTCTCGGCAGACTTTCGGAGGAGGACAGGGAGATAATACTTCTGCGCTATGTCAACGAAGTGCCCGTGAACGTTATCGCCAAGCTGTACAGCATCTCGCGGTTCGCTCTTAACCGAAGGATAAACCGTATCCTCGGAAAGCTGCATGAGTATATGGGAAGGGAGGAGCTTATATGACAGAGAGAGAAAAAAAGGCTCTGCATGAAGCTTTCGGCTTTGAGGAGCCGGACAGAAAAGAAGAATTCACCGCAGAGTTCATACGGCTTGCAGGTGAAAAGAACAGAAAGCCGCTGTTTCCCGTTATTATAAAATTTGCTGCAGCCGCAGCCATGATGACTGCCGTTGTGGGAACAGCTGTGATGATGCCAAAAAATTTAGGAGACCTCGGCAACCTCAGCTCCAACGAGGTAATAACAGATCCTTCCAGCGAAACGGAACCAGTTGAAACCACTGCCGCTATTGCCGTTACGTCGCAAATAACGACTGTGAAAACGGTCACGTCGGAAACTAATGCATCAAGGACAGCAAAGACTTCTTCAGCCGAGGCTGTAAAAACAACAGTCACAGGCACGTCAAAAACTGCCTCTTATACGTCAGAAAACCGCATAAATACCACTATGGCGCAGACAACGGCTCCGCAGACCGTAAGTACCGCTGCCGCAAACGCTCCACAGAAGGACGAAGAGCCTGTCACAACGACAGCAAGCAGCGTTCCCGAAGAAAACGTTATAACTGCTCCTGCTTCAGCCGACTCACCGTCAATCAGCGCTCCTGCAGGCAATGACAAAACAGTTCCCATTACTGTCGTCTATACACTCCGCAGCAAAATTATAAGCGAAGAAACCGCCCTCGGAATGAAGGCTTCGGATGGAAGTCAGAACCCGGTCCAGAATCAGAATCAGGGTCAGAAAGAAGGCTCAGCTATAGATATATCAAAGCTGTATGAAAATTCCTCCGCCGTGGTACTTGCAAATCTTGATGAAATAGTGTATACTTCTATAGACGGCGAAGCATATACGGCAGAAAACATCACCGTTAGCAGAGTATTCAAAGGAGAACTTTCCCCCGAAGACAGGATAACAGTATTCTTCGGCGGCGGTTATGTGCCTGCCGAGGTATTTACCGAGAAATTATGGTTCAGCACCATAGATGAGCCCGAAAGATACACTGTCAGGGTAATCAGAGAATGCAAGGGCGAACAGTATGAGGGTCAAAGCTACCTGTTCTTCCTCGGAAACAACTCCTATCCCATTCCCGAGGGAGGCTTCGTACCAAGATTTGACGGAGACACTTCTGTATTCAGGATTAATAATGGAGTCTGCACCTCAGTCGGAGACAGAAAACTGGAATTTATGATTTCATCAGCCGAAAACGGTTTTCAGGACTATCACGGCTGATATTTATACAGCAGATAACCGCCGTATCAATGCCTTACAGATATTTCCCGGATATTTTTTATAATTTTATGTCACATTTATCTTCCCTGATTCGTATATTAGTATGGAACGTTAATACAATGAAAGGAAGTCTTTTTATGAAACATAACAAGCTCCTGAGCTTACTTCTTGCCGTAGCTCTCGCATCAGGAAACATTCTTCCCGCAGCAGCCGGCTCTGCAGCGGCAGCAGGCGATATAAACGCCGACGGAACAGTTTCCTCAGACGATCTCGAGCTCCTTCAGGGGTATGTACTCGGTAATAATAAACTGACCGAGGCTCAGTCAAAGACCGCCGACGTTAACGGCGACGGCAAAACAGATGTATACGATGTGGTAAAGCTTCGCAAGCTTATCCTTTCATCGGACAGAACGCTTAAATTCACTGCAGTTACGGACAGGATCACTACAGGCTATACCGATGCACTCAAGAGTGCAAAGACTTCGGAAAGCGGCAGAGCAGTCGCTTCCGCAGCCGAGCTGAAAGCAGCTCTTTCACCTTATTTCAACGAAAAGATCGTAAACGATTACCTTACCAAGTACGATGAAAAGTTTTTCGCAGATTCTGTGCTCCTTATCAATCCCGTCTTTCTCACCTCATCAAACTATCAGTTGAAAAAAACCTACTCCTCAGCTGCCTGCGGATGCAGCACCAGCTATGCAGGAACATATACTACGAAAAACGTTACATCATACCTTAATATAAGAACAGATCATTCGGCAGCTACCGAATCCATCGGCAGGATACCGCCCAATGCCATAATCCCCGTTTCATACGGAAACGGAAAGTGGGCGCACGTTACATACAACGGAATTTCGGGTTACGCAAACATGGACTACATGCAGAAGATATCAGAGCCTGCTCCGTCCTACAGCTTCATTCCCGATATAAAGGTTGATTCCGTAAAATACTCAAACGGCAGGATAAATGTTGCGGCAAGCGAATACAAGTCCACAACAGAATCGGACTTTGCTCCCGTCCTGATAATTCAGGCAGTTATCCCTAGGAAAGACTACTACGCGGGCGGCTCGGTATGGGACGTAACCGTATCAAAGGCTCCTGAGCTCAAATACGACTATCCCCTTGCAAAGGCCCGTCTCGATCAGATAGGCTGGGACCCGCAGGCTGCTTTCAGGGACGCTTCGTCCATCACCTATTACGGACAGAAGCCTGATATGCCGCAGACTCCGGATTATACCCTCGAATGGTACGCCGAGTACGGCTTCAAAAACGGAAAGGGCAACTGCTATGTAATGGCAGCAATGTTCTGCGAAATGGCAAGGCTTCTCGGCTACGACGCACACCTCATCTCAGGAAAGGTACCGCTTAAGGACGGAACGTTGGGAGCCCACTCGTGGGTAGAGGTAGTAATCGGCGGGACCGTTTATGTCTGCGACCCGGATTTCGCCAGCGAAACAGATAAAAACGGATATATGATAACATATGGTCAGTCAGGCACATGGAGATACCAGAAGGAACTCGTCATGGACTGATCAAGGAGGATAAAATATGAAAAAAATAATATCAGCAATCACATTACTGGCGGTTCTTGCTCTTTCAGGCTGCGGAAAGGTAACCCCCTCAGCAAGCTTTGAATCCGCAACAGAGCCCGCAACTCTTCAGGCTGTTACCGAGCCTGCCACTACTCCCGATAAAATGAAGCTTATCGGCGACAAGGCCTCGGGCAGCAATGTGTTTGTCATCACAATCGACAACAGGACAGGCAGAGACATTGTAGGCTTCAGCGTCAGGTCAGGCTCAGAGGGACAGTTCCCCAAGAATATGCTCCGCTCCGACGATCCTTTCCTTAAGGACGAAAAGCGTATCCTTTACTACGTTCCCGTGAACAGCGAGGGCTATGCCATCGGTGACAGCGACGCTATCGCAAGTGAGGAGTTCCTCATAAAGATCGATTTCAAGGACGGCTCACATGCTGTGCTTCATCAGTTCCCGTTCGGAGACCTTGACGAATGCGTCTTCCGCCTTGAGAACAATTTCGCTTATGTTGAGTATACCTCAAAGTCCACTGACCAGAAGGTAAGTACAAGAGACGCAGAGGAAATGATAAAGGCAGACGAACCCGAGGAGGAGCCCACTACAAAGAAGACTGATGATGACAACGACTACTCCTACGAGCCCGTATATACTGCTCCCGCTTATGAGGAACCTGTATACACACAGCCTGCAACTACACAGTATATCGCACCAACAACTCAGTACGTGGCTCCCACTACTCAGTATGTAGAGCCTGTTACACAGGCACCCGCACCTACAGAAGCTCCCACAGACGCCGCACAAGATCCCAACGGCGGATGTATTGCTAATCAGGGCGGCGGAGCACTTACATGGTAAAGGATCGTGTGCTCTATCTGAGCCGTATAAAAGCTCTTGCGTGTATAGCCGTAGTTGTACTGCACACGTTTTTCACAGCCGCTAATTTTGCGGCTGTTCCCGCTCAGCTCACTACAATGTCGGTATTCAGGAACTGCATGATGTGGGCTGTTCCCTGCTTTGTAATGGCTTCGGGAGCACTTCTCCTCAACAGCAGAAGAGTTCTTACACCGAAAAAGCTGTTCGGAAAGTATCTGCTGAGAATGGTGTTCGCATTGATAGTTTTCTCGGTGATATTCTCTGTATTTGACGCTTTTACGACTGCTCACCATACTCCTGCTCAGACTGTAAAGGATATCTTAAGCGATATCTTCCTCGGCACAGGCTGGCCCCATATGTGGTACATCTACCTTATGCTTGCTATATATCTCCTGCTTCCGTTCTACAAGCTCATAGCCGACCACGCAGGAGCTTCGCAGATAAAGTACCTTATTCTCCTTTATGCGGTATTCCTTTCGGTGATTCCATTTATTGAGACCGTATCAGGCAGGAAGCTCCCGTTTTATATATGCGTTTTCAGTATCTATCCCTTTTATCTGTTTCTCGGCCATGCAATGCATACGGGAATAATAAAGCTTCCAAAAAATGCATGCGGGATAATGTTCCTGATATGCACCGGCATAACGGCTATGCTTACGGTCTATGCTTTCTCGGCAGATAAAAACTCTGTCGGAGCAACACGCACCATATCGCTCCTCAGCGTTTACTCATTTCCTGTGTATGCAGCTGCTTCAGTGGGCGCTTTCGGTTATATCCGCAAGACCAGGAACAAGCCTGTTCCTGTATTTGATACCATTGCGGCGGAGCTTGACAACTGTTCATTCGGTATATACCTTATCCATATGGCTGTACTGAAATTCATCTTCGCAGTTATAAAGCTTGACCCATTCAAGCACGGCGGCACTATAATGGTAATAATTTTATGCATAGTTACCCTTGCGGTATCCTACGGCATAACAAAGCTGTTAAAGCTTGTTCCCTGCGTGAAAAAGATAATATGACGCAAAGCTCCCTGACGGGAGCTTTTTATTACTCCGAGGTGCAATATGAAAACGATTGATACTAAAGACTACAAAAGATTTAACCACTGTGCGGAATGCATTGACATTTGCAGGGTATTCCCCCTTTCTGTTACGGAGGGATACCAGAGCGGCAGTATATACGAATCACAAAACTGCATACTTATAAGGCACAGGAACAACTTCACATTTATCTCGGGAACCCCCGATGAATCTGAGATAATCCGGATACATGACCTCATACTCGCTGAGAAACTCAAATTTCTCTGCAATGACAGCGTTCTATGCGGAGCTTTACAGGAACTTGGAGGA
>JAEEGL016379589.1_pt1 | contig 38225 bp, 20 predicted proteins | sample 9134231 | NCBI WGS metagenome assembly JAEEGL01 (sample SAMN16246548, study PRJNA631951) | gut metagenome | biome: gut microbiome; feature: rumen; material: fiber-attached | host: Bos | place: Iran: Karaj | collected 2018-10
AAATAATTCTACAATGCATTAATTTTTCAATAGGATAATATGTTCCGTCAGTGCAATTAAGAGTTTTATTATAAATTTTATTTTGATCTAAAAAATTAATTTTTGTAGATGAAGATGATAAATCACATGTAACATTTTTTAATGAAATAGTATTATTTGTCTTATATTGATATTCAGGAGGAATTATATCAGTCATTTTCAAATCAGATTTTATATATATATATTGTTCAGTATCATTTTCATTTTCAAAAATTTTTAAGGTATAATTATTCTCATTAAAAGAATCAGTGAAATTTATAATATATTTAATTTCTTCAATTTCTTGAACTCTTCTCACCTTATTATGAATATTATCATTATCTTCTTCATTATATATCATGATGTAACTATCTTTTAAATTTAAATCTTCAATATTCGAAGGTGTTAATGTAATTTCAAAATAAAGATAATTACAATCATCAATTGAAATTTTGAATAAACTTTCATATGTTTTAACAACATAAACAGGTTGTTCTATTTTAACTCTACTATTTATTTCATTATCTAAATAATCAAAATAAAATGTCCCTTCAGTGTCCATTATTTTACTATAATTATTTTTTTCATTTATAGGTTCTAATTTTTCATTCGTACCATAAACATAAATTTGTTCAACACAATGATTCCCATCACCAATAGGTGTAATAATTAAATTATGGTTGAAATTATATTCATTTTTAGAATTGTTTAGAACAAAATATATATGATTAAAAAGAAAATCCAAACTTTCATTCGTAATTTTGAATAGTAAATCACTTTCAAAATTTTTTGATGGATCTTGGAAATTACTATAAATTCGATATATTCCTATGTTCATATTGGAAGAATTGAATACAGTTGAATTATCATAAAACATTGAATTATCAGCTGTAAAAGTATAACTAGTATTCTCACCATTTGAACTTATATTAAACAATGTAAATGAATTTAATGCATTATTTGTAAAATTATCTTTATATTGTAATGTTATATTATATGTTGATTGTTGATTTGTATGAATAATAGGAGGAGTTATTGAAATAAGATCATTTAAATATATTAATTCAACCTTAATACCATCTATTTGTTGAAGATTTCCACATTCATCCTTATAAGAAATATTATAATCACCTTGATCTTCTTCTGAATATTGTACTAATGAATCAAATGTACAATTTAATATTTTATCTTCATTACCATTGTGTTCACAACTTGTTGAAGAAATATTTTTTTTTTCTTTTACTAATACAATTTCATTTATTGTACTTGCGTTTTGTTTAAATGTTAAATCAAGATATTGAGGATGAGTTTTTATATATAATGTTTTATTGACATTTGAATCTAATTCTAGTTTTTCAATAAATTGCAAGTTTAAATTATTCGGATCAATAAAAGTATCATATGAATATAATTCTAATATATCTGAATATACTTGTAATTTGTAAATTCCAGTTTCAAAATATAAATTAGACAAACTATAATCATAAGTTATCAAATTATTTAATATTGATGAATTTGTGGACCGAACAAATCTAATAACATTTTCTCCGATTTTTATAGCAACATTAATATCACTTTGTAAATCAGTATTATAAGTTATACTAATAAAAAGTGGTGACGAATCTAAAATATTTTGACAAAAGACATCCATAGTATAATTAGCTAAATAAACAAATCTATATTCATATTTTTCCTCTTTATTGAAATATCTGAAAAAATATCTTTTTGCAGAAGTTGTATTTTTAGGAAATGTAATTTTGTATATATGCTCATCTTTACTATATTCTTCTTGTGTCACCTTAATATATCCATTTAAAAATATTTCAAGTTGCTCGTCATTTGGTTCTTCTTCTTCATAAAATTTAGCTAGAAAAGACAAATTTCCTGAAGATTGACTTGCAACTGATGTTTTCATGAAAAGAATTGGTGTTAAAATTATATAATTTGATACTACTAAAGTATATGTAAGTGTATTATTATCAGTCTTATTATCCTTTCTATCATATATATAAATTGTATAATTTTTAACATTGTCTAAAAAATTATCTGGTATTGAAATAGTTATTGTTCTATCATCATTCTCTAAATTCCAATTTAGATTTTCTGGAAGATTACTATCATCTGACAAATAGGAAATATTATTAATTTGGAATACAAAAATTGGATCAACTAGTTTAATAATTATATTTTCATAATCACTTTTTTTTAATACATATGAAATTTTCCTTGAATCAATTTGAATTGAATTTGAAAACATCAATATATACTCTTCTCCTTCAACATTAGATATGGTAACTCTGTAATATCCATCTTCCAATTCGGTTTCATTGATATCAATTGAAATTCTAGAAGAATCACGTATATTATATTCTTTGATAATAACTCTTTGAGTTACATTAATTCCAGTAAAAGTTACATTTCCACTAATTGTTGTCGACTCATTTAATAAGAAAACAAATCTTGCGATTGAATTTTTATTTTTTGTAAATTGATAATATGATTGACTCATACTACTAATTTGAATTAATTTTCTTATTTTCATTTTTTTTTCAATTTCAAAACATATTTGATTTTTACATAAAGTTATATTTGATTGAAATTCTGAATTAAAATTATAAATGAATTCTCCATTTAATTCATTAACTAATTCTAATTTTTGATTTGAATTAGATAATTTAATGTGATAATCAATTAATTGGAAAGAACTAATAATAATATTATCTTTATATTTCACATTTTTTTGTATTTTTATAATTTCTTGAAAATTAAAAATTGGATTTTCATTATTTAAATAATTTATATTTCCATTATTTGAGATAATGGAATTCAATCTACAAATAGAAAATTTATTCAAATTAATTTCAAAATAAAAATAATCATTTTCTTTAAATATAAATGGATTATATTCTTCAGGGAATGCACTTTTTGTAAAACATTCCATTTTTATTTGTTTTATGACAATATCTTTTTTTTCAGTTTGAATTTTAATTCTCTTTGAATCATCTTTAAAAGAAGGAATAAAAGTTATTTGTTTTTTATCATATTCTTTTAAAAATGAAAAACTCTTCACTAAAGGTATTATTAAAAGAAAAATGAATTTGTAATATGAAATAAAAGGAAATCTTAATTTGTTTTCCATTTTTAATATATTATATTTTATAAATATTTTATATCTTAAATATTTAATTATTTCAAAAAATAAGAAATATATTTAAATGTTTAATTGATATTTGCTCTAGATTTTTTTAAATCTTTTTCCAATTTTGTTTAATAAATTAAGAAAAAGATTGATTCATAATAATATCTCTTTTCTTAATTTTAATAATTAAATTTATTTTAATTAAATAAAAAACTATTAAGCACTTTATTTTATTTTCATTTTATTTTTTTATTTGTATTTCGGTAAAAAAGAATGAATTATTATTTAATTTTTCATTTATAAGATTTGTTTACTTTGATATTTAATAATTTATATTATTAATTGATTATAATTTCATAAATTAATTAAAATACTATCATAACATCTTATTTTAGTATAATTATAAAGCAATAGAAATCAGGAAATTTATTTAAATTTTGAAAATTATTTAAAATTCAGTCATTTTTGATAAAAATATGATATGATAAAAAAGAATATTCTCTATTTGAATCTTTTTTTTATATCATTCAAATATTTATGGAACTTAATTATAAATAATTATTTTGACATATAATTTTATAAGGAAGATATTTATTCTTTTTCCTTATAATTCTTTCGTTTATATATATTTGAAAAACAAAAAAAAATCTAATGTTTTTTTCTTTTAAATAATTAATATTATTTAATTAAAAATTTAATAATATTGTAATAAGATCTATCAATCAATCAAAATTCAACAAACAAAAAAATTAAATCAAATTTTTTTATTTTATCAAGATGAAATAAAAATTCTAAGTAATTTTTCAAGAAAATAATAGATTTATCTAATAAAAAAAGTAAAAAATAAATGAATAGAAAATAAATATTAAATATTAACCCTTTCTAATTTTATTAATAAAATAGAATTCAATTTTTTTCAATATATAAAATCATTAAGAATAAATTTAATTATTTTATTTGAAAAATTTGAGTTAAGAATGGAACAATTAAAAGTTTCTCAAAATAAGAATAAATTTAAGTTAGAAAATATTGGAAGTTCAACAGAATTAGAAATAATTGAAAAATTAGTTGAAACAAATAAAATAAATTTAAATGATCCATTAACTTTATCATATCTTTTATCTTTAACAATCAAACCAAAAAAAACATCAACAAATAACATAAATTTATTATTATATTTATATAAATTTTTTTCAAAAAGAAATGAAAATATTTTCAAAGAATTTGCATTCCAAGCAAGTGAACTTGGGAAAGAAAAAATATTAAAAATAATTCTTGAAAATAATTTTAATATAAATTCCCAAAATGAATTAGGAGAAACACTTTTACATGTTGCAATTGCAAAAAGTGATATTAAATTAATAAATTTATTATTAAAATATTCCCCTAATAAAGATATTAAAACTTATAATGATAATTTAACTGTTTTTGATTATGCATTGACACAAGAAAATTCTTCGATTATTTCTTTATTAGAAAAAAATGAAATTAATGTTAGAAACAACTTATACACAATATATTTTAATGATAGACATAATAAAATAATAGGACAATTTCCTTCTAAGAAAAATGATATTAAAGTTGAAGAAGATTCAAATAATATATTAAATAGTATTAAAAGTAGAAATAATCAAAATAATTATAATGGAATCCAAAATGAATTATTATATTTTGATACTAAAAGTGAACAAGAAGAAATTCCTGAACAAATGGATTCAATTGAAATAAAATTAATTAATAAAGTAAAAACAAAAGAAGAAGAATTAAAAAAAGAATTTGTAAATAAAGAAGAAAATGAAAATTCAGATGAAGAAAATGAAGAAATATTTAATGAATTAACTGGAAATATTGAACAAAGAATTTCTAATTTTTCAAGTTTTGAAGATAATCTTTCTTTATTTCATCAGAAATTTTCTATTATAGGTTTAAAAGACAAAGAAAATAATTTAAATTCAAGAAGAAGTGCTAAAACAAATGTAATAGAAAATAATCCTTTTAATAAAATTATTAATAATAATAATAATAAACATTATAAAATTCAAAGTAAACAATTAACAAGAGATTTATCAACAAATATTCCTTCTTTATTAATTCCTTTAAAAAATGAAAATGAAAATGAATTTTTAACAGAACAAACTTTAATATATAATAATGCATATAATTTTCAAAAAAGAGAGAAAAAAAATATAATTGAATTTAATAATTTTTTTAATGAAATAGGTTTATCAACAGAATATATGAAAATATTATCTTTAAATGGATTTGATGATTTAAATTTATTAATAGAACAAACAAAAAATGGAATAGCAATAACAGATGAAAATTTAAGAGAAATAGGAATTAAATTACCTGGAATAAGAGCAAAAATTTTAATTCATTTAGAAGAATTATCAAATTTATTTGATTTTCCTGTTGAAAGAGAAAAAGTATATTTTGAAAATGAAAGAAATAAAAATTGTTTATATAGATTATTATCTTCTATTAATTTAGAATATTATTTAAAAAATTTTATTGATAATGGTTATTCTTCTCCAGAATTACTTTTTATTCAAATGCAAAGTAAACAACCTTTAACAGAAGAAATATTATTTAAAGAAATTGGAATTGATAAAATTGGTTATAGAATGAGTATTTTAAATAAAATTAAAAATGAAGGATGTAATTATTTATATAAATTAAAAAATGGATTTTTAGGTAAAAATAAATTTGGTGATAATAAAACTGTTATTTTTGAAAGAAAAAATGAAGATAATAATAATAATAACGAATTTTGTAATATGTGTTCAATTATTTAACAAAGTTCATGAAATGTTTTATATAGATTCTTCCCTTTCTATCTTTGGAAGAAAATATAATATAATTTTGTTATTTAAGTTATTTATTTAATTTTTTTTTTGATATGCAGAATATTTATATTTATTGTTTATTTTAACAATGAAAAGATTTATTAAAATTATTGTATATAAAAAACTTATTTTTTGATGGAAAAATTATATAAATAAACACTCATAATAAATTTTTTATTTATTTAAATTATTAAAAAAATTATGTGGATTTTATTAATAAATTTAAATAAAAAATAATGATGTCAAAATATGGAATTCACAGTGAATATAATATGAATAATTTTTTAAAAACAATAAGTAAATCAACAAAAAAAAAAGATTTAAAGGGTGTAAATACCGGAAAAGAAAAAGAATTTACAAGATTAATATTAAAAACATATTCAGATGCTCAAAAAGAAATGTCAGAAGAATATAAATTAATTCATGAAGAAAATAAAGAATTTAGAGAATCATATAAATTTTTTGAACAATTAACAAAAAAACAATTCTATATTGAAGATACTTTTAAAGATTTAATTGTAGAATATAAACATAGAAATTATAAAATACCAGATTTTTCAACAAGACATAATTTATTTACTCCTTCTCCTCTTTTATTACATAATAGAAAAATAAATGATTTTTATAAGGATAATCCAGTTAGAAATAATATTAATTATCATGATCCTAAAATAAAATTAACTTCTAGTGAAAAAAGTAAAAAATATTTAGAAAAAGTAGAAAAAATTTTATCAGATAAAAAGATAATTAGAAGAAAAGATGAAGATTATGTTAATTTTAGAAAGAAAATGAAAACATTATCTAGAAATAGTCTTATAAATAAAATAGATTTATCTAATGAAGAAAATGGAAAAAGTAGAAAGGAATATAAAAAAGAAATTAATAATTTGAAAGAAGAAATAAATAATACTAAAAACCAAATAAAAGAAGCTCAAAGTGAAACTGAAGAATTAATTAAAAAAGAAAAATATTATCAATTTTTAAGAAAATTTAAAAAAAAAAATAAACTTTCAAAAAAAACAAAAAATGAAAAAAATACATCAAACAGAAGACATTCATTAGTTCAAAGACAATTAAATTTAAAAAGAACATTAATCAATTTATCTTCTCCAAATAAAAAGAAAATAAAGAATAATAATATGTCTTTAACTCAAACAACTTTTCAAACAAGTTTAAATCCAACAATAACAATAAATAATCATTCTAGAAATAGAAATAATTTTTTTAATAATGTTCATTCTTTAAATAATAAAACTAAATATACAAGTGAAGATATTGAAAATTATACTATTGAAAGTTTTGAACAAATTAATAATAAAAATCAATTTTTAGAAACTGCTTTTAATTATACTAAAAATAAAATTGATACTACTTTTTTTGGTGATGTTGTTAATAAATATTGTAGTAAATTTTTAAACAATGAAAAAACTTTTGATCGAGTTTTAAAAAATAAAAATAATCCTATTATGTTATTAAATGATATTAATACTATTCAAAGTATTGTTCAAAAAAATGATATTTGCTCTTCTATTATTACTAGTGATAAAAAAATTAAATCTTCTTTAAAAAAAATTAAAAGTTTAGATGTTAAAATTTTCAATATGGATAAAAAATTGGCAAAAAAAATTATAGATGGAAATGAGTAATTTTTTTTTATAAATAACTTAATAAGGAATTAAAATTATAAATGAAATATATTTCTATATTTAAATAAAATTAAACTTAAAAAATAAAATGATAAATTATTCTGTATAGAAAGATCATTTTTTTATTATTTATGGGTTGAAGGAATATTATTTTTTGAAATTTATTATTGTTTAATATTTATTTTTTAAATTTAAATTCTGTTTTTTAAATTTTTTTTGTTTTTTTTATTCATGTTTTATTTAAAAAAAATAGTTAAATAAAATTTACTTATTTTTTTTAATGATTTATAAAAAATGTAAAAATTTTTTTTTATTAATCAAAATGATTTTATTATACAAAAACTAATTCTAATCTAACTATACCAATAAAATTAATACAAATGTTTATATAAATTTAAAAATAAACCATAATACAAAAAAAATATATTTCAAACTCTAAACTAGGACCAAATGCTTTATAAAATGCATTTTTTCCTTGTAAATTTGAATAATAAATTTCATAAGAATTATTAAGTTAAAAAGGAAAGTTATCTTTATAACTTTTTAAAATGTAATTAATTTCTAAAATTTATATTGGATTTAAAACATTAATGAAAATAAAACCCAATAAACGATTATCTTTATTAGTTGGAATATAAATATAATTAATTTTATTCAGTAAAAATAAGAATATTAATATTGATTCTTTTGATAAAGATTGAGGAATATTTTTTACTATAATTGATGTTCTTTCATCTAATTTATTTATAATATTTTTGATATTACTTCCATTCCCTTTTTTATTATACTTTTTTTTAGCTTTTTCATTCTTTGTTTGTTTAAAATGATTTTACAAATCTTGATTCTTTTGGATATGAAAAATATGGGAAAATTATATTAAATATTATTCTCTAAATTTTGATTTTTTGTTAAATTGAATTGCTTTGTTTTTGCAATCATTGTTTTTCTTTTTTTTATTTCCTTTTTTTCTAAATAAAACATTTATTATTTTTTGATAAGCAATGATAAATTTTTTATTTTATTTTTTACAATTAAAAGAGTTTATCATATTTTTATTATTAAATGATAAATTATTCTCTTATTTTCCATAATTTTAAGAATGTAATTTATTGATAATAAATTGGTTGTTGTGGGGTTTTTGTTTTTAAATATTTTCATATGAAATTTTTTCTTTGTTTTTAAAATTTTGTGAATCATTTTAAATATTAAATAAAAGAAAATAATCATTAAGTTCAAAGAATCCTTAAAATATATATATGAACTTATATAAGCTATATTTTTTACTTTAATTACAATATATTAATTTTAATTTTGAGTGTTTGTCAATCATTTAAAATCAAAAAAAAAATAATTAATGATTCAAATAAAATACATTGATTTAAAGGTATATTTGAACTTTTTTGTTATTATTGTGATGCCAAAGAATAATAATAGAAAATTTTGTTCTTTATGAATTATATTCATGTTTTTGAAAGAAAAAAATTAGTGATGTAATAAATTTATTGATATTTTAATTTCTAGAAATGATTTTTACATGATTAAAAAAATCAAAAGAATATATTAATAATATTTAATAAGATATTTACAATAATGATATTTTTATAATTTAATAATATTCATTTATTTATAAATATATTTTTTCAAAAAATTCTCTATATCAAAATATGATTTGACTTTCTCCTATATAAAAAATTTTATGATTTATCTCTTTTTCCTTAATTTTAAATATTCACATCTTTTTTTATTGCTAAACTTATATTTGCTAAAGTATTTAAAAAAGATATCATTAATGTAATCACAGAATAACTCAATAAATAACTTAATAATTGGGAAACATTGTTTCTTTTGTATCTTTAGTAGAAGAATAAGTTGAAAAACTTACATTAATAATTTCATGTTCTGAATTAATATTTTCATCATTTAAGTCATGTATTTCTTGATTTTCATTCGTATCTTGAAAAAATCTTAACCATTCTTCGTTATATTCTTCATTAAAATCTGTTTTATTTAATAGAACTTCCATTTTTTATTAATAAATAAAATGTCATTTTTTTATAATAAAAAATATTTATGAATATTAATCTATTTTTTAAATAATGATTATGTTCTTTCATTATCTTAATAAAAAAAATTTAGTGAATTCTTCTTATTTTTTGTCCTATTGATATGTAAATATCTTTTATTTATTTTTTATTTTTAAATTAAAAAAGAAATTTGATTTAATACGTTTTCAAATAATAATTATAAATATAATAAAATCTAAAGAAACATTTCAATTATTTCTTAACTATATTATAAACTTTAAAGAAAAAATAATTAATTTAATTGTTTTATATCATTTTTTTATTTTGGATTTTTTAAAAGAGGAAAAATAAATTATAAAATTTCATTTATTAGAATATTATTTATATATGAATTATATTTATTTATAATAAATTTAAATTACTCCTGAATGGCTGAAACTATTATTTCTTTTTGAATTTTTTATTTCATTTAATTCATTTGCATTATAAAAAATCAATGAATTATTTATATTAATAAAATTATTTTTTATTCCTTTATCATAAATATTTGTATCATAAATATCATTATTATGATTTATATGAGTCATATTAATATATAATTGATTCATATTATTTGTAAAGTTATCTAATATATTTGAATCATTACATTCAGTTTTAAATCTTTTAATTTCAAAATTTTCTTTTTTAAATTTTCTCATTTCTGAAAATTTTCTAAAAATTGATTTAGAAGAATTTTTTTTTTTAACTTGAGCTCTTGCTTTTTGAATTCTTTCTTTAATAATTTTTTTAAATTTAAATAAAACTTGACAAGCTAATAAAATACTTAATTTATTATTATCTTCATCATTATTGATCTTTTTATCAAAAAAAGCTTCAATATCTTCATTTTTATATTCTCTTTTCCATAATTGTTTAGTATAAGAACTAACAATATTTCTTCTTAAAGTATCAAAATTAACATTCATTGATTTACTTATTGCAAATTGACTTATTGTGAAACAAGCATCTAAAAAATGAATGACTAAATATTTTTCCTTTTCATTAGTTTTATTTATCATTGATTCCATTGTTATAACTTTTTTTAATTTTTGAGCTGCAAAAATAAATGAATTTCTTATAAAATCTTCATTTATTTTTTTACTATCTTTATCAAAATAATGTTTTAATTTTTCTTCACTTACACTAATTTTAAATTTACTAATTAATTTCATTACTTCAATATCACTAGTATAAAATTTGCCATTATTACTAATATAAATATTATTATAATCATAAGAATGAGGAAGAGAATAATTAGGTTTATTTAATCTAAGATTATTTCTATTATTAATAATTAAATTCCTACATTTTAAAAATTGATTATAATCTTTTTGTCTTTTTTCATCTCTATTATTATTATTAATTCCTTCTATTAAATGTCTATCATAATTAAAACCAATTGGAGGAGGAAGTTCTTTCATAATTAAAATAAATTCATAAGGTTTTATTATTTTAGTACATAAAGGATCATAATCCATCCATAAATTAATAAATTTATCTATTAAATCTTGAGGTAAATAACCTTCATTTTCATATATTGATTCATTAAATCCTTCTATAACCATTACTATAAATAAATTCATTATATATATTGGTCCTATTATTATAAATGATATAAAATAAAAATATGAAAAATTTGTTCCACAGGAAAAATGATTGTTCTTTGTCATTGTATTATAATTTATTGTATCTTTATTATAACAAGTTATATTATAATGATAACAATAATAATCTTCTTTATATTGTACTGAATTAGGATTTCTACAATCATGATATGCTAATTCTGACATAAAATAAACCCAATCTTCACCAGTAATAGATTGAAATAATAAAGTTATTGAAGAAAAAAAATTTCTAAAATTATTATTTCTAGTTATATGTTTTCTATAAGGAATATCACTAAAAAAATGCATTCCAATATTTCCATATATTAATAACAATACTAATATTATTAAAAAAATACCAAATAATGATGGGATTAAATAATTTAAAGAATCAATTAAAGCTCTTAATTTTCCAAAATTATTAAATATTCTTAAAACTCTGAAAATACGAAAAAGTCTTAATAAAATTGGAACTGTACTTAAAGATTGAATATTAATTAAATTAATTAATGATAAAATATTTAATATAGCTAAAATATCACTTAATATAATAATAATGAAGTCAAATATATTCCAATTATTCATAAAATACAATTTTCTATATACTAATAATTTAATTATTAATTCAATAGTAAATAAAAGAGTAAATAAGATATTTACATAAGTTAATATATTATCATAAGTTTTACTTGTTCCATTATGTTGAATTAATAATGTACAACATGATAAAATAATTAATATAGAAATAATATTATCAAATGCTTTTGAATTAACTATTTTTTCTAATTTTTTTCTGAATGTATTTTCTTTAGGAATATTTAATTTTGGCATCGGATGAAATTTCATAAATATTTTTTGAATATGAACCCATTCTCTTTCAGGTTCTGTTAATTCTTTAATATAATTTCTTTGTTGTTTTATTTTATCAAATTTCTGAATCATAATAGCAATTATTAAATTTAAGAATAACATATGTAAAATAAGAACAACAAAAACAAAGAAAAATTCATAATTTTTATTTTTTTTTATTAAAGAACCAATCATCATAATTTTATTCCAATTTTCAGAAACCATAATTTCAAAAATGACTTTTAAAGCTTCAAAAAAATTAGAAAAATTTTCTTCATTATAAATCCAAGTTGCATTATTTTTATAACATTCTTCTTGAGAAAATTTTGGATTTTCTAAACAATAATAATATGTATTTTCTTTAAACATTTTTATTCCAATTAAAGCGAAAATAATAATAAATATTAAACCACATATAAGTAAATTTATCATTGAATAAATTGATGAAATTAAAGTTTTTGACATTAAAAATAAATTTTCACTTTGAAATATAATTCTAAATAATGGTATTAATCTAATTCCAAGTAAACTTCTTAGATAATTAATATTTTTACTCCAAATAAAATCTATTATTGAAATAATAATACAAATAAAATCAACTGAATTTATTAAATGTCTTAAATAAGCTGATTTATTAAGTAAAAATCCTTTACTTATTATTTTTATTATTCCTTCAATTATGAAAATACTTATGAACAATAAATTTAATATATCTATTATTTTTTTTCTTTTTGATGAAGGATTTAACCAAGGATTATCTAAACAAATTATAGTTAAATTTCCTATAATTAAGCAAATTAAAATATAATTATATAACCAATTATTAATAATAGAAGTACATAATTTTCTAAATTTATTTTCAGGTGAAAAAATAAATAAAGAATAATCCATAATAATATTTTCACTATTTGATTCACTCATTAAATCATTTTCAAGACCTTCAGTTTCCATTAATATTTTTGTTCTATTTGATATTAAATTTGTTGCTTTTGGTAATTCATAAGTAAATTTTCTTTCTGGTGTATTTTCTTCATTATTATTTAAATCAAAATTTTTAATTTTTGGTCTATTAAAAGTTTTATTATATGTAAGATTTAAATCATTTTCTGTTTTTTCTAATAATCCCATATCTTTATATATAATTTTTGCATTTTTTTGATTTAGTGATTTTTTCATATTTAATGGAATTAAATTTGTATTTATTTCATTTAAATTACTTTCAGAATTATCTTTACCTGAAACAAAACTTTTTTCATAGATAATATTTATTTTTTCAGATTCTGAGTAATTTTCAATTAATTCACTTTCTTCTCTTTTAGAGTTTTTTTCAATATTAATAATAGCAGTTAATGAATTTTTCTTATGATATAAATGTTCAAAATTATTAAACATATTAAATACTTTTAAATTAGTCTTTGCATCATTTTCCATTTTATAATCAATACCAAAACTATAATAAGAATCATTTGTATCAATATATTTAATTGCATCATTCCTTGCTTTTTCTTCTTTTTTTGGATCATTATCTATAAATTTATTTAAAGTAAAAGTCTTTTTAATTGATAAAGATTTATTTTTATCTAAAGTATATTTATTTATTTTCTTATAATATTCAGAATTATATTCTTTAAATGAAATAAAATCTATTTTATTTTTAGCTATTATTTCTAAATTTCCTTCAAATTCTAAATTTTTAGAATATAATTTCATTAAATAATAATTATACACTGAACCTTTATTGTTAATAGAATTATTTTTTTTTATTTTTTCTATTGTTTTTTGACCTTTTTTAATTTTATTCATTGCTTGATAATTAATTATTTGATTAGAAGAAATTTCACTTGATTTATAAATAATTTCTAAGATAAAAAAATGAACATTTCTATTTTTTTCTCTATGAAATAAAGATGCTTGGAAATTTTCAATTAAATAAGCTAGGAAAATATTTAATAAAGTTAAATGACCAAATAATATTAAAGTAACAAAATATATAATAACAGCAATTTTATTATTTTTATCACTTCTATAACAATCATAAAAAAGTTCATACCAATGATCTCCAATAATAATCATAAAAACACATATTAAAGAATTAAGAAAATCATCAAAATGATAAAAGTTACTTTCAGATTGAGGTTGATAATGTTTACCATTAAATTTAAGTGAATTTCTAAAAAATTGAAAACCTAAAAGAGTATATATAAAAATAAATATTATAAATAAAATTAAAAAATCAAATATTCTTATCATTGTATCAAATATACTTCCAATTATAATTTGAAAACTTTCCCAACTTCTTAATAATTTAAATATTCTAAATATTCTTAATAATTGAAAAATAGAAGCAATTGAAGTTGAATTATTTTGATATTCAACAAAAATGTCAAAATTATAAAAAATAACTTCAATTAAAGAAATAAAAACAATAAAACCATCAAATATATTTATCCAATCTAAAAAAAATTCTTTTCCATATCCTATTATAGTTATACATATTTCAAAAGTGAAAATAAAAACTAAAATAATATTTAAAATTTCATATAAATTTTCCTCATTTTGAGGTATATTTATTCTATCTAAAGCTAATATTACTCCATTCCCTATTATACATAAATATATAAATATTTGAAAAATTGGTTGTTTATATATTAGATAACAAAAAAAAGCAAATTTATGTTTTTTATGATATTGATTAAGTTCTTTTACTTTCGAAAAACAATGTATTTTTCTACATAATTTTGTACATTTCATTTTATAATTTTTTGTAATTTCATTATTCTTTTTTTTATCAACTTCATGTTCATTTAAATTATGATATTTTTTAATGAAATCTTCACTTAATTCAATAGGACTATATTTTAATTGGTAATTTTTTTTAACTTTCCTAATATTATAATTATCTAAGTTAATATTAATCATATAATTAAACTTTTTAATTTTTTTTTCTCCTTGTGAACCTTCATCAAAATAATTAGAAATATCATTTCTTCTTACTTTTCTATAATTATAAATTAAAACAGCAACAATTAAATTAATCATAAAATAATAATTAATAACAATATTCAAAACAAAATAAATAATAGGAACATAATAATTATAACTATCAATTAATAAATACATTATATTATTCCAACCTTCACAAGTTATAATTTGAAAAACAGTTAAAAGACTCCAAAAAATATTATTAAAAGTAGTTAAGCCATAATTAAATTCTTCATAATTTAATTCATTTTTAAAATCATAAGCATCAGAAATAAAATAATTTTTATTTCTTTTAAATTTCATTACACTTAAACAATTATCACATTGCATTTCTCCTCCACATAAATTATAAAAATATTTTTGATTAATTTCTAAAATTCCATGAATTGGATATTGATTAACTCTACAGCGATATTCGAATTTCTCATTCCAAAAAGAAAGACCGAAAATAGCGAAAATAATAATAAAGAATAATAATAATAAAAATACAGTTCCAACATCAATTAAACTGTTGATTAAAACAGAAATAAATGTTCTCATATGAGGTAGAAAAGACATAGTTTTTAAAGGACGAAGTAATCTAAAAGTTCTTAAAGCAAATAAATTTGCATTTATTTGAGGAAATAAATTTATTATACTTGATATTACTACTATAAAATCTAACCAATTCCAAGGATCTCTTAAATAAGAATGTTGTCCTATAAAAAATCCATATGATATTACTTTTATTATAAATTCTATAATAAATATTATTGCAAACACATATTCTGAATATAATGTTATTATTTGGAAATATTCTATCGTTTCTAATATTAGAAATATTACATTTATTAATATTATTATATTTATTATGAAAATAAATTGCTTTGATGATACTATTTTTTGTAAAAAAATTCGAAATTTGTTTTCATTTGAAAATAAAAATAAAGAATTTGTTGCGAAGTACCCTTCTGAATTTTCATTAAATTGAATTGGATCTCTTGTTTCTTTTTTTCTTTTTTTTGGTGCTATTATTCCAACTTCTTTTTCTTCTTCAGAATCAGTATCATCATTTCTTATTTTAAATATTATCATATTTTCCCTATGTCTCCTATAAGCCATTTTTTAAATGAATAATTTAAAAAATAAAAAATTATCCTTAAAAAAAATAAAAATTATAAATTCTCAAAATATAAAACACTAATTTTAATTTTTTTATTAGTTAATTATTATATAATAATTTTAGCACTTCATTTAATCAAATAATCATTTAGTTAAATTAATGTCTTTCATCATTAATAATAAAACTATAAATTATTAATAATATTATAAATTAAATTAATGTATTTAATTTGAAATTTTAATAAAAAATCCAATTATTATTTTTATATTTTTTTATTTTTGAAATAATTTTAATAATGATGAATGATGAAAAAGAAGGAAGAATTAAACTTCAAAATGGAGTTATTGAGGAGAATAATTTAAATATTCTTAGATTTAAAAGTTTAAATTTTTTAAATGATGCTCCTAGGAGAAGTTTATTCGGTGAACATACAACTATTAATATTGTTCAACTTGCTAAGAAAAATTTAGAACAATTAGAAAAAATAAAAATGATTAAAACAGAAAGGAAAAAAATATCATCAAATTTAAAAAGTTTACAAATTAATAATGAATCAAAAAGTCTTGAAAAACATAATTCAGAATTAAACTATGAAACTATTTTTTCAGAAAGTAATAGAGTATACAATGATTTTGTTGAAAGAGTTATGAAAAGAATAAATAAAGAAAAAAAATTAAATATTAAAAGTACAAAAGAATTTAGAAAAGAAATTCCAAAAAATAATGAAATTTTTTTTAATAGAATGATAAGACAAAAAAAAAGAAATAAGAAAATAATATTATCTAAAGCTTGTGAAGATTTAAGAAAAATATCATTTAATTCTAAAACAATATATAATAGTAATGATAATTTTTTTAAATTACCTATTATTAATAAAGAAATGAAATTTGATAAAAAATCAAGAAATCATAATTTTAATAATACAATGAAAAAAACAAGTTTTATTAATTTATATCAACAAGTTTTAAATTCAACTATTATTTCTAATCAAAGCAATTATTTTCCTCAAACTGAAAATTGTTTTCTCAAAAATCGACATTTGTCAAATTTAATACAATAAAAAAAAAATTGAACACTCAAGAAGAATAAAAAAAAATTAATTTTATATATAAAATATATAATAGATAAAAAATAAGGTATTATTATATATTTTTTATGTAAGAAGGAAATATTAATTTAAATAAAATAAATAAATAATTTAAAAATAATTTTAATTTGAATGTCAACAATTGATATTGAAAGAAGAAATAATATGAATACAATATCATATAATGAGAAATTAAAAGAAAAAATAACAAATCAAGCAAAAAGATTAACTCAATTAGCATTAGAAAAAGAAGAATTATTAGAATTATTAAAAGAAAAAACAATGACTCTTGATGTAAGTTTAGAAACAAATATTCCTTCGAATAAAAATAGTAGAAATTCAAAAAGTGCAAATAATAAGAAAAATAAAGGTAAAAATTATTTAAAAGAATTAATGATTGCTCAAGATAAAATTAAAGAATTAGAAGAAAATAAAAAAGAATTAGATAAATTTAAAAAAACTGTTTGTGATAGATTAAATAAAGCTAATAATGATATTGATAAAACTAAAGAATCTTTAATTATTATGGAAAATGAAAAAAAAACATTAATTGAACAAGTTTATAATTTAACAACTGATAAAGAAAATAATGATAAACAAATTAAAAAAATTTCAAAAAATTATGATGAACAAATTAAAGATTTAATTAATAAAAATAAAAAATTATTTTATGATAATAAACAATTACTCAATCAAATAAAAAAAATTTCAAATGAAAATCAAATTTTAAAAAAAGATAATATATCTTTAAAAAATATAAATTTTAATTTTACTAAAACAATAGATAATTTAACTCAAAAATTAAGTAAATTTCAAAATGAAATAAATGATACAATTAAAAAACAAGAAGTAGAAAAATATGAAAAATTAGTAAATGAATTAAATAATAAAATAAAAGGAAAAAATATAGAAATTTCAAAAATGAAAGAATTACAAAATAATTATGAACTTTTAGAAAATGAATTATCAAATGTTGTTGATGAAAAAGATAAAAATATATTAAATTTATCTAAACAAATTAATTTATTAAACACAAATAAAAATCAATTAGAAATTGATAATGATAAATTACAAATAAAAATATCTGAAATTACAAATGAAAATCAAAAAATAAAAAATGAAGTCTTTTCTTTAAGAAAAAAATATGAACAAATAAATTCTCAATTTCAATCAATGAATAATATGAAAAATTCACAAATCAATAATTTAAAAAAATATAATGAAGTTTTAGAAGAAAAAGTAGTTAAAATAGAAAAAAATAAAAGTTATTTAGAACATTTATTATTAACAACTCATCCAAGTAAAAATTTAATTAAAGATATTTTAGAATTATATTATCAAATTTCTGGATTGGAAATTGAAAAAAATAATATTGAAAATGAATACTTATATAAACCTTTAGATTCATTTAATGAAAATAATGATAAAGAAACAAAGAAAAAAGCAATTAATAATATTTCTCAACAAATTAATAAATTAAAAAAATATTTAAAAAGTATGGAAGAAGGAATTACTATTAATTAAAATATTATATTATGTAATAATTATTTTAAAAATTATAAATAATTTTTTAAATAAAGGAACTTTTTTAATAATAAAAATAGAATTAATTAATTTTTGATAATTACATATTATAATTTCATTATTCATTTAATATGAAAATTAGAATTAATATAATTTCTTTCAGTTAATCCGCCAATTAATTTTTTAGGTAAATTACTTTTATTATTTTTTGTTATACTTTTTTTTATTTTTAAATAAGTTTTTTGAGTTTTAGGAGCTGAAGAAATTTTATTTTCAAAATAAAATTTTTTCATAAAACTTCTTCTAATATTATTTTTAGGAGGAGTAAGAACATAATTATTTTTATATTTCAATGAATTATTTAAAAAAATATTTTTTGATATATTTAAAGAATAATTTTTTTCTTCTTCAAATGAATAAAGATATGAATTTTTATTTTCATTAATTACACTATAACAATTATTTTGATTGTCTTTATTTTGTAATTTTAAATTTTTAACATGTTCAGATAAAAAATCCTTTTTTTCAAACTCTAAACTTGATTCTCTTTCTTTTTTAGTTTTTTCTTTTGGTTTAAATAATGTTTTATTTACTGTTATTTTTCTTAATATTAGATTATTTTTTGTTTTACCTTTAGATAAACTATTTATTGCATAATCACTTAAAAAAGAAAATTTATTTATTGAAAATCTTTCTGTTAAATTTCCTTCTTCATTATTTCTTTTTTGGATTTTTATTTTATAATTCTTTTTATTTTGTTTTTCATTATTATTAATATTATTCTTATTATCATTATTTTCTTCGTTTAATATATTATTTTCACTATTAAAATTATTATTCAGTATACTATTATTTTCATTATATATTTTATTTACATTATCATTCAATATATTATTATTTTCATTATTAACATAAGTTTTATTATTATAAAGATGTTCTCCCATAATATAAAAAGGATGTTTTTTAATTTGTTTTATATTTATCCTCTTATTATAATTTTTTTGTAATAAACTTTCAATAATATTTCTTGCAATATCAGATAGAAAATTAGGTAAAAAGACTTTTCCATTGATTATTTTTTGATATAATCTTCTATTATTTTTATCTTCAAAAGGTAAAAAACCACATAAAATAACATATAATATAATTCCAACAGACCAAATATCAATAAATTTAGCATTATAAGTTTTATTTTTAATCATTTCAGGAGCAGCATAACAAGGAGAACCACATGGAGTTTTTAATAAACAATTATTTGATTCTAAAAAAAAATTAGATAAATTATAATCTATTATTTTAATATTTTTTTTATTATCTAATAATATATTTTCTAGTTTTAAATCTCTATGACTTATTAAATTATTGTGTAAATATTCTAATCCATTTATTATTTGATAAAATATTATTGAACCTTCTTCTTCGTTTAATTTATTTTTTTTTGATATATATTTAAATAAATCTCCTTTAGAACAATATTCCATTATTAAATAAAAGTTATTATTATCTTCTTTTATTTCATATATTTTTATTATGTTTGGATGATTTAAAGAATTTAGAATGTTAATTTCTCTTTTTAAATGAATTTTATCTTTATTCGTTAATTTATTTTTAGATATTATTTTTATTGCTACTTTTTTTTTTGTTTGTTTATGAATTCCTAATTTAACTTTACTAAAGGAACCTTCACCTATTTTTTCTTTTATTTCATATTCAAATAAAGTTTCTTCTTCTTTTTTATTTATATTGTTTTCTTTTTTATTATTTTCATTTATGTTTGTTTCTTTCATAATGTTTAATAATTCAATTTTTCTAAATATTAATTGTTTAAATTATATTATTAATGTTATTTTAATTTCAAATTAAAAAATATGAAAATAATTAAATAAAATATTAAGGAATTAAATTCTTTTTTTAAATTCATTGTTTTTTAGGAATTTTATCTATATTTAAATTATTTTTTATATAACTTGATTTTATTCTATTTAAATAATTTATTTTATAATATATTTATAATATAAACATAAATTCATTATCCGTAAAAAAATTACACATTTGAAATAAATTTATTAATAACAATGATTCTACATAAGAAACATTAAAAGAAAACTCTTTTTTTTTTAAAATAAAAACATATCTTACATTTTGTTCAAAAAATTACCATATTGATGACATAAATGTTCATAAATTTTTCTTCCAATTGAAGTAGATTTAAGTCTATCAATCATAGGTTTAATTTGTTGAATTATTTGAATAAAAGTATTTCCATTACTTATACTTAAAGCTTTTTGAACAACATAATTACCATAATGATTAATAATTAAATCTTTAATTAATTTATTTTCTATCATATAATTAATTAAAGAAATTGAATCTTGATTATCTTGAATAATTGCTCTATCAATTACATTAGAAGAAAATTTTTGATTGGATAAAAAAACTAAATTTTTTTTAAAATAATCAAATATAATTTTATTATATTCTTCATTATGAAAACTTACTAATAATTGAATAGTATAATTTCCATATTCATCATTAATTAAATTTGAAATATCTTTAATAATAGAATTAACAACTTTATCTTTTTGATTTTTATTAGCATATAAAAAACAATTTTCAAAAATTGATGCTCCTTGTTTTAACTTAGATATAATAAAAGCTTTTTCAGCTAATTTTTCAAAGATAAAATTATTCTTTTCTTTAGGATAAATTTTTACAATTTTTTGAAAAACATGATTTCCATTTATATCATTACATAAATCACAAATATGATTTTCTATTAATTTCTTAAATATATTATCTAATTCATCTGTTTCGATATCTAAATATTTTCCTCTTTCTAATTTTTCTAAAATTTTTTGAAAAACTCTTGTTCCATAATTATGCAGTGATATAATAATTAAATCATGTTTAATTTGAGAAAAAAAATTAGTTATCATTTTTTTATTATTTTTAGATAAGAATATATCAAATAATTTTTGAGCAACATAATTTCCAAATTGATGATTAATAACATTAGTTAAATTACTTTCAATACATTTATAAAATTGTTGAATGAAATTAGTATCATTTTTTTTTTCTTCTAATTTTTCTTGTAATTGTCTACAACCAACTTGATCTTGTAATTTATTAAATATAGAATAATAATCTTGATTATTTTTCCAAGGCTGTTGAAAAGTACAAGAATTTCTTTTAATAATATTATTTTTATCATTTATAGTATTAAATAAATTATTATTTAAATTATTATTATTTAAATAAGGTGAAATTCCTTGATATGGATTTTGAAAAGAATAATTATAATATAAAAAATTAGGTAATAAGCCTAAAGAATTTCTTCTTAAATCAAACATATCTTGAAGAGTATGATAAGGATATTTATTTATATTATTATTAATATTACTATTAATAGTATTATTCAAATTATTATTAATATTATTTTCTAATGATTGATTTGAATTATAATTATTAAATCCAATTAAATTTGAAGAAGGATAAAAAATATTTCCTACTGATCTTTTTTTATTATTTTGAGGAAAATTATCAGAATATTCATCTTCTTCTTCAGAATTATTATTGAAAGAAGAATTATTTGAAGATGAAGTTTTTTCAATATTATTTATTCCAAATAATGAAGTATATTTATCAAATTCTTGATATGCAAAAAGTGAATTACTTCTTAATTTTATTTTCTTTAATGGAATATTATTATTATTTGTTATTATATCTCCTGATTCAAATATTTGAATTTCTTCCATTGATGGATTTATTACACTTTTATGACGCTTTGATTTACCTTTTTCTTCACTTATTTCTGATGAATTCATTTTTTATTTAATTTTTTTTATATATTTTTTAATAGATTTTTTTTCTAATTAATCATTAATAATAATTTTCTTTTGCCTTTTTTAACTTTATTTTATTTATTCCACTTATATTTATATTTGTGAGATTAATTTAATTTATATTTGTTTTAAGTAAAATAAATATATTTTACTTCCATCTTTTTTGTTTTTTCAGAAAAATAAATAAAAATATTTCATTTTCTTGTTATTTTTTAGGAATAACTGTTATATTTATTTATTTTTTGATTTTATATATTTAGTTTTATCTCATTATTATTCTTTGATTCTTTTATTATAGAGATATTATTATTTGTATTATTATGTTATTTTATGCTTATATTCTATTATCATTCTATTCATAAATACTTATTTTGTTCAAAATATTTTTCAAGAAAAAGAAAATAAACAATATTACAAATAAAAAGGAAATTAATAAATCTTAAATAATATAATTTTATGATAAATTTTTATTTTTTTTGTTTTTAATTTTAAAAATATATAAAGAAAATTTAAAATATTTTTTTTTTTTTTAAATTATTCAAATATTATCCCCAAGAAACTTCAATAGAATAATTAACAATAATTTTTTCTCCGACTTGAAAATTATCATAAATATCTCTTACATAAGCAGAAGGAATAATAGCGAAATTATTCCCACAATAAAAAAATAAAGATTTATCTTTTAAATAATCATTATATCTTTGTTTTAAATTTTCAAGTAATTTTCCAAAAGTTGCATCTCCTGGCATTTGAACCATTAAATAATCTGTTTGATTTCCTCTTACAAATTGCTGAGTTTTACCTACTGCTTTTAATATTATTTTTATTTTTTCTTTGTTTAAATCTATATTTATTTATTTTTAATTATTTTTTTTTTCTTACTATTTGAATTTTTTATTAATGTTTGTAAATCCTTTCCTTCATTTGTTGTTTCTGTCATTTTTATATTTTGTTTTTTAATATTTAATACTTAATTTTTTTAATTACAATAAATAAAAAAACTTTAAAAATTATTTATTTGATTTTTTATTTTTTTCTTCAATTTCCCATTTTAATTTTAAAAATTCATTTTGAAGTATTTTAATATTCTCATCTTTTTCTAAATTTAATTGCTTTAATTCTTTAATTTGATTTTGTAAAACTTTTTCATTATTTTTATATTGAATATTAATTTCTTTTAATTTTGTTTCATATTTTTCAATAAAATCTTTATTAAGAGAAGAATATTCTTTCGAATTCATTAAATTAATTTTTTGATTTAATTTATCTATTGTTTTTTTATTTAATTTATTTTCAGCATATAAATTTGATAAAGAGTTTGAAATTTTTGAAATTTGATTTATTAATTTATGATTTTCTTTTTTTAAATTTGAATAATTATTTTTTTCTGTTTTTGATCTTTTAATATTTAAATCATCTAAACTATTTTTTTCTTTAATTAAATTTGATAAATTTACTTTTTCAATTATTAATTGAGTTATTTGACTATCTTTTAAATTTAATTCTCCAGTCAATGAATTTATTGTTGAATCTTTTATTTTTATATTTTTTTTTAAATGGATTAATTGTTCAGATATTTTATTTATATCTTTATCTTTATCTATATCTTCGTTATTATTTTCAAATAAATTTTCATTATTATTTAAATCAATTTCAGAATTATTTCTCTTTAATTTTTTATTATCATTTATTATTTTTATTTCATTATTTATTTTATTTTCATTATTTATATTTTCATTTTCTTTTTTTTCATTTATTTCTTTTTTTAAATTTGAAATTATATTTTTTAAATCTTCTTTTTCTTTATTTAATTGAGTATTCTTTTCTAAAATTTGTGTTTTTGAATTAGACAATTCTAATATTTGAACACATAACTCATTATTTTTATTAGAAAGATCAGAATTTAATTTTGACAATTCAGAAATTTTCAATTTATCTCTTTCAATAATATCATTATTTTTATTATCTAATTTATTAGTTTTTAAATTATTATTTTCTTTTTCCATTATTGATATTTTTTCATCTCTTTTTTCTATTTCATTTTTTAATTTTTTTATTTTTTCGGTGTGTTCTTTTATTTCTTTTTTTACTTTAGAAATTTTCTGATTATATGTATCATTTGATTTTCTTAAATCAGAAGTTAATTGTAATACTTTCTCTTCTAAATTTTTAATTGTTATTTCTTTATTTTTAATGTTTATTTCTAATTTTTTTTCATTTTTTATTTTATTATTCAATATTTTTTTTTCATTTTTAATTTTATTTTCTTCACTTAATTCATTTACTGAAAATTTATGACTTTTACTTTCTCCAAATGCTAATTGATGATTAGGTAAATTTCTTCTGTAAATATTATAATTTCTTTTATTAAGAATATTATTTAAATCAATTTTATTTAATGATTCTTTGATTACTGAATTTTTTGAATATTTTAAATTATATTTTTTAATCATTTCTTTATTTTTTTCTTGACTATTATTAATATTTCTTTCTGAACTTAAACTATTATTAATAATTGAATTATTAATTTTTGTTAAAGATAATTTTATATTTTCCCTTTCATTTCTTTTTGAAGATGATAAATTTAAATTTCTTTCTTTTTGTTGCTGTTTTTTTCTTAAAATTTTAATTCCTTGAATTATTTCTTTTGCTTTTGAAATAAAAGAATTTATCTCTATTTCAATATTAGATAATTTATTTATAATTAAATTTTCTTTTTCAAAAATTAATTTTCCTTCTTTAATTTCTTTTTTTATATTTTTATAATGTTCTTTTATAACATCTATTAAAGAATTAATTAAAACAACTAATTCTTCATCATTCCAAAAATTAGATATATTACTATATTTCAAAGTTGAATCGCCATAATTATTATAATTACATTTTTTCATTAAAAATCTTAAAAAAAAAATAAATAAACCTGAATTTTTAAACTCTAAAAAAATATTTTTAAAAAATAAATAAAAAATATCTAAATTTACCCAAACAAATTTTTAAGTCCACTTATACCTTTATTAATTTTTTCTTCTAATTTTTGTTTTCCTTCATTAATTTTTCCTCCAATATCAGTATTAAAAATTTGTTTTCCAATTTTATCAACAGCTTCAAGAATAGTTATTTTCTTTAAAGATAAATGAAAATCATCTAAATAAAAACATTTAGGAGCAAAAGTTAAATCTAATGCATCATTTAATTTTTCAACAATTACTTTTTTTTCTTCAAAACACCAAATTAAAATTGGAAAATTTAATTCTATAGTTTCATCCATTTTAAATACTTTACTTATTTTATCTAAATTTTCTTTCATAAATGTTCCTTCATATTTTAATGTTTTATTATCTATTCCATCACTTGTTATATTTATTGTATTGTTTTCTACTGATAATGTAAATTTTAATTTTGTTTTATCTGTTGATTCTAATTCAAATTCTTTTTTTTCTGACATTTTTTTAAATGTTTTTTTTTTAATACGTTTTTTTTTTAAATATATTTTTCCTTGTTAATAATAATTATTATTTTTTGGTTGTTTCTTTATTCATTCTTAATTATTTAATTTCTAAATGATGAATAATTTTGTTGATTTTAAAAATGATTTATTTTAAAATAGATTATGACAAATAAGAAATTAATAATAAAAATTGAATTCCAATTCCTCGAAATCAACAATTTTAAGTATAAGACTTTCTCCTTCAAAAAAGAGTAAAAAGAAAATTAATTGCTGAATGTTCAAATTTAATTCTTTTGATGATTATTCTTCAATAAGTACAAATGTTACTAAAATTGAATTAAAAAATAATTCAGAAAATAGAAAGAAAGTAAAAAAAAGATTCTTTTGAATAATTTAAAGCAATTGAAATAAAAAATAAATTTAATAAAAAAGATTTAAATTAAATTAATTAAAAGAAAACATATTTCTCTTTGAATAAATATAATCAAATTATTGTTATATTAATGATGCATGAAAAATTTAAATAAAGTTAATATTTGAAAAATGATTAAATTTATTTGAAAATTATAATTTTCTTTTTCAAGAGTGTTTAATAAATAATTATATTAAATATATTTCATTTTTTATTATTTATTCTTTTTATAATTAATTGTATTTAAAAAACTTTTTGAATTTTATTTAAATATAAAAATTAAAAAAACATTATAATTAAATTTCTTTTATATTGAATTTTTTTGAAGATTTTATAAATTCAATAGTTTAATCAAAGGAAAAAATATATTCTTTTTCCTTTTCAATAATTATATAAAAGCAAAATATTATTATATATAGATATAATAATAATTCCTGTTACAATTATAATATATCAGAATATCTTCTAATTTTTGATTTATCTAATCCAAACAAATTAAAAAAATCTTAATTGACAATAAACCTTAATGAAAATAATAGATATTTAAAAGTTCTTCTAATTTATTTTTTTTTAAAGGTTTAGGAATTTCTTCAACAATACATTTAATATTTTTTAAGTTTTTAATTAAATTTTCTTCAATATGAGCAGAAATAATGATAATTTTTAAATTAGTATTAATTTCTTTATTATTAATTAATTCTTGAATTTTTTTTGCAGCTTCTAAACCATCCATAACAGGCATCATCATATCTAAAAATAATAATTTATAATCTTTTTTATCACAAACACAATTTACTTTATTTTTATTTAATATTATATCTAAACATTCTTTTCCATTTGAACATATATCTGAATTTATATTAAATTTTTTTAACATATTCTTTATTGTCATTACATTAAAATTTTCATCATCACATATTAAAATATCATTACAATTACATAATGAAATTTTTGGATTTTCTAAATTTGATAAATTTTTTTTATGCATTTTTTTACTTTCTTTTTTCTTAGTTAATGAAAATTTGTCAAAATCTTTATTACTATTATTATTTTCTTCATTATCATTATTCATTTTTTTTAATATATTTCTTATTTTAGGATTTATTAACGGAAAAATATTTTTTTCTACTGTAGGAGCTTTAACTACTTTTTTAATATTATTTTTTTTTCTTTTATTTTCTTTTTCAATAACGTCATTATTAATAATTTTATCATTTTCATTAATCAAATTTAATTGAAATTTTTGTAACTCTTCATTAGAAAAATTTTTTTTATGTTTATTTTGATAACCATAAGAATTATTAAACATATTATTATCATCAATATCTTCTTTAGTTTGAGAAATTTGACTTGAAAAAGGGTTTTTTTCATTAGCAATTTTAATAAAAGGATCACATTCTAATTTTTTAATATCATTAGGTTCAGTATTTCTAATATGTTTACTATAAACATTATTACTATCTAAATTCACAGAATTAGATATTTGAATATTATAATTAATAAAATAATTTTTTACTGTTTTCATTGAATTCCTAAATTTAGGCTTTAAATTATTTTTTATTTCTGATTTCTTATCAATAAGTAAAGATTGTAATTTATCACATAAAGAAATTTGTCTATTAATTGCTTCTAAAGTAATATTTTTTTTTTGAATTGATATTTCATTTAATATTTCTTCTTTTTCTTCAATTTCATTTGTAAAAGGTAAAATTAATGTTATTATTTTATCATCTAATTCATTATATATTGTTATATGAATTTTTAATAAGTTACTTAATTTAATTAAAAAATCTTTTGTCATTTCATTTGTTTGAACGCTGTTTGAAAAATTAAATTCTTTGTTATAATTAAATAATATATCATCTATTACTTTACTTCTTTTTTCCAGTGAAAGAGTATTTTTTATTGCATTATTTTGAATTTTATTTTTTTTAAAATGTATTTTTATTTTGTTTTCTTTTTTTATTTTATATGATATTGTAAATCCATTTTTTTTTTGAATTATTCTATAAATATAATTAAATATTCCTCTTATAAAATTTTTTAAGTGAATTTCATTTGATATTATATATTTATCATTTAAAAAAGAAAAATTTGTATCATATTTTATTTCCTTATAATTAAATAAAAGAATATATTTATTAAACATTTTTGTAAATATATATTCTAAATTAATTTTACTTTTAAATACTATTTTTTCATTATTTGTTATTTCAAATATTACTGTAAAATACCATATAAAATTTTTAATAAAAGTTTTAATAAGATTAATTAATAAATTTATTTGCTGTAATTTTGACTGAAAACTTTCAAAAGTAATTTCATAATTTTCTAAAATTTCTTGATTATATTCATCAGAAATATTAATTAAAGCATTTAAAGGATTATTTAATTCATGATATAAAGTTACTAAATATTGATATTTTAAAACTTTTAATAAATTACCTTGTAATTCTTTTCTTTCATCATTATAATTATCAATTGAAATATAAATTTCATTTTTATTAAATTTTATTTTCACATATATCATTGAAATAGAAGAAATAAAAGTTCCAGAAATTTCATTTGTTATATGATTTGAAAAAATAAAATTATATAAATTTAAGTCTTGTAATAAATTATTTTCCCATTTTTTAAATTCTATCATTTGTTCTTTTAATTTCATAAAATCATATGTTTTTTTTAATTCTAATATTTCATAAGCATATGAATTCATTAGTTTAATCATATATTTTTGAGTTGCTATATTCTTTTCTAAAATAATTAATCCTATTGAAAAATGACTTAATTGTTCTTCTATATATGTGTCATTTAGTATATTTAAATTATTTCCACTTTTATATCGTTCATGAAAAAACATTTTATTCATTTTATTATTTTTAAAAAATATTTTTTTAATTTTTAAAGTATAATGATAAAAGAAATAATGAAACTTATAAGTAAAAATTCAAATAATTTATTTAAGATAAAGATAATTATAATATGAAAAAAATATATTTGTAAATAATTAATTAATTTTATTTGTTTTCATTTAAAATTTTTTTTTATTAAGTTTGGATAATTAATTTATATCTTTTTATTTAATTTTAATATTTGGAACAATAAAAATAATAATTTTCCATAAGAAAAAAAAGTAATTTGTAAATTTAGTTCGACTGAAAAAATTAAAAGAATTTCAACAAAAAACAAATTAATCTAAATAACTAGAAATATTTTAATCATCTTTATATCATTTTAATTATAATAACTTTTCCATATTTGATTTATTTTAATGAGAAAAAAATGAACTTTTAGTGTTAATTCTAATTTTATATTATGTTTTTTTTTATTTATTTATAATTTTATTTTTTGAAAATATAATGAATAAAAGTAAATCCCCGAAATATAGTAAATTACAAAGTATAAATTTAGATACAAAAAACTTACAACATACAATATCTTTAAGAGAAAATGAAATAGAAGTTTTAAAAGCTGATATTCAGAATAAAAAAATATATATATTAAATTTAGAAGGTGAAATATCAAATTTAAGAAATGGATGTGTTAACAATTATAAAATTGAAAAAGAATTAAAATTATATAAATTAAAAACAGATAATTTAGAAAAAGAAATTGAAAAATTAAATAATGATATAATAAATCAACAAAGAAAATTTGATGAAGAAAAAAGAAATATAGAAAAATTACATCAATCAGAAATATTACAATTAAAATTAGCAAATGATACTTATTCTCAGAAAATAGAAATTGCAAATCAATTAATGATAGATAAGAAAAATTTAATAAAAGAAGTAAATAGTTTAAAACAAGAAAAAGATATTATTATATTTAATAATAAAGAAACAATGAGAGAAAAAGAAATAAAGAATAAAATTAAATTTTCAAATTTAAAAAAAAAAATGATGGATAATATAAATCAAACTCAATCAAAAGTAACTGAATTAAATATTAAATATATGGATGTTTCTTCTAAATTAACTTTACTTCAAAATCATCAATTATTAATTCAATTAGAATATCAAAGTCAACAAATTGATGAATTAAATGAAAAAAAAGAAGAATTAGAAAAAAAAATTTTTGAATTAAATAAAGATATTGATATTCATAAAGAAGTTGAATTAAATTTAGCTGAAAAAAATAAAAAGTTAAATTCAGAAATTTTAAAATTAAAAAAAGGAAAAAGTGAAAATGAAAAAAATGAAAATGAAAATAAAAGTATTATTAATAATTCTCTTAGTAATAATAATAATAATATTAGTCTTGGATTTGATGAAAATAATTTTATTAATACTAATTATAATAAAATTAAAGCTTTAGAAAAAAAAGTTTTAAATTTAGAAAAAAAATTATCTCAGAAAATTAAAGATTATAATATTATAAAAGATAATTTTGAATTTATTGAAACTAAATTAAAAAATTATGAAAGAAAATATTTTGGTTTATTTACTTTTTTTGAAGAAAGTTTAAAATTATTTTGTGAAGATGAAGAAATAAAAAATAATAAAGAAATATTTATAAATATAGAAAATTTACAAAAATGTGATTTTACTCTTTTTTCAAAAGAAGAAAAATATAGTATTTTAATAATATTAATGAAATATTTATTACCTTTAATTAATTCAAGTGAAATTGGAACTAATTTAGGAAATATCAATTTAAGATTAAATTATAATAAAAAATTTGATGATTTTGAAAATAAAAAATATACAATTAATTCAAGTAGAAGTAGTGTTGATATTAGAAAAAATATTAAAAGAAATTATTTTTCTGATAATCTTCCTTCTATTAGATTATTTAAAAATTTAAATCCTTCTGGAATGACTTTTAATAATGAAAATAAATAGAATTAATTTTTTTTTTTCTATATTTAATAAATTAAAATTTTTTATGATTGTATATTATATATAATTTTTCTATATTTTCATTCAAAAATATTATTTTATATCAAAATCAGAACTATTTGAAGAATCATCATTATCATTATTTTCAGCATTATTTCCTTCAATATTATAATTTTCTTCAAAATTATTTTCTTCATTACTTTCATTATTATTAGTAACAGTTTGATCATTATAATTAAAAATAATAGGAGTTTTAATACCAAAAACTTGTTTATTAACAGTTGTTTTGTTTTGACTTTTTATTTTAATCATACATATTATGATAAATATAAGAAGAAAAATAACAAATGCAATAATTAATATTTTTATTAAATTATTTTGAATTATAATTAATCCTTCACAATTTGAAGGAACAAATCCTAAAGTATAATTTTCTTTATTAAAAATTATATCATATCCTTTCATCCAAGTAGTTCCTAAAATAAATTTACTTCCTCTATTATTAAATCCTAAACATATTGTATTATTATATTCTTCACCAGAAATATTAAAATAATAATTTTTTGGGAACCAAGTATAATTTAATTCATTATTTATATTAAAAATAATATTTGGGAAAATATTCTTTATTGCATATATAATTTCAGTATTATTTTTAAAAGTAAAACAATGACCATATTCATCTAATTTATTATAAACACCACATCTTTCATTTAATTTATTTTCATCTTTATCACATATATCTAAAAATTGTTTTATAATTTTATCACTAAATTTTTTAGGAATATAAGTATAAGTAGAACCAGAATCAATAAAAGCTTCTTTTTTAACAATAAAATTTTCATTATTTATAATAATATTATTAATATTTATAGTATAATGTTCATTATCTTCTTTAAATTTAGTATATGAAATATTTTTAGATGTATGAAATAAAGTATTTATTTCATCAATTGTAAAATATCCTCCTTCATCAGCAAAACATAATGAAAAAATATTATTTTTAATAATAAGATTATTTTTTAATATAGAAGTAAAACTTTTATTATTATTGCTTAAGCCAATAATTCCATCAATTAATTGATTTTCAAAAAGAGTACTTTCTTTAATAGTACATCCAATAGGAATTTTATTAGTATCATTATTTTTTAAATTAATAAATTCAAAATTAACAATTTCATCAATGAAAAAACCTTCTAATGTACTTCCTTCACTATAAAAAATTTGAAAGTAACATTGACTATTATTATAATTAGTATTATTACAAATATTATTTACCATATTACATTTACTATTGTTACATTCAATTATATTTTCTTCTTTAATTGGAAAAGGATTATTTAAATGATTACTACAATTTTCACATAAGGAACATGGTGATGTTGTTATTGAACTTCCTGTATCTAATATATATGTTTGATTTGTTCTATTTTCTCCTATGTATAAATTTGTATAATAATAATGAAGTATGTTTGAATTTCCATACACCGGAGAATTTATCATTAAATTTCGAAATTTTTTCAATTTTTTTGATTTTAGTTTCATTATTGATTCTTTTGTTGATTTTTTTATTATTAAGAATAAAGCTATTATTAATGCAAATTTCATTGTCTTTTATTTTTTTTTATAATTTTTTTTTTTATTTTTACCAATAAATTTTATGTTTTTTATTATATTTAAACTTTGAAAAAATATTTGATGAGGTTATTATAAATTTAAATGAAATATTGATATAAAGTTTTTATATTTAAATTAATAAAAATTAATTAAATTAATAATTTTTCTTAAAAAATGAATAATAATATTTATATTAACGATTTAAATTCAGAAGATTTTTCATCTAATAATTCAACTCAAAAATCTTCTTTAAATTTTCCAAATAAAAGTGAAAATAAATATAATAAAATTAAAATAAATAATCCAATGAATCTTTTAATTAGAAGAAATGAATTTTATGAAATAATAAATACTTCAAATAAATATAATATTCCAAAACCAAATTTTTCTTTTAGAAAATTAAATAATAATGATTCTTATGAAAGTGAATTTAAATATAATAATTTTTCTTATTCTTCATTTAATTCTTCAAATTTAAGAAATTCATATTCTTCTTTAAAAAAGAACAATAAATTAAGTTCTTATATCATGAAAAAAAATATTGAAGAAAATAAAAAGTATTTAATAAGTCTACAAAAGAAAAATTCTATAATTAAGAAAAGTGCGAAAAATTTAAGAAAGAAATCTTTTAGTGAAAAAAAACATAATATAAGTAAATTTAATATTTCTCAATTTTATAAAGGAAAAAATAAATCACAAGAGAAAAATAATTTCAAATATAATTTAACAGAAATTGAAAATAATTTTATTTTATCAGAAGGAAATAATTTAAGAGGAGGAAGAATTGATTTATTATCTTCAATTTATAAAACAAATAAAAAAAACAATGAAGTATTAAATAACAATTATTTTAATTTAAATATTAAAGTCGATGATTCAATTGATTTTAATTTTAATGATATTAATGATGAAAATATTGATTTAAATACCAAAATTAATATTTATAATGATTGTGTTTTTGGAAATAAAATTAATAATTTGAAAATAAAAAAAAATAAATTTAATAGTTGTTATAATGAAAATACAAAATATAATATTAATGAAATTTATAATGACACAATTGAATTATATGAAAATTATTCAACAAATAAAATAAATAATTATAAATATAGTAATCATTCAAAATATTCTTTCTCTTCAAATAAAGAAAATCATAAAAATATATTGAACTATAAATAAATAAAAAAGATTAAGATTAATATATTTTGATATTAAAATTTTAATCAAATGTGAAATTTTTTATTTATATATATAGAAAATAAATTAATATTTAAAAATTTTGAATTTAATGCCATTAAAAACAAAAACTAAACAATCACTTTCATCAAAGGACTAATAATATTATATTTACCATCTTGATCAACAATTCAATGTCAATTTTTTTCGTCTATAAATTTCTATTATTTTTTTTAAAATTTGTTCAGGTAAAAAATGTCCTTTATTTTTTTTCATTGTAATATGTGGATAATTTATAAATAATTTTGTTAATCCCATTCTCATATCTCAATATTTTATTTCTCCTTTTCCTGTGTTTCATATTATTATCATATTATTATTTATTGTGAGATGACTATGTTTTTTGGTATTTCTCATTTTGATAGTTTTTTTCCAATTCAAGCTATTAATTTTTTTTTTAAATTTCCAAACTTTTATTTTATTATTTTATTATCCAGAAATTAATTTCCTATTAATTAATTAATTAATTTAATTTAAATGTTTTTTTAAATTTATTTTTAAAAAAAATTTATAAGAGAAATAATACTAAATAATATATAATATAATATTTAATTTTTATTTTATTAAAGGAATTTTACAATTCATTCTTGAGGGAATATCTGATTTTATCACAATTCCATTTTTTTTGATTAATTTTCTATATTTTGGGAGAATTGGTTTTAAATTAGGTAAATTTTTGTATTTCATATCATTTAAATCAGAAACATTAATATTATTTTGAACTAAATTGATATTAAAAGTATCAATTAAATGAGCAGATCTTTGTTCTTGACTTATATTTTTTTTAAAAAATTTTCTTTTAAAATTAAATAATTTTTTAATTTCAAAATTTCTACAACTTCCACTTTTTCTTAAAGAATTCATTAATTCAGAATCATAATATTGCTCATAATCATCAACAGAATCTAATAAAGAAGAATTACCTAATAAAGACTTATTTAAAATAATATGATTAAAAGAATAATTTTTATCACTTAATAAATTTTTATTTAAAGAATAATTTAAATAACTTTTAATTTTACTATTTGAATTAGAGCTATTAGAACTTAAATTAGAATTATCATCATTATTTTTATTTATATTATTATTCTCTTCTAAAATTTTATATTTAATAGAATTTTTCTCATTTAACATTTTAGAATCATTTTTAACTTTATTTTTATTATGATTAATAGTCTCTTCTAAAATATTATTATATTCAAAAGATGAATATCTATTATATAATTTATGAAATTCAAAACTTCCTTTTTTTTCTCCCAAATAAGATTTTATTGAAACTCCAATTTCAGGTTTAAAATGATGAAAATTATCTCCTGAAGGAGGTAATTTAGAAAAGAAAACTGTTTTAGTTTCTTTAACAGGATAAATTTTATTTTTTGTTATTTTTTTAATTTTATATGTACTTTCTTTCATTGTTTTTTTTTCTTCTTTTATCATTTCATTTAAAGTTGAAATTCTTTCTGATTGTCTTTCTACCATTATTTTTTCTTTTGGTGGTGGTTTAAAATTATAAAAGTCATCTTCTTTTTCTTCTATTTTTATAAATTTTGTTTTTGGTAAAATTTCTTGAAATTCATTTATTAAATTTATTTTTTTTTTATTAAGATTTATTATTTTACCATTTGAATCAAATGTATATTTTTCTGAATCTATTAAAGGAAAATTTAATTTTTTTTTTTGTAATATATCATTCATCATTTTTATTTTCTGAATTTCATTATTATTTTTTTCTAATAATTTTTCCTCTTTTTCTTTTATTTCATTTTGATATTCTATTCTTAATGCTTCTATTTCTTTTGGTTCTTCTTTACTTTTTAAATTTTTGATATAATGTGTTTTAAATATTTTATTTGAAAATTTTTTTTTTATTAAATTTTTCACTGAATTTTCTTTGTTTGAATTTGTTGATTCAATAAATTTAGTTAATCTTTTTGATGGAATTCTTTTTATTTGTACATTTGTTTCTTTTATTATTTCTTTTATTTTTTCCTCATTTTTTATTAATTTATTTGGTAAATTACTATCATGAAAAATTTTTTTTGGTTCTTTAATGTCTATTTCAGTAAAATTATCTTTATCATAAATTAAATTGGAAACCCTTATTAAAGGAGTTAAAATTCTTTTTAAATATTTTATTAAGTGTTCTGAGTAACTTTCCATTATTTTTTCCACAAATACTTTATTTACTACTATATTTATTAATTTGTTTATAATTAATTCTGAGATTATTTCTGATTCGTATAAAAAATTCATATTGGAATTTTCACTTTTTAAACTATAAGAAAAGTTAGTTTTAATTCTATTTATATTTGACATTATTATATGTATATTTAAGATTTTATTTATTTATTTATTTATTTTAATATTAAAATCTTGATTTAAAAAAATTAATCATTAATAACAAGGATTTATTTAAATATTCATGTTAAGATTTTTCATTATTATATTTTTATTTCAATAACAACAGATATAGTTTTATTTACTTTTTTTTATAATAAATTTAAACAATATTAGTTTTCTGCATTCAAAAAATAATTCTCATTAGTGTTAAAAGTAAGAGACTATCTTATATTTCTTATATCAATTTTATATTCTTAAAAATCGCTAACCTAAATTTTAAATTAATTAAAACTAATATTGAATTAAAAATAATATAACAAATAAAATCAAAGATGAAAATAATATTAAGAATAAAATATTTAATAGATTATGATAAATATTAATATAAAAAAAGAATTTATAATAAAAATTTTTTTCTTTTATTGAAAGTCATGATTCATATATTGAAAAAAATAAAAAGAAAAATTTAAGAAAAAAAGAAAAATATGAAAAATATATATCATCATAATTTATCATAAATAAAAAATATAAAAAAAAAATAAGATTTAATTAATAAAAATTAAAATAATATATATTAAATTTAATGGATCTTGGAAAGAGAAGAAACCCAGGTTGTTTAAATTTACAATTATCAATATTGATTTCATACTTAGTAAGTATAATATCAAACTTCTTTTTAATAATGATAATGTATACTTTAAAAGCTGGTTTTTTATGGGTTGGAATTGGATTTTCAATAGCTTTAATTTTATTAACTTTATTTTCTTTAAAATATTATTTAACTTACACTAGCAATACTGTAATTAGATTTAGAAGTTCAACTAGATTTTATATTTTATGTTTTCTTGCTAATGTTATTTGTTATATTGTTCTCTTTATTATTTTATTATTTGATGGTTATGGAAGAATTGATGACTTTAAATTTTTCCTTGGATTCGGTATGCTTGCTTGGCTTGTTTTCCATTATCTTCATTTCTCATTAGTTAATAATTTTATTAAGAATTTAGAAGGAAAAAGTGGAGTTTCTTTAGTTGAAAGAGATTTTAAAGAATTAGGTAGTAATTAGATATTTAAAAAAAATATTAGTATTATTTGATATTTAAAAAATAAACAAAAAACAATAAAAATAATTGTTAATTTATTAAATATGATATTAAATAAAAAATAATGAATAAATTATAAATAAAAATATACCCAATTAATAAGGGACTAAAAATGGTAAGGAAATTTAAAATAATAATTATGCTTTACAAATGATGAATTAAAATATTCTTGTATTTTTTTTAATTTTTTGTTAATTTTTGAGTTTTGTGTTTTTATATTTTTAATTTTTTATAAATAATTTAATTGTCTTTTTTTAATTGGAAGATTCAATTATTACCATTTTTATTCAAAACAAAATCTTCAAAAGTAAATGTTTTAACACAATAGTGTTTACTTTTTTTAGGTTCATTATTATTATTTTTTTGATTTTTTATTTCACTGGTGTCTGTATTATCACTTAATTCATTTCCTTCAATATTAATAAGAAAATTATTTTCTTCTTTTTTTTGTTTTATATAATTATTACAGGAACAATCAGAAATTTCTTTTTCTTTCTTTTTCTTTTTAGAATCAATTTCGAAAATT
>JAEEGL017441567.1_pt1 | contig 38223 bp, 34 predicted proteins | sample 9134231 | NCBI WGS metagenome assembly JAEEGL01 (sample SAMN16246548, study PRJNA631951) | gut metagenome | biome: gut microbiome; feature: rumen; material: fiber-attached | host: Bos | place: Iran: Karaj | collected 2018-10
AATATTCTGTTCTTTGACAGGACAGGCCCGACAAAGGAAACATGGTTCTACCGTCTGGATATGCCCGACGGCTACAAGAATTTCTCCAAAACAAAGCCGATGAAGCTGGAGCATTTTGCCCCTGCAATCGAATGGTGGGGCAACCGTGAGGAGATCACCATTGACGGCTTTGACAAGGCAAAGAAATACACCGCAGCAGAACTTGCAGAGAAGAACTATAACATTGACCTTTGCGGATTCCCGCACGAGGAAGAGGAAATCCTGCCGCCGAAGGAGCTGATCCAGCAGTATCAGGAGAAACGGGCAAGCCTGAACGCCGATATTGACCGTATTCTGACGCAGATCACGGACATTCTCGGCATAAATACGGAGGACCTGACATGACCGCACAGCAGCTAAAAAACTCGATCCTCCAGATGGCGGTGCAGGGCAAGCTTGTTCCGCAGGATCCGAACGATGAGCCTGCCAGCGTTTTCGTTGATCAAATTCGCAAAGAGCAGGAAAGGCTTATAAAAGAAAAGATAATCAAAAAAGAGAAATTCACTTCAGCAATAGAAGATTATGATGAACAATTACCGAGTGGATGGTGCTATGTAAAAGTTGGAGAATTGACTTCGCTTGTTACAAAACAAACAGGATTTGATTATTCTAAGAGAATAAAACCAAACTTATCTGGAACAAAACTTGATGGCATGATTCCAATGATTCAAACCAAGAATTTTAAAGGTAAGGATTTCAGCTTTGAAACCGATTACTACATTCCTTTATCAATTGCTGAAGAATTTCCTAAGATAATGCTTGATTCAAAGTGTATGCTATTGTCAATCGTTGGTAGCATCGGTAATATTGGAATATATGAAAAAAAGAATATTGCGATGATTGGTGGAGCAATTTGTAAAGTTAAGCTGTTGAGCGAACAGCTTTATGATTATCTGTTTTACTTTTTTCAATCACCATATGGACAAAAAGAAATTCAAAAAAACATGAAGGCTACTGCTCAAGTAACCATTACAGTGCAAGATGTTCGGGAAATAGTTGTAAAAATGCCCCCGCTTGCTGAACAAAAAAGAATAGTAAAAAAGATAGAAGAACTCCTCCCGTACATCGACAAATACGGTGTAGCTGAAACAAAGCTATCTGCCCTCAACACCGCATTCCCCGAAGCACTGAAAAAGTCTATTCTGCAAGAAGCGGTGCAGGGCAAGCTCGTTCCGCAGAACCCCGATGACGAGCCTGCAAGCGTTCTGTTAGAGCGTATCAGAGCCGAAAAACAGGCACTTATCAAGGCGGGAAAGATCAAAAAGGAAAAGCCATTGCCTCCCATCACAGAGGAAGAAATACCTTTTGAGATTCCTGGTAGTTGGTGTTGGTGCAGGCTTAGTGATATAGTTTATTTCATAGGTGGCTACGCATATAACAGCTCAGATTTTATACATAAATCCAGGAATCAAGTATTGCGCTTAGGTAATGTTAAAAATGATGAGCTGAAATTATCAGCTAAACCTGTCTTTATTACTGACGAATTAGCAAACGAAACAGTTGGTTTTAAATGTAGGACTGATGATATTTTGCTCACCATGACTGGTACTAGACTAAAAAGGGATTACTTTTTCACAGTAAGAATACAAAGCGAATCTCCACCATTATATATTAATCAACGTGTAGGATGTTTGAGGGCATTTGATTCTAACATGGCACATTGGTTGACATGGATATTGAAAAGTGAAGCCGTACTATTACAAGTGTTTCAATATGAAACAGGGACTGCAAATCAAGGTAACTTAGGCGCAGAAAACATTTTGAAAACTATGATACCATTACCACCACTCGCTGAACAAAATCGCATAGTGGAAAAAATCGAGGAGATAATGCCCATCATCAGCACAATCTGATATTTCCTGAACAAAAGCATTCATTGCAAATGTTCAGATCATGAGGTGAAACAATATGACAACAAATCGCAGAAAAGCATCTCTCATCGAAACGATGGAGGATCATAAGCTCGCTGTCAGTGTCATTGCGACAATTTCAGAGCTAAGTCTTGGCCTTCTGGGGCTAAAATATGCTATTATCGGAACTACTACACCGCTTGTAGGTCTGACCGTTGATTTATTAATGTCCATGCCAAAGGATACTGCGACGCAAATTGACCGTGTAATTAACAAGGCATATGAGCGCCTTGCTCAAATGGAAAAATCCATAGCTGAAGAGGAAATCTTGTCAGAATTATTAGAAAAAGAAAAAGTGCTTGATATTGAAAGTCTCATAAAAAATACAGAGTACTACAAACAACTTTTCAATTCTAATTCGGATGAAAAAAAGATCGTCGATGGGCTCGTGACAAAATTCAATGTATATTTGCAGGAAGAAATCATACATAATGACACTGTAAACAAAGTATTTATCATGTCTGCACACCTGATGACGTTGGACAACCTCAAGAAGATGGTGGAGATCTCGAAAGAGATCAGCAAAACAACAGAAAAGTCATTACGCGTTGCAGAAGATACACAAAAAGAGGTTCGGGCAACACATTATGAAGTATCTAAAACAAACTTCTTAATCAGCGCTTTCTCTTCAAAAGCGATTCGTCTGGTCTGCAAAATTTTTCTGTTTATTCTTCTTTGCTTTATAGCAAAAATAATTACATTTGATTTGGATCCTGCCAGTATTTTATCTATGACACAGTTTTGGGAAATAGTCCTGATTTTCGTTATTTCCGCCTTCCTTTTTTCTTTTGTTGAGATTTCAAATCGACCTTCACCAAAACAATTTTTATTAGTCGCTTTATTCGAAGTTATTTGTTATTTTATTTGCGACAGCGTCATATTCGATCAAGTACTCGTGACGGCCGGAAGCAATCTCAGTTTTAACAAGACAGTTCATTTTCTAATGGTTACCTTTTGCATTATTCTTTCAGAAATGTTCTTGTTTTTCTACGACAATTTCGTTAATATGTCGCAGAAGAAGGCGGAGTTGAGAGAACACAGCCGCAGTCGAATTCAAAATAAAAAAAAATCCCCAAGACATTGATATACTGTTTGAGAAGACTGTCACCGCACGACGCATATAGAGTCAAAGACAACAGCATCATACTTGATATAAACAGAATGCCCGGCTTTGTGCCGGGCATTTCCTGTTTACTCGTCATTTTTCTTGAATTTCAGCCGGTTTCTCTCACCCGTAACCTTCTCTACATGCTCACAAAACGGTTTCAAACTGGCAGGATCCGTCTCCATCATCTTTCCGTTATTGATATTGACCGGATTGATCATGATATGCGAATGATAATTGTCGCATTCCTCATCCGGCTGATGGGCACAATAGAGTGTCTGGTAGTCATCGTCAAAATATGCAGCCGCTTTCCTTGTATAATCGCAGGCTTTTTCCACAGTCATATCCTGTGAATGATAGGGCAGGATCACCTGCACATGGGAGCGGTTCTTTGTCTTTCCGAAATGCTCCTTTACATTCTGCATCTGCTTTGCAATCTGCTTAGCATCCGTGTAATTTACACCGTTTCCGCCGATCATCAGCTTTCTGTCATCGCTCATATATTGCGCGAGATGCTCCAGATGCTCATCGTCGCCCGGATTTCCGCATTTTATAATCACAAGTCCCATATCGCATCGCCCTCCATTCTAATTTTTGCCGCTTTTTCCGGATCATACTGCTCTAAAGCAGCTGCGGCATGGTTAATAGCGTTCTGAAATCTGACCTTTTCCGCGGGAGAAATCCCATCGGAGCCGTGAACTGCGGCATATGCAATATATGTGGTGGGTGCCATGCCCTTTGCTGCTGCTTTTTGCTCTACGATAGACCGTTCATTGCTGCTTAAGCGGATAGAGGTAGTCTTTTTGCTCTCATCTTCACGCTTCTTTGCCAGTTCCTGCTGTTTCTGACTCCTTGTTTTCATAGTGAAAACCTCCTTCAGTATTATTGGTATATACCAATTGATGATAATAGGGGCTAACTTGATATCCTATTCATATTCTCTATAGTCTTATAGTTTATAGAATCTTACGAAAGGCATGCAAGCGTCCCTTTAATTGAAATATAATACATTTCAATTATTTATATGTACTGTCAAAATTGTTGATTTTTGGAATAGATGCTGGCCTCGTGCCGGCATTACCTATTATTTTATTTTTTTATCTATATATTATTATTGTGAATGCTCGATGCATTTGTGCGTCTGAGCTTCAATTATGAACGGAAGGAGGCCTTTATCATGTTCACTTCTCAGCGTTACCTGACCCGCGGTGTTAGTGACACTATCTCATTGCAGTTGCAAATATTCATCTGGAACTGCATTGACCGTCTGCCGAATACTTGTGACTATTTGCAAGTATTCCGGCTCAAGCCTTTCGGCGGGATGCAGCAGATCGAGCATACTGCCGAGCAGCCGGAACTCAAAAAAGTGTATTTGTTTCCATCTGACGAACCAATTACAGCGAAGATCTATATCATCGACAGCGAAACCTATTGCACGATGCTATTAGCAGAAGAATACTGAGACCCGCCGTAAGGCGGGTCAATCTGTTTTTATGGAGGAAAAACACATGGAAGAAACAAGATACTGCACGCTCTGTCATGCCGAACTGAGCGAAGATGAAGACTATGAGGTTGAGGGGCAGCAGCTCTGCGAAAGCTGCTTTGAAGAGCATACAACAACCTGTGACCACTGCGGCGAAACAATCTGGGCATCCGATTCGATCTGTGATGATCGAACCACACTCTGTACCTGCTGCTATGATGACCACTACCGTCGGTGTGAAGGGTGCGGACGCATTCTGCATGACGATGATGTACTCTGGTATCATGATATGCCATACTGCGCGAACTGTTATGACCGGCTGGACACCGAAATCGAGGAGTACGGCTATAAGCCGGAGCCTATCTTTTACGGCGATGGTACGCGCTTTTTCGGCGTTGAGCTGGAAGTTGATTTCGGCGGCAAGGACGAAGACAATGCCCGCCGAATCAAAGCGCAGGCGAATACCCGTTGCGAAAATATATATGTGAAATCCGACGGCAGCCTGGATGATGGGTTTGAAATCGTGACCCACCCGATGACGCTGGACTATCATCTTCACGATATGTACTGGGCGGATATCCTCCAGGAAGCTGTGCATCTGGGGTATCGCTCACATATGACCTCGACCTGCGGTCTGCATATCCATGTCAACAGGGATGCCTTCGGAGAAGATCGTGACGAACAGGAAAAGGTCATCGAGAGAATACTGTTTTTCGTGGAATTACACTGGAATGAACTCTTTATATTCTCACGCCGCAGTCAGCATACCATGCAGCGATGGGCTGCGCGGTATGGTATAGAAAAGACAGGCAAGGCTATTCTTGCCAAAGCAAAGAAGGGCAACACAGGCAGATACGCAGCCATAAACCTCTGCCCGTATCAGACTGTTGAATTCCGTCTGTTTCGCGGTACACTGAAACTGAATACACTTTATGCCACATTGCAGCTTGTCAACAAGATTTGCGATGTGGCTATTTCTATGTCCGAAGATGAGATCTCGCAGCAGTCCTGGCGCGACTTTGTGCTGACGATAACCGAGTCTGAGCTGATCCAGTATCTCAAGGAGCGGCAGCTGTATGTAAACGATGAAGTGGAGATGGAGGATGAAGAAAAATGAATGACCTGATTGATCCAAGACGGGGTGAAAACTATCCTGACGACAACAAAACCGAGAAAGTGCTGGGTACGCTTGCGTTGATCAGCGCTATTATTGGGCTAATATTTAAGCTCACAGATTCTGATGAAAAGAATCCGTTTGATTTTCAGGATTGGAGGGACTAACTGTGTGCGCATTGTTTGGATACCTGGATTACGGCAAGCGCGTGCCTTGGAAGATTTTGCAAAAAATGGTACAGGCATTGGCGAATGCATCGGAAGTGCGGGGACATCATGCTGCCGGCATTGCTTACAACCATGATGATTGCCTGACGATCTTCAAGCGCCCGAAGCCGGCACATAAGCTGCATTTCCGTATTCCGCAGGGTACAGCTGCGGTTATGGGTCATACCCGACTGACTACCCAAGGCGACCAGAAGTTTAACTATAATAATCATCCGTTCTGCGGCCATGCCGGAACGGATTTCGCTCTCGCTCACAACGGTGTGCTGTATAATGATGATTTGCTCCGCAAGCAGCTGAATCTGCCGGATACGCAGATTGAGACTGACAGTTATATCGCCGTGCAACTGATTGAATCGAAGAAGGAGCTGAATTTTGATGCGTTACGGTATGCAGCTGAACAGGTGCGCGGATCATTCACATTTACTGTACTCGATTCTACCAATACTCTATACATTATAAAAGGAGATAATCCTTTGCATCTGATTCATTTTCCAACGCTTGGACTCTATGTTTATACTTCGACCAAGGAAATCATGAATGTTGCATTCCGTCAGATGCCCGTGCGCTTTCCTCAATATGAAGTTATCGTTGTGAACGATGGAGAGCTGTTCCGCATCAGCGCAGACGGTACGATTGAGCGTGACCATTTTACCATGCACGATGATTTCACATATTTCGGGCGCTGGTATGGCAGCAGCTTCTATAACTGGGAGAAAGCAATTCCGACCAGCTGCTCCGACGATTCAGATTATCTGATCCTGATTGAACTGGCGGGATACTATGGCGTGGATCCGGAGGATATTCGCTACCTGCGTGAAATGGGCTACAGCTACGATGAGATTGAGGGCTTCCTCTGTGACCCCGAAAGCTACGGTGCAGAACTGGCATTTGCAGAATTATAATGTAATCGCCCTGCCGATACTGAAATCGGCAGGGCGATCATGTCTCATATAGTATACATTATGGAACAGCTGAAAAACGGCGAAAAATGCGTGCCAAAAAGTCTGGTTTTGACTTCTGGGACATCCCGAAAGTCGCCACCACTTTTTGGCACAGGAAGGAGTCATCATGGACAATAGAATTTACGGTTACGCCCGGGTTTCCACCCAAGAGCAAAATACCGACAGACAAATCGAGGCACTAACGAAGTTCGGCGTGCCGGAAACGAATATCATTGTTGACAAAGCCTCCGGCAAGGACACCGAGCGTGAGGGGTATCAATATCTCAAGCGGCAGATTCTCCGAAACGGCGATACACTGGTCATCAAAGAACTTGACCGTCTCAGCAGAAACAAGAGTGACATCAAGCGGGAGCTGGAAGTATTCAAGGATATGGGCGTTCGCGTCAAAATCCTTGACATTCCGACCACACTCACAGACTTTTCGACGGAACAACTGTGGGTACAAGACATGATTAACAGTATCCTGATTGAAGTGCTCGGGAGCATTGCCGAAAACGAGCGCATGAAAATCCGCGCCCGTCAGCGAGAGGGCATCGAAGCAGCCAAGAGGAGAAATGTCCGTTTTGGTCGTCCGCCTGCGCCTCTGTCAGAGAATTGGCAGGATGTTATGGCTGCTGTAAAGCGCGGAGAGATGCGCCCGGTTGACGCAATGCGGGAACTGGGACTGTCACATTCTCGTTTTTATCGCATTTACAATAGTCTGAAATAAAGGGTGCCAATTATGTAAACAAAAAAGTCTCAGAAAGATGAGTTAGCTTTTCTATAAAGGCATCTGTTTGACTACTCGCCACATGGATTGCTCTATTATCTGGGGGAATTAAAATTATGCTTGCAAAATCAATCTGGGTAATTTCCTTGATTTCGATAATATTGGAATATGTTTTATAAAGATTCGCCCATTCATTAAGTAATTTGTGAAAAAGAGCATCAATCTCTTCGCGTTGTTTTAAGTATATGGGTAAATACGATGTAATCTTGGCTTGATTTTCTTCTGTACTTGCTTCTTTTAAGAATTCGATAGATCTGTATAATCCATCTGTTTCAATTTTGAAGTCTTGGCAAGTGTTGATAATCTCATTAATCGCTTTCCATATTTCTGACCTAATACCCGGCAGAATCTTGGAAAGCCGCATTTCCTTATTCATTTCCTTATTATAGTTATGGGCAAAAGCCTCTTCTATGTCATTATTGATAGATTCCGCCTGTTTCTCAGGGGTATGACTAGAACGCTCAGAATTCTTCGTTTGTTCAGTGTTCTTATTTGCAGCATTCTCCAAAAGCGTCTTTAATTGACTGGCAAGTTTCGCTGGGTAGTTGTTTATATCAATATCAGGAATTACATCGGAAAACTCTGCGCATAAAGCGTCTTTATTGAAGATATCTTTTGTACATTCAGCGATAAAGTCAGATGCACTCTTAACATCAAATAGATTTATATGCTTCGCAGCAAAACTACAAATATTATCACCGATAATAATTCCGTCTTCTACTATACCATTATAGAATCGCAATGCACTTGGCTCTGAAATTTTCTTCTCATTCAAATTATAACATTTACGCAGAAGATGCTGCATGAACGACTTTTTTGCATTATTCTCTTTATAATGCTTAAAATAAGGATGAAGGCGTTGTACAAATTCGGCAACAAACATCATGTATTCCTCCGATTCATTCAGCAAATTGATAGTTTACGGTTCATGAACCGCCATGTTCTTGATTGAACCAATAATAATATGGTATGCTTGATTTACGAGCTCGTGATCACAGGGCGCTAGTGCTTGGTATCTGCAGATGCCATATGCACCGTTCAGAAAGGAGTAGAACAAATCAAATCACTGTGGGAGCAGCGTATGCGTGTGCCCACAACATCGTTGCCTCCCACTGAAGGAGGTGTGGTCGTGGACATCCACGACATCATTGCGCGTACATCAAGCGCACCAAAGATATCTGTGCCAGATCCAAGCTATGCTGTTGAAATCATAGTGGTAGGACTGAAAGAATGCGGATTGCTGTTCTTCGACAATATGCAACCTCTGATAAAGCTGCCGCTTTGTTACCGGCGAATTAGTGCCGAACAAGAGGAGACGCTGATCTTCAATCTGCTGGATGAGCAGGCGCAAATTGCGGTGTCCAACGTTCAGATCCGAGAGGCGATGAAGCGAATCCGGTTCATACCGAGTTTGCAAATCGACCTGAAGGCTCAGTTCTGGAAGTCGCAGCTATATGTAAATCTGACAAGTGGTATTTATGACATCATGAAGCAGGAAACAGTTCCATTGCGGAACAAACTGGTATTTGACTACTGCATCAATATTCGCTACATCCCGCACAGCCAATTGAAAGATGCACCTGTGTTCAAGCACTTCGTTGAGACAAGTCTGGGCATGGAGCAGCTTAAATGTTTGCTGCGGGTACTCGGATACTGTATCAGTTGTCTGACCAAAGGGCGAAAGGCGTTTGTCTTTTACGGAATCGGACGCACGGGGAAAAGCACGATCCTGAATGTTCTGGAGGCTGTTGTCGGTGACGGGTTCGTCTCACATGAGCCGTTTCATAATATGTCCGGCGAAAGAGCGAAAGCGCATTACGAAGGCAAACTCATGAACATAAGCAGAGAAACCAGCACGAAGGTCAACAAGCAGGAGGAAAGCTTCAAAAGCCTAGTCTCTTGCGAGCATACGACCGGAAGTGAAAAATTCGAGAAACAGCGTGATTTCATAGCGACGCTCAGCTTTGTTTTCGCGGGCAATTCGGACGTGGATTTCGCTGTCATGGATGATGCCATCCTCGACCGGCTTGTGTATCTCATGTTTACAAGGGAGATCCCAGAAGAAGAGATCGACCTTGAACTGGAATCCAAGCTGTTAGATGAAAAGGATGCTATCTTTTCGATGGCTCTGGACAGTTTAAGGGATCTTATCCGGGAAAAGTACGATTTTCGGCTGTCAGCAGCGGCTGAAGAACATATCCAACATCGTCGATTCCTGATTCACTCAGCGGAAAGTTTCCTGCAAGAACGATGCAGTCTTTCTGAAAACGGGCGAGTATCTAAGGTGACGCTTTATGATGCCTACAGAATTTTCTGCGACGCGAACGCGTTGAAGCCGGAAACGCGAAACCGGTTCTATGCGCGTGTGCGCAATTATGACAATGGAATTAAAGACGGAAGAGTCGTTGACAAAACCGGTAGTTCTGTTCAAGGCTTTCACGGTATTGCTCTACGTAATGCTGAGATTCAGCCAGAGAACGAGGACTAATAAGAATGGTCTATGCTCCGGGGCTTCGGCCCCGGGGTGTAGAATAACACGAATCAATTTGTGGGAATGACTCCTACAAGTTTAGCAGTTGTTCCCCCAATTAGAAAGGAACAAACATGACCAAATCAAAGAACACAGCTGAAATTAAATTTCGCTGCAAGCCCGAAGAGAAGGATACCGTCAATCAGGACGCGAATGCTGCCGGGTTAAGCATGAGCGATTATGTGCGGTCAATTCTATTATGCGAAAAAAAAGCGGTTTTTCTGGTCGAAGGAGCAGAGATATCAAAGTCTCTTTTTCTGATTCGTAAGGAACTGAACTATTTTCGCAGTACCGGCAGTGTCCCGCAGCAATCACTGGATGCTTTCACCAGTTCGCTTGATGATGTGGCACAGGAACTGCATTCACTCAACAAAAAGGTTTCTGCAACCCTTTCCTGTAAGGCGGAGGAAAACGGCGATGGGTAAATTGAGTATGATATCGGCTATCCTCAAATTTATCAACGGCCGCAACAAAAGCCGAGAAGATTTAGAGGACATCATTAATTACACCACCGACCCTGCCAAAACAGAGGGTGGAAACCTCGTTAGTACCCTCGGTTGTTCCCGCAGTGATCCGGTGCGGGACATCGAGAACAACAAGATGGCATGGCACAAAGAGGGAAAACAGTATGAGCACTTCGTCTTGGCTTTCCCACCGAACGGGAACCAGCACACAGCAGAGGAAATTCTGCGCATCACCAGTGAGATTGTTGATACTGTGTACCCTGAATTTATGGCGGTTATTTCGGTTCACACCGACAGCCTGATTCTCCACTCACATGTGGTACTGGATTCACTCAACGCTGTTACCGGCAAAAAGTTTTCGCAGGGGCCCGGCGATCTGAACCGTGTCAAGCAGAAGACCAATGGCATTCTGAAAGCGAATGGTTTTGAGATCATCCAAGCCAGTGCAAATGATTTCGTTGACCACACCGACTACAGTCATGTCAAGGGCTTCGATTTTCTGGAGCTCGACGAGTCAGAACTGTTCCCTGACACAGAGCTGATCTCAGAGACGGACATGGAAATCATCGACTCGGAGGTAGCATTGTTCACAGAGGACGAAATCTGTGAAATTAATAATCATTTGAAGCGGTTTTCTTCATACCGTGGAAGATATAATGGGGGTAATTATCCTATGACAAGAAACAATCAGAATATGCTCAGTACACCGCAGGAACCGACAGCTCCTTCAACGCAGCGTAACCAAGAATGCGTACCCACAATGAACGGAATCCTCTCAAACGGCTATCCGGCAACTGTTGTGGCTTCCGGCTCGATCTTCCGTGTCCATGCGACAGATGATACGGATCTTTCCGCCTTCGTTGATTTGGCATTCCAAAGTGCCCCACTCTATCAGGAGCATCAGCATGAGGATGCGAATCGTGCGCTGGCGATGCAGTATGCAGCACAAGACAGCGGCCATCCGACAAATGTTATCTTATTCAATGGCAATATTTTTGACATTGATTTCCGCAACGATGAGGACAATACTTAATACTTCGATTATACCACATCGAAGTCAATGTGTCAACATGAAAAGGAGGTATACTCATGGAGAAAATTCTCTACACCGTCAAAGAGGTATCGCAGATTATGCATACCAATCCGTCTTATGTTTATTCGCTTATCAATGCAGGATTGCTACCGGTATTGAAGCTAGGTTCATACAAGGTGCGGCATGAGGCACTGATGAAATTCCTGACCGAGTATGAGGGGTACGATCTCAGCGACCCGAGCAATATCGAGAAAATGGCGATCTCGGCGTAAGCTCTCAGCAGGAGGGATAGTATGACAGACATCAACACGCGGAAACGCGGCAAGAAGTGGGAATACTATTTCGAAGCAGCCAGAATCGGCGGCAAGCGCCAGCGCATCAGCAAGGGCGGCTTCAGCACAAAGGCTGAGGCAATGCGTGCCGGTGTAGAAGCGATGCATGAATATCAAAATGCAGGGACGGTCATCGTCCCTGCTGATATTTCTGTGCATGACTACATGGAATACTGGCTTGAAAGTTATTGTATCCCGAATCTGAAACCGTCCACGGTGGCGAATTACCGAAAATATCTCAGGCTGCATATCCTGCCTGTCATCGGGAAATACCGGTTAGCGAATATATCTGCCGAGCAGCTGCAAGCGCTGATCAATGATATGGTTTCAGCTGGCTACAGCCGGAACACCGTCACGGGCGTAAAAGGTATCCTTTCAAACAGTATGAACTATGCTGTGCAGCCGCTGCACTACATCAAGGCATCTCCGATGGCTTTTGTGAAGATTCCAAAAGGTTCGCGGAGTGCCTACAAAACCTCGCAATACGAGCGCGAGGTCATTGAGGACAGCATCATCGAGCAGATTTTCGAGCGCTTTCCGAAAGGCAGTTCTTCCTATCTGCCGATGCTCTTTGCTTATCACTGCGGGATGCGTTTGGGAGAGGCGTATGCCGTTACATGGGATAATGTGGACTTTGAGAACAAGACAATCACGATTAACAAGCAGCTTCAGTGGGATGAGGAGCAGAAATTCTGGTACCTGACACCGCCGAAATACAATTCGGTCAGGACGATCGGCATTGACCAGTTCGTTTTGGATTTGCTGAGAGATGTGAAAGGCGAGCAGGAGCGTGCAAAAGCGTATTATGCCGAGTATTACACGACAATCCGTTATAATGAGGACGAGGGAATCAATGAACACGATGGCGAGGTCATCCGTTTCGTGAACACATATGAAAACGGCGGATTTATCCAGCCGAGGACGATACAGCACGCAAGCATTGTCATCCATCAGTTCTATCCGAAGTTCACATTTCACGCCCTGCGTCATACGCACTGCACAAGGCTACTGGAAGCAGGAGCGCCGCTCAAGTATGTGCAGGAACGGTTAGGTCATAAGGATATCAAGGTCACTCTGGATGTTTATAATCATCTGACGCAAAAGCAGACAGAGCAGGGAAACGATATCCTTGATAAAATATTTAAGTGAAGTGCTCTGAAATCTCCGCCAATCTGCGGTTTTATGAAGCTCTGGCAAAGTATACAATTTGTCAGAGCTTTCTATTTTTGACTAAAAGCCGCACAGACCTTGACGAACACCCCGATATTTGGTATAATTAAGGCAATAACGAAGATACGCCGACTGATTTACAAAGGAGGCAAGAGCATGAAGCCGCATTCAAGCCGCAAGCCCGTTTCTGATGCACTGCATAAACAAAGAATACAGAGCGTTGCAGGAACAATGGCGATTGAGGGGATCACGCTGACAGAAGCAAGCCGACAAAACCTTGACCGTTACGCCCGTGGGCAGGCTGATTTTCAGCAGATTATGTCGGAACTGAAGGCAAAATATCAGAGGGCGAAGTAATTGTTTCCGAAGATGCGGCTTTAGGGCGATATCTGTATAATATTCCAAAATACTTGTCACCCGCTTGTCACCCTTTGCTGTGTTTTGCTTGATTCGATCTCGTCATCGTTCGCGGTAAGTGAAATCACGGCATCCTAATTTTCATCGTAACTACGATGTTTTATAGAAGCCACAAATCAAGCGCGGTAACCCCCGGATTCAATGCCAAAGAAAGGGCAACAACCCGATGGTCGGCGCGACTGTTGCATGTGCGGTTGCTGTTGAAGAGGCTATGAAGAAGTAATTTTTTTCGTGCGAATGAGAGCAGTCCCGATGACGGGGCTGCTCTTTTTTGATTCTGTTGACAAATCCGGTATTCTATGGTACAATGACAATATACTTTCAGAGAGGAGAATGCCGTATCGAATACATTGAAGGATTCTTTTCAATTATACTCGGAATCATTGGAGGTATCTTTATCGGCATCGGCTTTTTGATTGCCGCAATTTTTAAGATTCTCCGCTGGATCATTGTGAACCTGATCGGTTTATGTATACCGTCATTGCGGTATAAGCTCAAGCTGAACAGGATGATCGGAAAGGCAGACAACAAAAAGGATGCCAAACTGCGCACCGGCATGCTCAGCTCCTACGAAATGACCGGCTCCGGTCTGGATGCACTGTTTACCGGCATGAAATCCTGCATCGAGACCTACAATGCGCAAAAGCGGCATCGACCCGCACTGAAATCAAAGCATCCGGAGCTGGGACCTGTTTTCAAGCAGTATGATGAACTGTTTGAGGGCTTTCAGAAGCAGTTTTATCTTTCTGCGGATACAATCGACTGGAAAAAGGTCGATGTCTATAATTATGACAAGCTGCCGGCATATCCGGTGCTGCAAAAGGCGCTGGCGGGTATGAAGGGTCTGGTTGCGCGGCAGCAGGCTGTCATTGACGGCACGGTCGCTGACGAGCTCGAAGAGCTTGAAATTATGCAGTCCGTGACGGAATCCGTGATGCTGCCGCCGGAGATGAACGAGCCGCAGCAGACACAGCAGATGCAGTAAACTGCTGTATGAATGAACGGGGTGATGCAGCATGAAGCTGAAAAAGAAAATCATCATCGCAGCATTGGTGATTGCTGCTGCAAGCGGTTCTTTACCGGTCGGGCGCATCATATCCGACCGGCGGCTGTTCAGCAAATCCGAGGATGAGATTTATGCGCAGATGAAAAAGGTTTCTTCTGAGAAGCTGGTGAAAATCATCAACCGCTATGAGAAGAAACTGCCGTCGATGCCGGATAAAACCGCGCTGCTGCCGTTTTATGCTGCGCTTATGGAGAAGGCAGGGGATTTTTCCGAGGAGCAGCTGATCGCGCTGATTCAGGATAAGGATACGCGCGCCGGAATCGAAACGGTACTGGTCGAGATGTATGCCGCGGACGGCTATGACAGTGCAAAGATACGCCCGCTGCTGGATGATCCGGCGCTGGAGGAGAATACAAAAGCGTGTATCGTATCAAACTGCGATTTTTCGGCGGATGAGCTGTGCGGGATATTCCGCGATGCTGACGGACTGACTGCCGCGACGGTGATGAAGAAGATTGCGGTTACCGATTCGGCTGCTGCAATGCAGCTTGTCGATGAATTCGTGAAATCCGGCGATGTTTCCGATGAGAAATACAGTTCCGTCTGTCTCGGTATCGCACAGTATTATGAAGAGCATCAGACGTCCGAAGATATCGAAACGATGCATACGGTGTATATTCCGATGCTCAAACAGATTTACGCACAGAATCCGTCATCCCTTGTCAAGGATCAGGCTGTGTATGCAATGGCGCGCATCTGCGATTATGAGCTGTTTACATGGCTGATCGAAAATGAGAAGATAGATGATATGCTGAAAGTTTCCGTGATTGAACGGAATTACCGGCTGATGCTGGATCAGATCGCCAAGGCGGAATCTCCGGATGATATCCGCGCGGTGACCGAAGCGATGCGGATGCATCCGATTCTGGAAATCGGGGATGCATTGCAGGCTGCGGTTGATCAGGGCAGACTGTCTGCATCGGATGAACTTCGTTCCGTGATTGCAGATACGCAGAAAAACGGCATCCATGCAGTTGACAAATACGAAAAATAAAAGAAACGGCAGGGGTTAAGCCCTGCCGTTTGTGTTATTTGAGAATCAGCCGTTTGAGCAGTGTTGCATCGCGGATGTCGATACACTTGTCACCGTTGAAATCAAACTGTGCGGCGACCTCGTCGGATTCAAACGGCTTTTGTGTCAGCAGATGCTGATAGAGCCGTTTGAGCTGTGCTGCGGTATAGACCTTATCGGGCTGTGTGCCGTCCGGCTCGGTTCCGCCGACGAGTTTGCCGTCCGCATAGACGCAGACATAGGGGCAGCGCTTTGCGAGCTCGACACCGCCGACGATATTGTCATAGTCTTCGCCGATGTCCTCCATGCCCTGCAAGCTCCAGTCATTGGACGGGTCCCATTTGTCGCCGTAGTACATGCCGAGAATGAATTGATATTTCTTATTGGAATTTGCAATCGCGTAATCCGGCCATGCGATCTCAACATAGTAGATATCATCCTTGTACTGCTTCGGCTTTGAGCAGACAGCCTCGCGGTCATCGACCTCGGTCTGCACCTGATCGTAGGTCTTTTCCTGCACAAAGCTCGCCGGAATGCCGGTATTGTTCTCAAATTCCTTGATGCTGAAATAATAGCGGATCGAGAGATCGGTATGCGGCTCGAGCGAATCGGTGTTGACGAAGAATGTCAGCTTTGTGACGCCTGCGCCGGTTGATTCAGGCGAATCGGCATAGTATCCCGAGACCCAGAAATCGTTGCCGGAGAAGAGTGCGGTATCATCCTCTTTTTCGGCAGGGGGAAAGTCCGGCACCGGCTGCATGCTGTCGTCGCCGTATCGCAGATAGAGACCTGCCGCCGCGCCGACAAAAGCTGCATTATAATCAATCGTGACCTCATTGTCAACCCAGTCTGCGGTCGTGTCGCTGTGCTGGTCATTGGAGCGCGGTCCGCCGACTAGTGCACCCCAGAGCACATGCTTATGCTCAGCTTCATCCTCTGCCATGGTCAGACCGGATGCCGCACGGTGATGCGGGAACTTTGCGGAGTTTTCATTATAGCCGACAACATAGCAGCGGCTGATCGGATTGTCGCCGAGCAGATATTCCATTTGTCCGAGCGCCCAGTCCGAGAAGTGATAATCCTTCTGCTTTGTATCGTAGACATCCTTGCCCTTTTTGTATTTGTCATAGACGAGCGCGGTGAACTGGGCTGCGGTATTGTAGCGCGCGGAGCCCCATTCATCGAGCCAGAAGTAACCGGCAGGCGTATTCTTGCCGACCTCTCCGGTAATGTAGCCGTTGAGCGCCTTCGCAGTCATTTCCCAGAAATTGAGCTTCTCATACTGTCCGCGTCCGATTGCGACTCTGGTTTCCTCGCAGATATCCGGATACTGATCCTGAATTCTGCCGAAGACGATTGAAACGCCGTTCCACATATCGTTCCAGCAGAGGACATAGCCGGGCGGCGCATAGTAATCGTCATATTTCAGCGACAGCTCAAGATACCAGTGATCCTCGGTAATCAGATAGAGCCAGCCGGCGGCAAAGCAGAAGTCATCCTCCCATTTGCTCGAAGTATAGAATGACGCAGGACCGTCCGCACCCTTGCCGACGCTCTTTTCATTTTCGGCAGCAAATTTGAACAGCGCCTTTGCGCAGTCGAGGCATTGTTCTGCGTATTTTTTATCGGTATCCTTAAAATTATAATAGTTGATTGCAAGCGCTGCCGCCGCTTCGGAGACATCGTCGGTTGTCGGCAGCTCCTTCGTTGCGAAGAATGCCGGACGCACCATTGCGTCAATCTCCGGTGCCTGCCAGTATTTGTGATCAACCGCGCCGTCGCCGACCTGATAGCAGAAGGCGATGACATCGCCCTTGTCATCGCGGAAGGTGCTGCGCAGGAAATAATCGCAGAAATGGCGCAGGATCGTTTCCGTGTGCGCTGCCTCGCCGATTGCCTCATATGCTTCGCGGAATTCATAGTAGCCCCATGATACCACGGATGCTGCATAGGCTTCCGGCAGACCGAATTTGACATGGTCGCCCGCGTCATGATAGCCGCCGGAGACATCGACTGTCCCGTCGCCGTCCGGATCGAGTATCTCGGCGTACTGCTTCATGAATGCAGCCGAAAGATTCGTGCCGCCGGTTTTCTCGTCATAGGGCTGGAGCGGGACCTTCGCGTCATAGATATGGCAGTCGCCGCGCCACGGCAGCCTGCTTTCTTTTGTGACGCCTGTGCCGCACATATTTGCATCATAAAAATAGAGCGAATACTGGAGCAGCTTTGCGAAGTTTGTCTCTGCTTCCTCGTAATCCGCCTTGTTCGGCAGTGCCGTTGCTTCTGCTGGCATGGATGCGGACCCGCAGAGCGCCGCAAATGCAAGCAGTAAAGCCGGCAGTCTTTTTCTTTTCATGAACTCATCCTTTCCCATTATAATTGCAGTGCATTCTGTTCCATTTTTATTGTACATAAAAATGCGCTTTTTGTCTATGCAGGAATTGCGGTTTCTGAGACGGATTATGCAAGCTGTGCGGTTAAAAAACGGTATGCAGGACAATTTCTTGATAAAAATATTCAGAAAACTGTTGAAAATCAAGAAGAAATGTGCTATAATATACTATATTTGGTAAGATATAGCTGACTGGATTACACATAGAGATCCAATGAAAGGCAGGGTACCATATGTCAAGGAACGAGAAATCTCCGGCTGCGAATAAACTGATTAAGCATAATTATATTACAATATTGCTTTGTATTGCAGGTGTTGCACTGAATCTGCTGCTGTCAGATATTGTCAGCAGATTCCAGTTTCCGATCTATCTGGATACGGTCGGAACCATCGGCGTTGCAGTCATGGGCGGTTACCTTCCGGGTGTCATTGTCGGGTTTGTAACCAATATGCTGCGAAGTATTTCGGAGCCGTCTGCACGATACTATGCGTTTCTGAATGTTCTGATTGCACTGACGGCATCCATGATTGCGCAGCAGAAAAAGCTCCGGAAGTGGCAGAAGATTCTGCTGGCAATCGTTCTGTTTTCACTGATCGGCGGCGGAATGGGAACGCTGATTCCGTGGTATCTGGAAGGCGTTTCGTTTGACAGTGCTTCACTGGCGGCAAAATTGCAGCTCGCAGGCGTTGCAAATCCGTTGCTTGCTCTGCTGTTAGCCAATCTGATAGCTGATTTTGCGGATAAAGCAATTTCGGTTATCATTGCTGTTGTTCTTGTTTGGCTGCTTCCGCAAAAGATACACAGCATGTTCCTTTTTTTCGGCTGGATGCAGAAGCCGCTTTCTTCTGAGGATTCCGCAGCAGCCAAAAAGATGAATTTCCGTGTCATGTCACTGCGCACGAAAATCATGCTTGTAATGAGTCTGTCGCTTGTCGGCGTTTCGGCAGCGGCAACCGGCATCAGTATGCTGCTTTACCGCTCTGCGCTGATTAAGGATTATATCAAACTCGCGGAGAGTACGGTGAATATTGCAGCCAATGTTGTTGATATCAGCAAAATTGACACATATCTCGCCGAAGGCGGCGCTTCCGAGGAGTATAAACAGACAGAGCAGCTTCTTTACTCGATCCGTGACAGTTCACCGGATATTGTGTATCTTTATGTATACCGGATGGAGCAGGACGGCGGACATATTATTTTCGATCTGGATACAGAAGATACACCGGCGCTGAAATGCGGCGAGGTCTTCGGTTATGATGCGGAATATGCACCGCAGATTTCCGATATGCTTGCAGGAAAACCGAATGAGCCGATCATCACCGAAAGTGCTTTCGGCTGGCTGCTGACGGTTTACACCCCTGTCAGCGATGCGGACGGAAACTGTGCCTGCTACATTGCGGCGGATGTCTCTATGAATCAGATTCGTCATACAGAGCGCAGCTTCTTTGCTGAAATGCTCTCATTGTTCCTTGGAATCTTTATTCTGATCTTTGTTCTGATCCGCTGGCTGGTTGAATACCATATCATTCTGCCGGTCAACTCGATTGCGATGAGCACCGGAACCTTTGCCTACGATTCGGAAACGGCGCGTGAGAACAGTATTGAGCGTATCCATGAGCTGAATATCCATACCGGCGATGAGGTTGAGAATCTGTATCATGCAATCACAAAGACCTCTGACGACAGCATGCGCTATGTTGCTGATGTACAGGAAAAGACGGAGCAGCTTGCCATGATGCAGCGTGCGCTGATTATGGTGCTTGCCGATATTGTGGAGAGCCGCGATAAGAATACCGGCGCGCATGTCCGCAAAACGGCAGCTTATGCTGAGATCATCCTGAAAGAAATGCGGAACAGAGGCTATTATGCAGACCAGCTGACCGATGCGTTTATTTCGGATGTTGTATACTCCGCACCGCTGCATGACGTCGGAAAGATTCAGGTTCCGGATGCGATTCTGAATAAGCCGGGCAGACTGGATGATGCAGAATTTCAGGTTATGAAGACGCACACAACTGCCGGCAGAGATATTATTTCGCAGGCGATTGCATTGGTTCCGGCTTCGGGCTATCTCTACGAAGCACGCAACCTTGCCGGATATCATCATGAAAAATGGGACGGCAGCGGCTATCCGGACGGGATCGCCGGCGAGGATATTCCGCTCTCTGCGCGTGTCATGGCAGTTGCAGATGTATTTGATGCACTTGTTTCCAAGCGTAGCTACAAAAAGCCGTTCAGCTTTGAGGAGGCGATGAAGATTATCACCGACGGCTCAGGCAAGCATTTTGATCCGCTCGTTGTCGAGGCATTTGTCGGTGCCGAGGATGAGGTTCGCAGGGTCGAGCGCGAGTTCAGCGCCATGACCAATGAGGCGGGCTGCTTCAAATAAGCGTGTGGATATTTTCTCCGCGCTGGCTTTATATGGAAAAATGAAAAGCCGTTACGTTCAGCATTACAGCCTGAACGGAACGGCTTTCTCTTTACGCATCATTCTTCCGGAGACATTGCTGTCACCGGCAGCTCAACGATCACGCGGAGGCGGTCATCATCGCATTCTGCATAGATTTTTCCGCCCATTTGCTCGGTCAGGGTACGCGCGATTGCAAGCCCGAGACCGGTCGAATGCTGTGCGGATTCCACTGTATAGAAGCGGTCAAAAAGATGCTCAATATGTGTATACTCAACGGCATTTGTCAGATTGGAAAAGCACAGCCTTCCTTCCGCAGAGAGTGAGATTTGCAGGTCGCCTTTGCTGTATTTGCGCGCATTTTGCAGCAGGTTCGAGAAAATCCGAGTCAGCGCTATGCGGCTGCATTTGCAGAAAATCTGCTGTTCGGGCATTGTGATCTCCGGCTGAATGCCGCTGCTCATGAATGCGCCGTAGAATCCTGCGATGCTCTCCTCCAGTACGGCATTGACGCAGACATTCTCTGCCGGACTGTCCGGCTCCTCGGAAAGAATCAGCGAATAACGGAAGAGCTCCTCAGTGAGAAGCTGCATCTGTGCGGTTCGCTCGGAAATCACATCGAAATAACGTGCCGCGGCAGGGGACTGCGGTTCATCCTGCAACAGATCGAGATAGCCCCTGATTGCAGTCAGCGGGGTACGGAGATCATGCGAGATATTCGTGACGGCATTGCGCAGTTCGAGATCGCCGTTGATATATTTGAGCTGCTGCTGCCGGAATGTCTGTAGCTGTGCATTGAGTTTGGCGGCGACCGCACGGATTGCAGGATCGCCGCTTCCGGTCGTAATGAGCTCATTGGTATTTTCGGTCAGCCGTTTATCAAACTGATCTGAGATTTGGCGGATATCATGCCGCATCAGGCAGATTTTGATAAGCGCCGCAGCAAGTGCAGCAGCGAGCAGTATACAGAGAATCCACGGCAGCAACATGTATCACACCCTTTCCTACAGTTTCTCAGTTCATATCGGTGCGCCGGAACCGGAGCAGCCCGAGCACCGTAATCAGCAGCATCATGCCGGTCTCGCAGAGCGGCAGCATGCGCATCATGGATTCACACTGATTCCGGCTCCACTCTAATTCTTCTCTTTCATAAATCGCATATTCATCCGTCGGGATAATACTGATGTCCAGATAGATCGCTGACAGCGAAACCGCCGTCTGCGGCAGCATCATCGTGATTGCCGTGACTCTGGTGCGATCGGGCGGTGCAATGTATTCGGGATTCAAGCGACTGCTTTCCTTGACAAGATGATGTCCTTCGGTTTTATCAAATGTTTCCTGGACAACAGGTATTGTTTGCGGCTCCATGAGCGATTCGCAGAGCGGGTTCGTGCAGATGAAGCCGCCGAGCAGAACTGCCGCGCTTCCGATGATCGCAACTGTTCGGGTTGTGCAGTTCATTGAGAGAATTACGCACAGAACTGCTGCGAAACAGAACATCAGCAGGATACCGAGTGCGCCGAGCAGGATATAAGCTGCCGGAAACCGCATCAGGACGGACGGTGCGCGCAGCATCGGCAGCAGCATAATCAGCGACGCAATACACGCAAACACGAGCGCAGGCGGAAGCTCGGCAAGCAGAATCTTCGTTTTGGAATAGCCTGCAATGACGGCGTTGCGTATCGGATCGCCTTCGCCGCGGTTGAGCAGCACGGCAGCACCGGTGACGAGCAGTGCTGCAATCATCAGGATCGGATAGACGGTCAGATTACATACAGTGTCGCCGCCGATAATTTTCTGCGTGTAAACCGTCACGCAGTTTATGACAGATAAGCAGATGATCCCGATGAGACAGTATACCGTGCTCAGCCTATTCTTCCAGCGCAGGAAATTGAAGCGCATCAGATTTCTCATGACAGATTCCTCCTTTTGAAGCTCCATGTGCCGACGGCGGAAAGTGCCAGAATCGTGAAACACTGGAACCACGGAAGAAATTTGCGCCTTGCGCGGTGTATGCTGCGGAGTTCCTTATTAAACTGGTCTGCCGACCGGTAATCGTCCGCCGCATTTGCAAGGAAGGAGCCGACCTCTGAAATCGGCGTCATCGGATCGCATAGGTACGCAAATTCCAGATAGTCGCGCTTCGGCTTCGGAATATACCATTCATTGGGAAGATAAATGTATTTTATTTCAACATCCGGTTCCGGATTGATTTCGCTGTAATTGTAATCCGTTGCATATTCTGTCCGGTATTTCGGTTCATCGAGCATGAAGTTCACCCGCATACAGCCGATAAACAGCCCGAGCAGCAGCGCAATGCCGGCAATGGACGAGAATGCCTTATGCCGGATTTGCAGCGTCAGTACGGCAATCAGCACGCCAAAAACCGGAAACATCAGCAGCAGCGGCGGAATGACCTGCATCATCCTGCCGGTCAGATGCGCCGCAAAATATGCATTGCCGAAGATGCGCACCGGCAGCAGAAACAGTATGCCGCAGACCGCAGACCAGAGCAGCGCACTGATAATATGTGCAAGCGCAATCTGTGCCTTGGGATTGCCGTGGATGCATTGCAGCCGGATGATGCCGTCTGAGAATGCGCTGCCGATTGTCAGGATGATGCCTGCTGTCAGAAGAAACATGACGGCAAGCAGCAGATACATATAGAATTCTGGCAGATACATATAGAATTCTGCCTGAAAATACATTTCCCGTGCATTTCGGGTTTCAAATGAGATCAGTCCACTGATGATGCCGAGTACCGGCATGGCAGCGGTCAGGCAAAACGTCAGTCTACTGCGGAAATACCGCCGCAGAACGGTATGCAGCAGTGCCTTCATGTGATCGCCTTCTTCCGGAAAGAGAGCAGTCCGAGCGCCGGAATCAGAATCATCACCGGAATTGTCACCGGATAGCGCGGATGCATGTCCTCCAGCGCATAGGCATCCAGCTCGGCACGCTGCTTTTTCTGCTCTGCATCGGACCAGTCACGGCTGTCCTGAAAGACGCAGGAGAGCCCGCCCATTGTTGTGATCGGATTGCCGTGATGCAATACCATGAGCACGGAATGCAGCGGCTCTGTGTAGATCAGTTTTTTCTTCCGGATGACCAGCGGTGCGCCGTTCGGTGCAAAGACGGTCTGCCCGTGTGCATCGGTGACAGTTACGTCATGGTACTCCTGACCGCCGTCTGCCTGCTCTGTGACCTCGCCGAGCATATACAGCCCGAAGATCGCGGCAAAGGTGCAGAGTATGCCTGCCATTTGATTCCGCGTGAGATTGCAGACTGCTGCCGCCGTCACCGCGGAGAACAGATTGCTCAGGAAGATGCACAGGAATGCTTCTGCGACGGGCTGCGACGACAGCCTGTGATATTCCGGAATCAGTGCGAGCGCAAACGGTCCGGCAGTCAGCAGAAAGTAAATGACGGCGACAGTCACCGCGCAGAGCATTGCCGCCAGATAATACTGTGTTTTCGTGTATCCGGCGATCAGCTTATTCCGGATCGTGCCGTCGGAGAATTCGCGCCCGAGACTGAATGCCAGAAGCGCTGCCATAAAGGCTTCTCCAAAATAGAAATTGAAATCCTGTACATAAAGATACTGATATCCGCTCAGGATAACAGATTCGACTGCGATAAAAATGCCGAGGAGCAGCGCAAGAACCGCGCCGAACCGCAGAATCCGGTCACTGCACAGTCGCTTCATCATCGTGCGGTAAAGCGTTCTCATTTTGCCGCACCTCCCTCTGACCCTGTGCCGCCGATGAGGTTGATGAAATAGTTTTCGAGACTTTCTTCATGCTCGGAAACGCTCATCAGCTCACAGTCTGCCGCAGCGAGTGCATCAGAGAGGTGACGAATCATGATTTTCTCATAGATATTTGCCTCGGAGTCCGTGAGAATCTCATAATCCCAGTGATTCTCCTCCATGACATGCGTAAAGCGCTTGATATCGCTGACCTTGACATGCAGATACTTGCGGCATTTTGCTTCAAGCGCCTGTGCGCTGATCTCCTGCACGATTCTGCCCTTTTCGATGAAGCCGTAATGTGTCGCCAGACGGGCAAGCTCATCGAGGATATGGCTCGAGATCAGAACGGTCATCTGCCGTTCGCGGTTGAGCTTGAGAATCAGCTCACGGATTTCGATGATGCCCTGCGGATCAAGCCCGTTTGTCGGCTCATCGAGAACGAGAAAATCCGGTCTGCCGCAGAGCGCGATCGCAATGCCGAGGCGCTGCTTCATGCCGAGAGAGAAATTCTTTGCTTTTTTGCTGCCGGTATCGGAAAGCCCGACGAGTTTAAGCAGCGCGTCAATGCCGTCGTCGGCAGGCATACCGAGCAGCGTATACTGCATTTCGAGATTCTGTCTTGCGGTCATATCGCTGTAGAATGCGGGCTTTTCGACAACGGCGCTCATCTTTCTGCGTGCCGATGCGATATCGCCGGATGCGGAATTGATGCCGCAGAGCGTATAATCGCCCTCGGACGGCTCCTGCAGGCCGCAGATCAGACGGATCAGCGTGGTCTTGCCGGCGCCGTTCCGTCCGACGAATCCGTAGATCGCGCCGCGCGGAATATGCATCGTGACGCCGTCGAGCGCCTTTGTTTTCCGGTATTTTTTGGATACGGCATTTGTTGTGAGAACATAGTCCATATGTATCCCTCCTTCTGCCTTTATGATAGCAGAAAACCGTAAAGAAAGCGGTCAAGAAACCGTAAAGATTTCGTCAAGATTTTTCCGGCTGCGCAATCAGGCGGAACCCGATGCCCCAGACCGCTTCAATATAGTCTCTGCCGCTCGGCTGCCGGAGCTTTTTCCGCAGATTGCTGATATGCTGTTTCAGCGAAAGCTCGGTGCAGTCGGGGGTATCCGCGGCGATCTGCTCGAGAATCGCGGATTTCGTGACGACCTGCTCCGGATTCTGCATCAGCATTTTGAGAATGGCGTATTCGGTGCGTGTCAGACGGAGCACCGTGCCGGAAACGGTCACCGAATGTGCATCCGCTCCGAGCAGGATTGTATCATAAGACAGCGTTCCCGAATGCTCCGGCGCACGCGATTTCCGCAGCTGAACGGCAACTCTTGCAAGCAGCTCCTTCATTTCAAACGGCTTGGTGATGTAATCCGCGGCACCGTTCAGCAGCACCGATACCTTATTATCGAGATCAATTTTCGCACTGACGACGATCACGGGAATCTCTCTGATCAGCGGAAGAATCTGCTCGCCGGAGAGCCCCGGGAGCATCAGATCAAGCAAAATCAGATCGGGTGTATGCTGCTGCAAAACTGCGAGTACATCCGTGCCGGAGAATGCGCGCAGTATGTGATATCCGTTTTTTGTGAGTGCTTCTTCGAGCAGATTGCCGATATCTTTATCATCGTCTACAACGAGTATCTGAGACATAGCGACCTCCCTTATCCGGTTTCATATTTTATATATTATACCATACGGAACCTGAAATATCAAGTAAGCACGGGCATGCCGTTTTATCAGTTCAAGCCCTGCCCGTTGACAATTTCTGCGAACTGTTGTATACTAAAAATGTAAAACTGAAAAAAATACGATTTTCACGTAACACTTTCTGTTTCGTATACGATTGTATTAGATGAAAGCAGTTTTGCGAAAAATATGTTTTCAATTTCGAGGTATACCGATATGACCGAACACGAACTCCGCGTTCTGATCGGGCAGTCACAGGAGGAGGGCTTCCGCGCACTCTTCCGGCAGTATCAGGCATATGTCTATGCGATCGTCTGGGGCAGGCTCTGCAAGGTCTGTACAAAAGAGGACGCAGAGGAATGTGTCAGTGATGTATTTGCAAGCGTTTTCCTGCATTTTGATCACATCGCGGAGGGCGCCCTGCAGGGATACATCGGTGTGACTGCGAAACGGGCTGCGATTGACCGTTTCCGCAAGCAGGCATCCCGAAAGGATACGTTTTCCCTCTCGGACGAGAATCTGCCGGAGCCTGTTTCTCCGGAGGATGTTGAGGCTGAGACGGAAGCGGCAGCGGTCTCCGAGACGCTTCTTGCGGAGATCCGCGCGCTCGGTGAGCCCGATGCGACGATCATCATTCAGAAATACTTTTATAACCGGAAATCCGAAGAGATTGCTGCGGCAGTCAATCTCCAGACGATCAATGTCAGAGTGCGGCTGAGCAGAGCGCTGAAGCGTCTGCGGAAGCGTCTCGAGGACAAAGGCATTACTTTATGAAGGAAGGGGTACTATGAAACGAAAGCATGATCTGCATGTGCTGCGTCAGGCTGATGCGGCAACAGCACAGAAAATCGCGGAACAGTATCCCGCAGACTGGGACATGGAGCATGTGTTCCGCCGCAGCTATCAGAAGTATCTTGCAGCATCTCCGGAGAAGGCTTCAGAGACTGCCGGAACCGCGGCAGACGCGCCTGATTTTCAGGCGGTGTATCAGCCGAAAAAGTCGATCCGGATGTATACAAGCCGCTATGCAACGGCAGCCTGTCTGGTGCTGACCGCCGGAATTGCCGGTCTGGTCGGTTACGGACTGCTGTCCGCATCAAAACAAAATCTTGCACAGCCGGTGCAGACTTCGGATGACCTTGCAATCGTTGTGGAGACAACAGCTTCGCAGACTGAAATCACGCAGGCAAACGTGATCGGGACCGTTACTACGGCAGTTTCGCTGCCTGAAGCAGAACCGGCGCAGACGACTGTTCCTTCCCCTTCGGAACAGCAGACTGTGACGGAAGAAGCACAGACAGCACTGCCGACGCAGACGGATACGGAATCACAGCCGCCTGCTGTGACACTCGCTGTTGAGACTGCGTCTGCCGTAACGGAAACAGCTGCACAGCCGGATGCTGCTGCAACGGAACCGGAAACGGCGGAAACAACTTCTCCCGACAAACCGGTCAAGATGCAGGAGGGTGCCGGAAGCAGATTTCAGGTGACGGAGAATGAAACCGGTTCGGTTCTGAAATTTTCCTATGCAAATGATCTTGCACCTGCTGTTTACAGTTATGCGTCCGTAAATCCGCGGTTTACCGTGACAGAGGATACGGATGACGGCAGCATGGAGGGCATCGCATATAAGGTGACGGATACCGAAGAACACCGGAGCTTCCGTTTCTTTGTATACTACCGGAATTCGCTGGTACCGTTCCAGTATTCGGTATCGGGATATGATGTATCCGAAACGGAGATCGGCGGCAGACAGGCAATCCGGCAGGATACACGGAAACAGGATTCCAAGTGGGGCTGCATGATCACATGGTTTGACGGCAATACCGTCTGCCAGATTTCCGGCTATCAGAAATATGCAGAGACAATGATTCAGATTGCTGAGACGATGCAGCCGGCAACATAAAGGAGGACGTCTTATGAAACGCAGACTGTATGCAGCATGTGCATCCGTACTAATGCTTGCAATGCTGCCGCTGAACGGATTATCCGCATTTGCAGAGGCGATTTCGCCGGATGCGCCGGTACCGGACTGGGTACCGACAGATTTTATGAGTGCAATGGAATTCCGCAACACATACGGTGCAACGCATATCGCAGATGACAGAATCTGCATCGTTGAGCGGCAGGAAACGCGGGAAGGTTATACCTATTCCGAGGAGATCACCTCGACCGGCGAAATGGATGCACCTTACGGAAAGTACCGTGATGTAATCTATGATACAATCAAGCTGCCGGAGCAGCCGGCGGAGGGCACCAAGGAATATTTTGAATACGAAAGTCAGTACAGAGGCGTGAAAAACCTCATGTATGATGAGAAGAATGACTGCTATATCCCAGGCTGGCAGTATCATGTGACAGTATATGAGATGCAGCCGAATACAACGCTGACAATCACGCAGAAACTGAAAAAGGATGATCAGGAGCGTGACGGGGAGGTATTTGAATTCTCCAAAGACGGCGAAGGAAAGATCACAGAGGATGATTTGCTGAGCTGGGTGCCGGACTGTATTGCGGAGTATACAGACTTTGAGAAAACGACCAACGCGGTCAGCCTGCACGATAATTATATCGTATACTGCGACAGCGTCAATTTCAGTACCGGATTGAGTCTTGATATTTCAATCACCGGTACTGCAAGACTGCAATGCATCTATTCGGATAATATTCAGGTGGAGGAGCTGGAAATGCCGACCGGAAGCGCAGACCGTCTGGTTCGGGTTTACCGCGCACTCAATAACGGACTGGTGAAGCTGTCTGCTGTGACGATGCGTAAATTCGGCGCATCGCCGGAGGAGCAGGAGAAGAAGGAAGAAGCAGAGTGTTTTGGTGTCGAGACGCCGGAGAAGATCGGCATTATTGATCCGGGACAGTTTACGGAGCCGGTCGCAGGCGACTGCAACGGCGACGGCGAATTCACGATCGCGGATGCGGTCATGCTGAACAAGTATCTGCTCGGCAGCGGTGAGCTGTATTTCTGGACGCTTGCCGATCTCGATGAGGATAATGTCGTCAATGCGGCAGACCTCAGCCTGATGAAGCGGAAGCTGAGGGCATCGGTTCTGGAGCAGGACGAAGCACCGAAGCTCCAGTTCAAAGGGGAGCAGGAACACAGCTGGTACACCTTCCAGAGCAATTCGACGATTGAATTTCCGTATCATTTTTATATTACGGTTCCGACGGAGTTTACGCAGGGCAAATGCAAAATCGAATTCAAGCTGTTCAATGCAGAGAACGATGAGGAAATCAAGTATGAAAGCGTGAAGGGTACCGGCAAGGAAAACCGTTTCGATATGACGGTCAATATGGAGATCGTGGATTCGGAAAAGCGTTCCTATTATACGGTCGTGACAATTACGGAGCTTACCGCAGGAAAGCCGGGCGAGCCGCAGAATTATCAGTCCGACGTCTTTGAATGGAATGTGGAAGTAAGCCACGACATTCCTGCACCGCCGGCGGCAGTGCCGCAGTCATGAACGAAAGATCGTGCACTGCTGAATGAGGCTTCCGGAAAGTTTATGTTCATGAGAATAACATCGCTTATGCCATAGGGGGATAGGACGAGAGGAGCGGAAAGCACCGGGTCATCGGATGATCCGGTGCTTTCACATGTCTGTAATGTTACCGTACAAGTTCCGGAATATCCGGCACAAATCTGCATTTTATCCAGTTATTCACGAGAATTGTCCCTATCTTTTTCACTTTGTTTATGCTATAATATAGAAAAATGGGCTTGAAATATCCGTTTGTTTGTGATTTTTTTCAGTTTGAAAGGGTGGATTTGATGAGATTCAGAAAAAGTTGTACGGTTTTAGCCGCAGTTGTTCTTGCCGCAGGGATGCTTCCGGCAGGTGCCGCGATTCCGGCATCCGCAGCATACGGTTCCGGACAGAATATTGCAGAAATGCTTGACCGCGGTCTGATTGCATACAATACCGGCTCCGGCATGATGATCAGCTGGCGTTTTCTCGCAAATGACAATGACAGAGCGGAGTTTCAGCTTTACCGCGACGATGCACTGATCTATACAAGTGAGGCAGGCAATGCGACCAGCTTTCTTGATAAAACAGGCAGTGCTTCCTCGAAATACCGTCTGGATACGATTGTCAGCGGCAAAAAGGTCAGCTCGGATGTCTGTTCGATGATCTCCGGTCAGTCCTATTTTGATATTCCGCTGGATATTCCGCGCGGAGGAACAGCGCCTGACGGTGTTGCGTATTCCTATGTGGCGAATGACTGCTCCGTCGGTGACGTAGACGGCGACGGCGTATATGAAATCTTCCTGAAATGGGATCCGACCAATGCGCACGATAATTCGCAGAGCGGTTATACGGGCAATGTCTATATTGACTGCTACAAGCTGACAGGCGAAAAGATCTGGCGCATTGACCTCGGAAGGAATATCCGCGCCGGTGCACACTATACGCAGTTCCTCGTCGCAGACTTTGACTGCGACGGCAAATGCGAAATGACCTGCAAGACCGCAGACGGCACCGTCGATGCCAAGGGTACTGTAATCGGCGACGGCTCCAAGGATTACCGGAACTCCGGCGGTTACGTGCTCTCAGGACCGGAATACTATTCGCTCTTTGACGGTGAAACCGGTACGCTGCTCGATACTGTCAGCTACGAATATCCGCGCGGCACGGTTTCCAAGTCCACATGGGGCGATGATTACGGCAACCGCTGTGACCGTTTCCTCGGCACGGTAGCCTATCTTGACGGTGTGCATCCGAGTGCGGTTTCGATCCGCGGCTACTATACGAGAATGACTGCGGTTGCATATGATGTTGTGAATAAGAAGCTCGTCAAGCGTTGGGGCTATGATTCCGGCTGGAATCAGCAGAACGGCTCCGGCTGGGGCAACGGCAACCATAACTGCATGCCTGCTGACGTAGACGGCGACGGCAAGGATGAAATCGTAGTCGGTGCGGTCGCATTTGATGATAACGGCAAGGTGCTGTGGTGTACGAATCTCGGTCACGGTGATGCAATGCATCTGAGCGATCTGGATCCGAGCCGTCCGGGACAGGAGCTCTGGGTCTGCCATGAGCATGAGCCGTGGGGCGTTTCTCTGATTGACGCGGCGAACGGTAAGATTCTGGTACATGAAAACCGCCGCAAGGATACCGGAAGATGCTGCGCGGGCAATGTCTGGGCAGGTAATCCGGGCGGTGAATACTGGGGATCGCTTTCCGATGCCGTATTCAACAGTGCGGGACAGACAATCAACATGTCCTGTCCGGCAATGAACTTCCTGATCTGGTGGGACGGCGATCTCGAACGTGAGCTGCTTGACGGCAATACAATCACAAAGATTAACCAGTCCGGCGGCATAGATACATTGTTCACGGCGAACGGCTTTGATTCCTGCAACGGCACGAAGGCGACGCCGAACCTCTCCTGCGATCTTTTCGGCGACTGGCGTGAGGAGCTGATCCTGCATTCCTCTGACAGCAAAACACTCCGCATTTTCTGCACGCCGTATGAGACAAAATCCCGCATCACGACGCTGATGCACGATATGCAGTACAGAATGCAGGTCGCATCTGAGCAGAACTGCTACAATCAGCCGCCGCATCCGAGCTTCTATCTTGGTTCCGATCAGCCGCTGCCGGATCGTCCGGCGGTCACGATCAACGGACAGGCGAGTGCTTCGGATTCTCCGGCAGTGATTGATACTGCAAAGGCATATGTGCTGAGAAATGTCAGCAGCGGTCTCTATCTGACCGGCAGCGACGGCAACGCTGTTCAGCAGAAAAACGCAGAGGACAGCAACGCGATCTGGTACTTTAAGGATTCAACCGATGACGGCTATACACTGACGAATCTTGCAGGTCAGACCTTAACAATCGACAGCGGCAATGCTGTTGTGCAGAAGGGCGCGAATGCCGATGCACAGACGGTTCAGGTGTTCCGTGCATCCGGCGGCTATGTTCTTGTGACCAAGACAAGCGATTTTGAGAAGTGCATCGAGGTTGCATCTGCGTCTGCGGATGCCGGTGCAAATGTGCAGGAATGGGAGCGAAACGGCGAAAAGTGTCAGATCTGGTCGCTGGATGCGATTTCGTTCCATCCGGCAGCACCGGATTTCATTTCCGGCGATCTCGATGACAACGGCGTTGTCAATGCAGCAGACCTCTCTTTGATGAAGCAGGAGATTCTCAAGCCTGCGCGTTCGCGTGTGGAAAAGAGAGCTGCGGACGTCAACGGCGACGGCAATGTGACAATCGCGGATGCGGTTGCACTGCAAAAGTATCTGCTCGGCTCCGGCGAATATGCTGGCGGTTTCTACTATGCGATTGATGCATGCTATGGACAGGGCATCGAGGAATCCAGCAATGCAGGCTTCAAGGATGCGGCATATCTGAATCTGGACAATGTCACCGGAAGCTATGTGGAATTCCGCGTATATGCTGCGAAATCCGGCAGCTATAACGGCACGCTCCGCGTGGCAAACGGCAGTGAGGCAAACCGGCTAATGAAGATGTCCGTCAACGGCGGTGCTGCACAGTCGATTGATTTCAATGCGACAGGCGCATGGACAACATGGGCAGATGTCAAGCTCTCGCTGACACTGAATGCGGGTATGAACACGATTCGTCTGACCTCGGATACCGATCAGGGCGGACCGAATATTGATTATCTTGCAGTTTCACCTGCATAATACAGTAACGCCTGTGCGTTCCGCAGCGGATGCACAGGCGTTTTGAATGAAAACTGTCGCAGATATCATAACGCTGACAAGGGGGATTCTTTTGAAATGTGTCACGATCCGGATCGGGACGTATGATCGGAAATACATGGACGGCAGACTGGAGCTGCGCGTACTGGCACTGGAGGGTGATCCGGAGACGGTTGCCGCCGCCGAAGCGCTTCGATATGCGCGTCTGGACAGATCGGCAGTGGAATTGCAGGAGTTTTATACATCGACTTATTCGATGCGGCAGCTGGATGAGCTGTTCGCGGCTGAAAGAGTATTGAATTTGAAGGAGCTGCTGCGGAAGACTGTGACAGACCGGAATTTCTATCTGATGTCTCTGCTTTCCGCGGAGCGGATTCTTGAGGCAGATCGTGCGGGATTATTTGACCAACCTTATTATTGAATACGGTATCAAAAGAAAAGCATCGCACCTGCGCGGAATCCACGCAAATGCGATGCTTTACTCGTAAGCAGGCGAGGGGAATCGAACCCCCGACCTCAGCTTGGGAAGCTGATGTTTTACCATTAAACTACGCCTGCAACCGGAATGAAAAAAGCCCTCATACGGTTTGTATGAGGGCTTTGGATGCGGATAAGAGGACTTGAACCTCCATGATATTGCTATCACATGGACCTGAACCATGCGCGTCTGCCAATTCCGCCATATCCGCACATCCTTGCCGCTGTTTTCCTGCGACTTTGTTATTATATCATAATCCGAATGTTTTGTCAAGGGGTTTTCGCAAATTTTTCAAAAACTTTTTTTGTAATTTTCTCATAAGTGTGTTATAATGGGCTCAGTGTTAAAATGAGGGAGTGGATTCTCACAAAAATGACGATTTATCTGGATTCCGCCGCAACGTCGCGTCCGGGGGAGGCATGCCTGAATGCCATGTGCGGCATGATGCGCGAAACCTACGGAAATCCGTCCTCGCTGCACCGTTTTGGATTGGAGGCGCAGCTCTGCATGGAACAGGCGCGTAAGCAGATTGCGGCAGCACTCGGATGCGAGGCAGCTTCTGTGATGTTTACATCCGGTGCAACGGAGAGCAATCATCTTGCGATTCGCGGTGCGGCGTATGCATACGGCAGACGAAAGCGGCGTGTTGTGACGACAACGGTTGAGCATGCATCCGTGAAGGGTGCCTTTGATATGCTGGAAGCAGAAGGCTATGAGGTGATTCGTGTGGCACCGGATGCGGACGGCATCCTGCGTGCTGAATCAATCGTATCCGCGGTCAATGAGGAAACCTGTCTTGTCAGCATGATGCTTGTCAATAACGAAACCGGTGCGGTTTTGCCGGTACAGCAGGCATTTGCAAAGATCAAGCGCGAATATCCGCAGACGGTCACGCATTGCGATGCGGTGCAGGGCTTCATGAAGCTGCCGGTGAATCCGGCGAAGCTGAGCGCCGATCTGCTGACGGTCAGCGGACACAAGGTACATGCCTGCAAGGGCGTCGGCGCACTGTATCATAAAAAGGGAGTCCGTCTGATTCCGCTGATGAAGGGCGGCGAGCAGGAGGGCGCGATGCGTCCGGGTACAGAGTCCGTACCGCTGATTGCAGGCTTCGGCGCTGCGGTCGGGGAATTGCGCGGTACGATTGCAGTGCGTGCGGAATATGCTTCCGGTCTGCGCAGCGAATGTATCCGGCAGCTTTCTGAACTGGAAGGCGTTACGGTCAATTCGCCTGCGGACGGCAGCCCGTATATCCTGAGCTTTTCGGTGAAGGGACTGCGTTCGGAGACAATGCTGCATTTTCTCTCTGACCGTGAGATTTACGTATCGAGCGGTTCCGCCTGCTCCAAAGGAAAACAGAGCGGCGTTTTGCAGCAGTTCGGTATCAGGCAGGACCTCGCGGACAGTACGCTGCGTGTCAGCTTCTGCGCAGAAAATACGCCGGAGGACATCACGGCGCTCTGTACTGCACTGAAAGCAGCGCAGGAGCAGCTTGTGCATAAACGATAACATAACAGGAGAAAATATGATACGTAAATATGAGCCGCGCGATCTGACGGCATGTGCAGCCGTTTTTTGCAGCGCGTTTTCAGCGGCACCGTGGAATGAAAGCTGGACGGCTTCACTTGCTGAAACGCGCATCTCTGAGCTGACGGGAACACCGTTTTCACGCGGATTTGTTTATGAGCAGAAAGGAAAAATCCTTGCGCTTGCCGCCGGAAGGGTCTGTACCTATCTCCATGGCAGAGAATATGTGATCGACGAATTCTGCGTATCCGCGGAGACACAGGGCAAAGGAATCGGCTCTGAGATGATGCAGCAGATTGCGGCTGAGATGCAGGCAGAAGGCTGCGTGAGCATCGTCCTGCAAACTACGCGCGGCTATCCGAGTGAGCGCTTCTATCTGAAAAACGGATTTCAGCGCAGTCCGGATATGATTACGATGTTCCGTATGCTGGCGGATTAACTGCACATTTTCCGGATGCATTCCGGTTCTATACTATTATAAAATATGAGGTTTGTGACATGAGAGAGATCATTCTGGTAAAATACGGCGAAATGGCGCTCAAGGGACTGAACCGCAGCTCCTTTGAAGATGTGCTGCTGCGGAATATCCGCTACCGGCTCAAGAAAATCGGCAAATTTTCGTATTCCAAGGCGCAGTCTACGATTTATGTTGTGCCGGAAGCGGAGACCGATGAAGCCTGCGGCGAGCTGCTTGCAGAGGCATTGCCGCGTCTGAAAAAGGTGTTCGGCATTGCAGCACTGGCGCGTGCGCTGACCTGCGAAAAATCCTTCGCAGATATTTCGGCGCGGTCTGTGCCGTATCTTGCCGATGCACTGAATGCTGCAAAAACCTTCAAGGTGGAAGCAAAGCGTGCGGATAAGGCATTCCCGATGAAATCGCCGCAGATCTGTGCAGAGCTGGGCGGCATTCTGCTCGAGCATTATCCGCATTTGAAGGTCGATGTTAATCAGCCGGATGTGACGGTCACCGTTGAAATCCGTGATCTCAATGCATATGTTCATGCGGCACGGGAACGCGGTGCAGGCGGTCTGCCGGTCGGTACGGCGGGCAATGCGATGCTGCTGCTTTCCGGCGGTATTGACAGTCCGGTCGCCGCATATATGATGGCAAAGCGCGGGCTGCGCGTGACGGCATGCCATTTTGCATCGCCGCCGTATACATCCGAGCGTGCGCTGCTGAAGGTCGAACAGCTCTGCGAAAAGCTGACGCCGTGGTGCGGCAGCATGGCATTCTACTGCGTGCCGTTCACGGAGATTCAGGAGCAGCTCCAGCGGAACTGCCCCGAGGAGTATTTCACGATTCTGATGCGCCGCCTGATGATGGAGATTGCCTGCCGCCTTGCGGAGCGCGAGGACTGCGGTGCGATCATCACCGGTGAGAGTCTCGGTCAGGTCGCAAGCCAGACACTTCCGGCACTGCAATGCACCGATGCTGTTGCGACGATGCCGGTGCTCCGCCCGCTGATTGGCATGGATAAGACGGAGATCGTCGAGATATCACGCAAGATTGATACATATGATATTTCGATTCAGCCATATGAGGACTGCTGCACGGTCTTTACGCCGCGGCATCCGAAGCTGCGTCCGCATCTCGACGAAGTAGCTGCGGCACAGGCTGAGGTCGATTTTGCGCCGCTTGTTGAGGCTGCGATTGCCGGCGCGACGAAAAAAGTATTTGCACAGCATGTCTCCGAGGAGCAGATGCTCTGACTGATGTTTGAAATCTGATGTTTCATGTGGAACATTTTACGATTAAACCTTACATATCCGCATTTTGACGGAGGATATCCGCCGGAACGATATGCAAGGAAATGCTTCAATGATATAAAATAATGATTTAGACCGGATGATGAATTTCAACAGGCTATCCGGCTCCGATTTGGCAGAAGATGACAAAAACACGGCTTCTGACTTGACAATATGCCTTCTGATGTAGTACAATGTTCAATGAGAATAGGTGAACTGCGGACTGCGGCATCTGCTGCAAATGCGGAACACTGTTCTCTGAACGAATACATCAGTGTCAGGCGCATCCCGTGTTACGAAACCGGAGCTGCGGCTGCTCTGACCGGATGAAGCGAAACTCGCTTCATGTCCTGTCCGGTGAAATCTCGGATTTCCGGACTGTGATCTGCCGGCATCACCGGTGACTGCGTTCAGCAGCCGTATCACAGTTTGGCAAACCGCGAAGGAACCGGAACGGCTGGATTCCGGAGCGGAACGGCGGAACTTCCGACCGCACCGCTGACACGGTTTCTGCCGGTTAGATGCACATGCTGTCGTCGGAGCAATCCGGCGGCGTCCGGCGAAATTTCATGAAATGTGATCTCCGTTTTCGGAGAATGACTTGCGGATTGAGAGATGTACAGACTCTCACCTGCAAAACCTGTGCGGATGCTTCGCTGAACGGGCGTGCTGTTCCTATGCCGTCCTGCAAGCGGGTGCTTGAAGCAAATGATGGAGGCGTTCAAATGGATATCAGGCAAAATCCCTATCAAGAACCTAGCTGCCCTGATGCACCGCAGGAAACTGCCGGTGCGCAGAATGCAGTACCCGGGAATGATTCCCCGCTTCGGGCGGATGTCAGTCGGAACGGGACCAGAAGAACATACAGTGCTCATCGGATGCTGAAGGGTGCCGCGGGACATGCGGAGATTTCAGCGGAGGATCGGCTGAGAGATGTTCTTCGGGAAACGGAAAGAAGGCAGAATCATAATCGGGACGACATTACGGCAATTTTAGAAGAAGTCGAAGCAAAACGTCACTCCACAGAAGATGCAGAGCCGCATGTCGAATATTCTTCCGGCAGAACGGAAGCGTCCGCCAGACCGCGCGTCCGGCGGGAGGAGGTCAGACCTGCTCCGGCAGAAAGACCGAAGGCTGCTGTACGGCAGACGGGAGCGCCGAGACCTGAGACACACACGGTGACTCGGGAGGAGGTTATTCCGGAGGCAGTACCGCGGCAGCGGAAGGGAAACGGTAAGAAAAAGCGCAACCAATATACTTTGACTGAGATCCTCAGGTTTTTTGTCCCGTGGAAGGGCGACTCCATGTTTGAGTCATTCCGAAAAATTATCTTTTCGCTTGCGCTGATTGTTGTCGGCGTCTGCACGTTCCTGATCGGTAACTACTATATCGACCTGTACGAGGCCAAAAAGAGTTACAGGGAGCTTCAGGCGCGGATTGATGCAGCAAGGGCGAACCGACATTTCTCGAATGATAATTACAAGGAAGACCCCGCGACCGGTGAAATGATCGAGTGGCTCGATTATAACTACTACGGGAATACGCTGCTTCCTTTGAATCCTGATGCTGTCGGCTATGTCAACATCGAGGGGACAGAGGTCAGCTATCCTGTCGTACAGAAGCAAAAGCTGAGTGATCCCAACAAAAATCCGAATGACTACTATCTCTACCGGACTTTCATGCAGGAGCAGAGCAAAGCTGGCTGCATCTTTATGGATTTCCGGAACCACTTTGATGAAGTAGTCGATCACCGTCGTGTTTACGACAATTCCGGAAATGTTTTCATTTACGGACATAACATGAATAATAGAACGATGTTCGGAAGTCTGCGCGACTATATCAACAATCCGTCATTCTACAGCGCACACCCGATCGTAAATTATTATTCCCTCTATAAGGAATATCAGTTCA
>JAEEGL014597495.1_pt1 | contig 38222 bp, 24 predicted proteins | sample 9134231 | NCBI WGS metagenome assembly JAEEGL01 (sample SAMN16246548, study PRJNA631951) | gut metagenome | biome: gut microbiome; feature: rumen; material: fiber-attached | host: Bos | place: Iran: Karaj | collected 2018-10
ACCTCCGAAGTGAGTGTGGAGCCGGCACCAATATAAGCGCCTTCATGAATAATCAGCGGAGCCACAATGGTACTGTTAGAGCCGATAAAACAACCCGCGCCTATGGAGGTGCGATGTTTTTTCTCACCATCATAATTACAAGTAATAGTGCCGGCACCGATATTGGTTTTGGCCCCGATATCGCTATCACCCAAATAAGAGAGGTGGTTGGCTTTAACTCCGGCGGCTAAATGGCTGTTTTTTATTTCCACAAAATTGCCCACATGAACATTTTCGCCGCACTCAGCACCGGGCCTTAGGCGTGAATAAGGCCCTATTTGGCAGCTTTCACCCACTTTGGCGTCCTCAAGATAAGAAAAAGCCCGAATGTATGTACCGGCGGCCACCACCATATTTTTGAGGCTGGAATAGCCCTCAATGGTTACATTTTCGCCTATTTCCGTATTGCCGGCGAGGATAACCCCGGGGCCGATAACCGTCCCCTGCCCTATTTTTACGCCTTCATCTATTACCGGCCATGGAGCAGCAGTAAATTGCACTCCGGCAGCCAGGTGGTGCAGCAAAATTTTCTTTTGCTCGGCCTCTCTTTTTAATAAATTATCTTGTAATTCAATGAGTTTTTCAGATTCCATCTTTGCTCCTCACTTAATAAAGTAGGCACCAAGCGCCACTAAAGCCCCGGCATAAATCCCGGCGGCCACATCATCCATAGTAACGCCAAAGCCATTTTTAACTTTCTTATCGAAAAATGAAGCCGGCCAGGGTTTGGTAATATCAAAAAGGCGAAAGGCGGCAAAAAGCAAAAGAGCCATGAGCGGGCTAAATTGCGGAACCAAAAGAGCTGCCACCAAATAACCGGCTACTTCGTCGATAACAATGCGCCCGTCATCGGTTTCGTTAAATATTTTTCCGGCTTTGTGGGCAATAAGCACCGAAAGTCCGATAAACAAAAGAGTTACCACATATAAAAGCCAGTTTGGCGCCAGCAAAGAACACAATGAGTAGATGAGCACTCCGCCCAAAGTGCCGAAAGTTCCTGGGGCTTTGGGCAAAAATCCCAGGCCAAAAAAGGTAGCTAAAATCAAAATCAGCTTTTCGCCAGCACTATACTTTTTCATATATTTCTAACCCGTAGTAACCAGCCGCCGCCCTCTTTTAAGAGTTCCATGAGCTGCTTATCACCGATAGTATGTAAAATAGCGCCAAGACGGGCAATAAAATATTCTTCCGGCACCGCCACAGGCAGATTATCACCATAAGCCATAGCGGCAATCACCGTAAGCAGATTTTCCACTTCCGGGCGCAAAAAACTATACACGCTGTCACAGCTCGTGAGATCATTTAAAAGCTCTTCCGCCAAATCATAGGCCTGCTGCCAGAGCAACTGAGAGATGTAAAGATAAATAAGGGCCAACGTATCAAGCATAAACGGCCGGCGGCCTGAGCTCTGTATGCTGGCAAGTTCGCTCATTTTTTCGCGGAATTCCCGGCGATTTCGCTGCCATAGATAGCGGTGAACGGTGCTCATAAGTTCCAAATAAAGGCTTGGTATGGCACTGCGATCGGTAAAGAAATGCTCAACGGCCAAAAGAGCCATATACCAGCGGCGCTTTTCTATTTCCAATACCAGAAAATAGAGGCGGCGCTCCAAAATAAGCCCCGCAGAACGATCCATAGTGGCCACACAAAAATCCATTAGAGCGCTAAGGTCGCGGCGGTAGATGATTTGTATTAATTCATCCTGCCAGGCGGCATCAGAAGGCGGCAGAGAAAAAGCCCGTTGCAACTTGCTTTCCCCAAGGCGCGGTGGCCAGGGAGGAAACGGCAGCTCCAAAGAGGCCAATTCAACACATTGGTAAAGCTCGCCGGTGGCAGCAATTTTTATAGCCCCAAGTGCAGTTGCCGATGTTTTTTCAGCGGCATCCCAAAAAGTTGGCGGCCCCGGAAACGACACAGTGCCTAAAGAGAGATGAATAACCCAATCCAGCCCGGTGAGAATCAGGCCATCGCTACAAAGAGCTGCGCTTTTAAGAGGGCTAGGAAGCACTAATTCACGATAATTATAGGGCTCTTTCCCGGCTGTTAGGGCAAATTCATAAATAATCAGGCCACTATCAATTAAAATGGCAGTATCCTGCCCGGAGGCCAAAAGCTTGGGCGAGATCAGGGTCATGGGCAATTGATAGCGTTTTTGGCGGCGGCCGCTAAGATAATATAAGCAATATTTATCGGCTTCCTTTGTGAGAATAAAATGCGGTTGAAGCGCAATAAAAGAGGGAGATTTACTGCTTTTAATGTGCCCAAAACTATTTTGCAGCGCCTCTATATACCAGGTGCGCTGCGCTAAAAAGAGCTGCCGCCTGCTACTCCAAGTATAATTAATAATTTGCCCGTTATTATATAAGAACCAGAGTTCGCCGCTATGTTCATCGTAGGCAAAATCAACAGCTTGCTCAAAAACTCGCGGTTTTATCAGCAAATAGAGCGGGTCTGCCGGATTATATTTTACTGTGGGCAGAATAGTCCTTAGCAACATGAGTTCGGCGCCGGCCAAGGTATTGCCGGCCAGCTTTAAAACAGTTGTGGCATCGTTCAAGGGATAAAGGGCCAGTAAATCGGCCGGTAGATTAATCTCGGCCGTAAAACCCATAATGGTTAAATACCATGATGAACGCGCCATATCTTCCGTTCGCCACAAAAAGGCCTCGCCGGCGAGAGCATATAATTCTGCTGCTTCCGGCGCTAATTTGCTGGGTAACAAGCGACTAAAGGCGGCGCTTTTGGCAATTACAAGATTCTTTTTTTCGGCAGACGAAAAACCAATCAATTTAGGCGACGGCGCTAAATAACGCCCCAGTTCGTCGGCTTTAGAGGCAAATTCTATTAAATAGTCGCTTAAGAGCTGGGCGGCCTGCGGTGTAAGCCAGTACAGGCTCTCCTCCGGAGAGCTCAGGCGATTTAACAAAATATTAAGCGCCGCCGCCTGGTCGCCGGCTAAAAGCTGGTTAGCCATTTTTTCCAAAGTGCGGCTTACAGTTAAAGGCGGCGGAGCTTTTTCAATATTGCCGTCGTTTTGCAAAAAACTAATAAAATATGGATAGATAGGACTTTTAGAAGTTATGCGATAGCCGCTATAAGTGCAAATTGTCAGCCCTGGCCAGCGCAATAAATCCGGCAACAAAAGTTTAAACCGGCCTGTGGGGCCCGAAGCGCCGAAAAGCGGCAAAGCATGAAAAACATCATCCTCAAAAACTTGCTCAGAGTAGCCGGGAAGCGGCGGCAGTTCCGCGCCCAAAAGGCGGTAGTTCCGCTCGCCGGAGCGCGGCATATTAAGCCACAAAAGCGGCTCAAGCGGCGCCGGGAAAGCCGGGACAGCAGCCCCGCACTGGCCGCAATAGCGGCTCACCATAAATGAACCGCACTGCCCGCAGTGTGGCAGAAGGCACAAAAAAGGCCTTGCATTTTCGTTAGTTACCGGCACAGAGCACCACCACTTCCGGGGAAATATGAATCAAAACACTTTCCGCCGCATAACGCTTATTAATCTGGCGCAAAAGTCCGGCCTTGTCATGGGCCAGCCCTTCCAGCTGCCAGCGCTGTCTGGCGGCATCAGCCACCACCCGCTCGGCAATGCGCTTACTGGTTAAAAAATAATATGTATCTATCTGTTCCAGTTGGCGTTTGCGCTCTTCTTCCATAGCCAAAGTGGCCGCATTTATTTTCTCGGCCAGAGCCTCTTTAAAATATGCTTCGGCCAAATTCTCCACTTTTTGTAACACGCTCTCATCCCAAGCAGGAAAAACGGCACCTTCACTCAGGCTGGCGAGTAAATTCTGCTCTTCATCGGCCGTGAGCTGCGGCAAAAGCTGTGGTTCGCCGCTTTCCGGCAGCCAAAAAGGCAAAAGACAAAGCTCTTCATCTATATTCACTGCGCGGATAGATACATTCCACCAGACAAAAAAGAATTGCCCGCTCCCGGCACTCATGTTATGCCATTTTTCCGGCAAATTGCGCCGTTTTTTGGCCAAAAGCCGCGCTTTATACACTGCCTGGCAATGCTCCAGAATATGTTCCACAAGCCAAGAAAATTGGCTGGTGGAATGGGCTTCGTCCATAGAAGTTACAGTGATGGTGCTACCGGCTGCCCGCCCGGCCAAAGTAGCTGTCTCCGGAATGGCTATTTTTAGCTCATCGCCAGCTAAAACCACCTCGTTATATCCAAGAAGCTCCTTACTGTATTCTGCCAAAAGCGGCAGGGCACTTTTTTCACTCATGCTGCTCTCCGGCGGAAAAGTTAAGAATGGTGGCCGTCATCTGGCGGTCATGGTCAAATAAGAGCTGGGCCTCCTCAATCTCCTTGGCCAGTTCTTTAAAACGTTTCAAAAGCTCCTCATCTTCGACGCTTTCCAAAATAGCCTGCCCTATGCGCCCCTCTATAGTGGCCTCATTTTTCACATAGCTCAAAATAGAATCAATTTCGCCGACAACCTTGGTAAAGAGGCCTATCTTGGCCCAGAGCAACGCCAAAAGATAACTCTCAAAAGTGCCTTCACTCACAATATTAAATATTTCCACTATATTTTGCTGCCCCAAACGATGCACCCGACCGATGCGCTGTTCCACCCGCATGGGATTCCAAGGCAAATCATAGTTAATAATGCGGTGGCAAAATTGCAAGTTGAGACCCTGCCCGCCAACTTCGGTGCTAATCATAATGGGCACATCGGCTTTAAAAGCCGCCAGCTGCTCCCGGCGTACGCGCTCTGTTTGGGCGCCGCTAAAGGTGACAAATTTATAGCCAGCCATAGTGAGAATTTGCTCAAGTTTGGTAAGCGTGGCATGATATTCAGTATAAATTATCACCTTATCGGCAGGATCCCAAGAAGACAAAAGCTTAAGCAGAGCCTTCATTTTGGCGCTGAGTCCAAGAGATGCCCCCTGCTCCATAATGCGCCGCGCCAGAGCCAGTTGCCCATCATCTTTTATGCGCTTTAGCAAAGAATTTTCCATAGTGGCCAAAATAGCCGCCGGTGAAGAAGTAGATTCTTTGAGCAAAACCAGCAAAATGAGCAACCACCGACTACGCTCGAATGTATCGCCGCCAAAGCGATCGGCCAAAACTTCTGTGCGGTAAAGCAGGCGGGCAAGCTCCAAAATAAATTGATAAAAACGCTCTTCGGCAGCCGAAAGCTTTACCGTAACCGTTTCCACCTGGCGGCTGGGGATAGGCACCAAAGTAGAGATGCGCCGATTGCGCACCATCACTCGCCGGCAACTGTCTTGCAAAAGATCGGCATTACGCACCGAGTGATTCTCATCAATAAAGCGTCGCTTAAAAAAGCGCCGCGAACGAAAATGCCCCGGTTGCACCAACTGAATGAGCGAATAGAGCTCATACAAATTATTTTGCAAGGGTGTGGCCGTTAAAAGCAGTGTGTAGCGACGCGGCAAGCTGTACATAAAGCGGTACAAAATGGTGTTACTGCTGCGCAAAATCTGGGCTTCGTCAACAATAACCATATCCAGCGCCTGGCTGGCCGCCAGAGTATTATATGGTGCTCCGCGCACTCGCTGGTGAGAAATAATAGCTATATCCGGCCAGTGTTCCGGCACATCATGAATAATCTCTGCCGCAAGACCAAATTTTTCCGCCAGTTCGTTCTGCCATTGCTCCATAAGAGCTGCCGGCACAATAATAAGCGTTTTTTTGACCATTTTGCGGGCCAAGAGCTCATTTAATATAAGGCCGGCCTCCACCGTTTTGCCAAGACCGACTTCATCGGCCAAAATAGCGTTCCCGCCCATGCTTCCCAGCACCTGACGCACGGCTTGCAACTGATAATCACGCGGCATAAAGGGCAAAGTGCCCAGAGTTTTAAATTGAAAGCCGCCGTTTTGCCTGAGCATTCGCCGGCAATTTATGGCTGCTCTAAGATGAGCCATGGTGGCATTATGGGCTCGCTTTTGGCGTAGCTTTTCCCAAAGCGGCGCGGCAAATGGTGCCATCTTCCAAGTCGGCCCGGAGAGCGGCTCTAATTCTTCCGGAGATGCCGAAGGCGCGGCATTTTTGGCACAGCCGCAAAAGAGGCAAAAGGCGGCGCTCAGCGGGTTATCTTCCCCGCATTTTGGGCAGCGATAAAAGGTATAATCACCTAAAACCGGCATAGCACCACACCTAGTCCACTAAAACCACAAGAGCCCCGGCCGACAAAAGCTGCCTGAGGCGCTTGGTTTCGCTGATTAACTGGCTATCTTCCGCTGAGAGGACGATATCCACCGGATAGGTGCCGCTGCTTTTTACAGCTTTAACGTGCCAGGGATTAGCTCCCGCCCTTTGGGCCAATTTGCGCGTCACCTCTTTTATGTAAATAAGCGGCCCAACCTCCATGAGCGCTGCCGAATCGGCGGTATCAAAAAGCACCGCCCCCTGCGGAGAGCGAATTTTGGGCAAGAGCGCCGGTTTAAGGCCGGTGCCACGCGCGTCGATAATAATACCGCTGGCCGCCCCCTTTAGCGGCGTCACTTTGGTATTTCTTTGTTCACCCGGTTCTAATTTGGCATAGAGAATAGCCGAAAATGCCCCTTCGAGCGGCATATAAGTTGTCACTTCAGCCGAATTATCAGCCCCAAATTTCACTCCGCTTTGGCGATAACTGCGTAAAATACCGCGCACTTTGTATTTTAGCGCCCCCTTCTCTTCCAAATAGGCCAAAAGTGTCTGGTTTGAGTTAAAGCGAATGCCGCTAAGCATATCTATATAGGCCCGCCAGGCCTTTTGCTTGGCCGCAAGCTCTGCTCCCTCACGCGCCTGGGCTGGTGATTCCGGGTCCGGATAAGGAGAGGCTTTAGCCACCACTTTGAGCTGCCTGGTACTCCAGTCAATAGTTCCTTTGTTAAGGCGTTCAACTTTTTCGTTAGCTAAAAGAGCAAGCGGAAATAAAAAAGATATAAGCCCAAACAAAAGAGCTGTTTTTCCGCTTTTAAGGAACCGTTTCATGGCGCACCATTACATTTTATAGCGGCCGAAATAGCGCTTGTCCAAATTAGACAAAAGCTCTTTTAAAACCTCCGGATCAACATTTTCATCGCCAAGCAGGAGAGCAGCCGGCTCTGCGGGAGCCTGCTCCTCATCTTCATCATTTTCTTCTTCCTCTTCTTTGGCTTCCTCCGCGGCCATTTCGGCTGCGCAATCTTCGCCCTCGTGGCTTTCCGGAGGCACACGGCCACTCATGGAGGCGAGAAGCGGCAAAATCTGCATCCCGATATTTTGATCGCTCTCTTTAATAACCGGCAAGTCGCCTTCATCATTGGTAAGGTCGTAAAGTTCTCTAAAAACCTCATCATAGCAATAAAACGGCTTGCCGGTTAACATGGAAAGTAAGACACAATCACTGGGTTTAATTGGCAACACCAGCTGTTTTTCCATGCCAACCAAGGTCATTTGGGCGCTATAAAGAGCATTTTTTATGGCAGTTATTTCTAAATCAACCAGCTCAATATCAAAACCTTTTAGCACCATCAAAAGCAAATCTATGGCCGACGGTTTTTGCAACTCAGCTCGGCCGCTTTTTTGGGCGACAATTCTAAGAGCCGCTAAAATGGATATACCAATGGGCAAACAGCGTTTTTCGCCTTCCAGCTCCCGGAGGACCATAATGGGCTGCAGAAAGCCCTGTTCACTGCTCATATCTTCAAATTCAATTAATCTTCGCGCGGCATCGTCAGCCATGGCAAAGTTCTCCCCTAAGTGAGTGGGTACCGATAGCGGTTATTTTTACCGTTACCAAACTCCCCGGCTTAACATCAGCCGAAAAATGAACCAGCTTATTGCCTTCGGTGCGACCGGTAATAAGGCTTTTATCGCTTTTACTGGGCCCTTCCACCAACACTTTTAGCTCTTTTCCCAAAAGCTTTTCCATGTGCTTTTGAGAATGAATATTTTGAATTTCAACAATTTTTGTGAGCCTGGCCACCTTCTCTTTTTGCGGCACATCATCCACTAGTTCTGCAGCTTTAGTATGCGGCCTCGGCGAGTAAGCAAAAACAAAAAGATCTGTATAATCAGCTAGTTCTACAAGAGAAGCCGTTTCCAGAAAATCGCTTTCGCTCTCGCCGGGGAAGCCAACAAGAATATCAGTGGTGAGCGCAATATCCGGCACATAAGAACGGATCATCTGCAATAAATCCAGATAATGTTCCCGCGTATAACCCCGGCCCATAGCTTTTAAAACCTTGTTGGAACCGGCTTGTACCGGCAAGTGCAGAGCCTTACAAATATTTGGCACATCAGCTATGGCCTTAACAATATCCGCGCTTAAATCTTTGGGGTGGCTGGTCATAAAGCGCAGGCGTTTAAGCCCCGGCACCTCGGCCACATAGCGCAAAAGGTCGGCAAAGGTAGCCACGCTGCCGCTGCCTTTATAGGAATTGACATTTTGCCCCAAAAGGGAAACTTCCTGCACTCCCTGCTCCGTGAGGCGCTTAACTTCGTCGTAAATATCCTGAGCCGGGCGACTGCGCTCCGGCCCGCGCGCATAAGGCACTACGCAGTAAGCACAAAAATTATCACAGCCTTTCATTACCGTAACAAAGGCGCTAGGGCCGGTATGTGAACAGGCGGCGGGGATAAAATCATGCGCCTCTCCACACTGCGGCTCATTTGTCCACACTTTGCGCCCTTTTAAGCTGCCGCCCAAAAGCTCCGGCAAGCGGTAATAATCATTGGGGCCGACAAAATGGCTGACGGCAGTCACTTTACCCAGCAGCTCGCGCTGATGCACCTGCGCCATGCAACCGGCCATGACAATTAGCGGCGGGTTTTCCTGCTTGGCATAGGTACCAATAAGAGAAAGGGCTTTTTGCTCGGCTTTGGCCCGCACACTGCAGGTGTTGACAATAAGCACATCGGCGCTACCTACGGCATCATCCTCACCGCCCAGGGAGACAGTGTAACCGGCAGCTTGCAAAATCTCAGCCATGCGCTCGCTGTCGCAGACATTCATCTGGCAACCAAAGGTAATAATCTGTACATGTGGTAAATTCATCACTCTCGCCCTGTCGAACCAAATCCGCCGCCACCGCGCTCTGTGTCATTAAGGCTCTCACTAACAATAAAATCAGCCTTCATAACCGGCGCAATCACCAGCTGAGCCACGCGCATACCGCTTTCCACAACAAAAGGTTCACGGCCAAAATTATGCAAAATAACCTTAACTTCTCCGCGATAATCGGCATCTATCGTCCCCGGACTGTTGGGGATAGTAAGATGCGCCTTCAAGGCCAGGCCACTACGCGGGCGCACCTGCCCTTCATAGCCGGCGGGTATAGCGATAGCCAGGCCGCAAGGCACCAGAGCCGTAGCCCCGGGCTCAATAGTCATTGGGGCATCAAGGGCGGCCCTTAAATCAGCACCGGCGGCCAAAAGAGTCTTGTATTCCGGCACGCCGGCGCTAGGGTGCAAGAGCTTTACACCAATATTTACCTGCCTATTATCGTTCATAGATTTCCTTGTAATACCGGCACAATACGTTCAAGAGCCCAATCGAGCTCCTCTTTGGTGATAATGAGCGGCGGCGCAAAGCGAATGACATTTTCATGAGTCTCTTTGCACAGCATTCCGGCTTTTTGCAAAGCCTCGCAGAAGCGCCTGGCCCCGCCGGCATTTTCTTCCAAAACCACGCCGATAAAGAGCCCTTTCCCGCGAATACATTTCACATAAGGGCTCTTAATGGCCATGAGTTTTTCTTTAAAATAGGCCCCAAGTTCTGCTGAGCGCTCGCTTAATTTTTCTTCTTTGAAAACTTCGATAGCCGCGAGGCCCACCGCCGCCGCCAGCGGGTTGCCACCAAAAGTGGAGCCATGCTCGCCCGGCTGATAAAGCCCCATGATAGCCCGGCTGGAGACAACAGCCGAAACGGGATAGACACCGCCGCCCAGCGCTTTACCTAAAATAAAGACATCAGGCTGCACATTTTCGTGCTGGCAGGCAAAATCTTTGCCGCTGCGCCCAAAACCGCTTTGAATTTCATCGGCCATAAAGAGCACATTATTTTTTTCGCAGAGTTTTTTGGCTCCGGCTAAAAAGCCCTCCGGCGGCACCACCACTCCGGCCTCACCCTGAATAGGCTCCACCAAAAAGGCGGCGGTGTTAGGAGTAATGGTCTTTTCCAAAGCCGCTAAATCACCATAGGGAATAGATTTAAAACCGGGCGTAAAAGGCGCAAATGGGTCTTTATATTCCGGCTCGCTGGAAAAGCTGATAATGGAAATGGTGCGCCCGTGGAAATTGCCATCGCAAACAATAATTTCCGCTTTATCGTGCGGCACTTTTTTAACTTCATAAGCCCACTTGCGAGCCAGTTTGAGCGCTGTTTCCACCGCCTCGGCCCCGGAATTCATGGGCAGAACCATCTCCATGCCGCAAAGCTCGGCCACCTTCTCACAAAACTCACCCAGCTTATCATTGTAAAAAGCGCGGGAAGTAAGGGTTATTTTATCCAGCTGGTCTTTCAAAGCAGCAATGATTTTTGGATGACGGTGCCCCTGATTAAGAGCACTGTAACAAGAGAGGAAATCGAGATAACGTTTGCCATCGACATCGGTCACCCACACGCCCTCCCCCTTTGTGAGGACAACCGGCAACGGTTTATAATTGTGAGCGCCAAATTTTTCTGTTTGTTCCATAATAGCAGCTGAATTAGTCATCATATCTCCTTTTCAAAACGGTGCCACCCGGCACCCGCCTCTTGCTATCACAAGATGCACTTTTAGTCCATTATGTTCTAACTTGCCGCCCAAGCGGTTAAGAGGTAAGTCTATAAAATTTAACAAATTATTGTATTTTATCTATTTAGACAAATTGGCGTTTTTTCATAAATAAAAGGATAAGAGCCAGTAAAGCGCCTAGCCCCGTTTCACCGCCGGCATTGCACCCCTTCTTTTTACTGTTATTCGGGTCGCGGCAATCGGCATCACAAGCGCAATCGCACTTTTTACTCACATCACAGGTACAGGGACATTCCGGGTCACATGGGCAATCACTCGAACAGGCGGTATCTATATCACATGCACAAATCTGGCTATTGTTATTATTTTGTTCCGGTTCATCATCAGTAGTCTCGTCTTGGGCTTCTTCCTTAAAACAAACATTATTAACACATTCCGCACCATCTTCACAGCCGCCACAATCGCAACCCGCAATTTCGCCGCAGTTTCTGGCTGCGCAAATAGATTCACAGCCGTTGTCATAGGGCATACAGCCTTCATTAACAGCGCAAGTATCAACATGAGTGCAGAGTTTGTAGCATTTTTCTTCTTCATCACCTACACAATAGCCAATACCGTCATCACTTGAATTACACCAATAATCTCCATTAATATCACATTCAGTGTGATTATTTTCCACGCAGAAAGAGTTATAACTGCCCTCCAAATTGCTTGGAACCGGCATACAATATGAGCTGCTGTCAGAAGCGGAACAAGGTTCCGGTTTACATGGGGTTAAACAGACCGAACCCATTGTTTCTTTATAACAAATCTTGCCATCGCTACAATCGGCGTTAGTTATACATTTTGTGCCGCCCAGCGCATTCCAAGCTTCATATGATATGCACACACCACCTCTGCCGGCCGGCTTTTTCTCGCACTTACTGGTGGCAGTATTACATTCCATGCCATAGTCGCAATTGCCGCAGAAGCAAGCGCCGCTTTGGCCACATTCTTTATTGGCACAGGCAGCTTTGCAAGTGGGATTATCATATTCATTGACAAAGCTTCTTATCCAGTCTTCGTGGATATCAACCGGTGTATAGCTGGAAACATAAGCATAGTTTTCACCGGTGGAAAGCACACCGGCTACCCGCACGCCGTCACCATAATCATAAAGTAGCGGTGAGCCGGAATCACCTTGCAAAGTACCTTTTTTACCATAACCGATAACAGCCAGCTGGCCGCTGAAATAGCCAAAACAATCAAGTGTTACCCAGTAGCGCTGGCTATTATTACTGTATTCATCTTCCGGATCGGTTTTTCCATAGCCGACAGATTGCACTTCATGGCCGATAATATCACTCACACCGCCACTTTTTATCTCTATTTTGGTGGTAGTATTTTCGGGCTCCTCCAAAATCAAAATGGCAATATCATCGTTAAAATCTTTAAGATAATCTTTGAAATATACTTCGCTCACATAGAGAATTTTATCAGGTTGGGAATAATCTGAGCCAATAATAACGTAAATATTATCCGCATCAACCTCTTTGTTCTCATCATAAACACAATGCGCGGCAGTCAGCACCACATGTGGCGAAATAAGTGTGCCAGTGCAAGAGCCGGCATATAAATACCCATTATTTTCAAATTCTGAGTAAATAGCCACAATGCTGTCTATTTGTTTAGCAGTGAGATTGGTATAAAGTGTTGGCTCAAGCTCACCATTAAAAATAGGCTGGTTTATACTCTCGGTGTTTTTAATCTTTTGCAATTCCGGCAAATTACCGGTGCTTTCGTTCTTACAGCCGGAGCTAAAAAAGAGCGCACTCATAATGAAGTACAAAAAGCATTTCTTCATTTTCCCCTCCCCACAAAAAAATTAAAGTATTTAAAGAGCCAAAAGCCTTGTAAGCCCCATCATTAAATTAATAACCAAAGCGCCGCCGCCGATAAAAGTCATCAAAGAGAGCGGCAAGGCCAAAAGAAAATTTATGCGATATGCCGCCACAATGGCAATAAGTAATATTGCCGGTATTATCAAAATAGCAGTGCCGAAAATCGGAGGAATAAAGGCCAAAAGCAAAACTGTGGAAGAATAAGCCACCACCCGCAAAGTGTGGAAGTAGCCCATATTATCTATGCGGAGGAGCCATAAAAAACTCTGCAAAACAATAGCTAACAAATAAGTTGGCAAAAGAGCCCAAAATGGGGTAATTGCCCAGAGAAAAAGCATAAAATTCTGCAACTTATCCATGCCGCCGAAAGTTTCTTTTATCACTTCTTCGGCATTGGGCAGTGCGGCCGTTAAAGCAGCTGGGTCGGAGATAAGCAGGTAATACTGCGTCCCCAAAGTAAAAGCAAAGTAGATAAACCAAAGAATATAGCTGTAATGCAAGGGTGCCATGCTGTAAGTATCGGGGAGCGTGGCAAAAAAACGCGTGGGGCGAAAAAAAGCATCGCGCGCGGTGAGGAGGAAGCGTTTCCAGATGGGCTTATCTCTGTTTTCCCATTCCGGCGTTATCATCTCAATATCCGCATGCTGCTCGGATATTGGCCCGGCGGTTACGTTCTGCCCGGCCTCTTTAGTTACTTCACCTGCCTCCGGTTGAGGCTCGGCGGCTGTTACCGCTTCAGCGGTATTCTCGGTAATATCTACAGCCGGAGCAGCTAATTTTTCCTCCGGCTTTAGATCCGCATTGGCCGGGGAAGGCGTATTCTCTGCGGCAAGCACAGCCGGCGCCGCGCGATTAAATACCGGCTTGCCGCAAAAGGGGCAATCTATCAGCCCGTATGCCTCCGGGGTAAATTCTTTATGACAATGCGGACAATTCAAAATACACCTCTTTTGCCTAGCACTTACTCCGGCGCATCCGCATTTTCAGCGGGTGAATTATTCTCGCCTTCTTCGGCACCTTCGGCGGCCGGGCTCTGCTCAGCGCCATTTTCTTTGGCCGCTTCGGCCGCTTTCCTGGCCTCTTCTTCCTGCTCGGCCTTTATGCGCCGCTCGCGTTCTTCACGCTTACGCATACGTTCCAAGCGCTTTTCCTCATTGGCAATATCTTTTTTAGCCCATTCTATATAGCCGTCTATAACTTTGCGCTCGGCGGCCGACGGTGAAGCAATTTGTAAATATTTTTGCAAATATTCTATGGCCTTATTTGATTTAGGAATAAGTGTTAAGTCTTCAACTTCATTATCAAAATACAAAAGGCCAAGATTATAAATAACTTCCTTGTTTTGCGGATCTTTCTCCTGCACTTTGCGGTAAGCTTCCAGCGCTTTGGCATATTCGCCGGTAAAACGGTAGGCATTGCCCAGTTCCAAAATAATATTGGGATCATCCGGGCGCATGGAATAAGCCAGTTTTATATTTTCAAGAGCCTTTTCGGCATCGCCTTGTGTGCGCAGTAAGGTGCTGGAATTTAAAAGCAAAGCCGGGTTATCAGGTTGCAAAAATACCGCTTCTTTGAGAGCATATAAAGCCTCAGGATAGCGCTCGTTTTGCAAACGCACAAAAGCTTGCAAATTAAAGGCTGCGGCGTTTTTAGGGTCGATATTGATTACCTGGTCGGCAGCAAAAGAGGCAAGTTCATATTTTTTTTGCTTATAATATACCTTGCCCAAATTGAGCATGGCATTGATATCTTTTTCATCTTTTTTGAGAATGGAAAGAGCTATTTTTTCACCCTCATCAAGGCGGCCCATGCTGATATAAAGAGCCGCTTTTTGATTCAAAAGCGCCAGACAATCCGGCAGAGCTCTAAGGCCGTCTTCAATAGTTCGCTCAGCTTCATCAAGGCGATTCTGCTCTCTCAAAAGCACCACCAGAGTAACGCGGGCCCACTCGTTTTTAGGGTAAGCGGAAATCATAGTAGAAAGCATGCGCTCCGCCCCTTTGAAGTCACCCTTATTTTGCAATAAAAGCGCCACATTGTGCATAGCGGCTTCGGAATTGGGCTCTTCGCGCAAAATGGCCTGATAAGCAGCCAAAGCTTTGTCCGGGTCGGAACTTATTTGTTCTTGGGCAGCTCTGTGCGCCGGTGAATAGATATCCGGCTTGGGCTTTTCCGGCTCTTTGGGGGCATCGGTGGCTGTGTCAGCGGCTCCGCCTTCTGCTCCCGGCTCGGCGGCACTTGGCAGCTCACCACTCGCGCCGGCCGGAGTAGCCGCGTTTTGGCCATTTTCCGGCTCCTTTGCCCCGCTATCACCCTCTGCAGTTGCTGCCGGGGTAGCTGCTGCTGGCGCGAGCGGCTCGGCAGCTTTCGGCATACAGGCTGCCAAACTCACACAAATAAGCATATTTGCAAAATTACGCCACTTCATTGGATCACCAGGCTATCTAAATAACTGGGCTCATAAGCATCGCCGTTTGCGCCGCCGGAGCTGCTGTCACTTTCGGCCGGTGGCGGCGCAACCGGCGCCGGGGCGCCGGCAGAGGAACCTGATCCGGCCATGGGATCCGGCGCCCCGGGAATAAAGGGCTGCGGATTGCTATTTTTATTTTCCGCCGGCGGCGGCTCTTCTTGCTGTGTTTCCTCGGCCGGCGGCTCCGGAGCACTTTCTGCCGGCACATCGGCTGCTACCGGCGGTTCCGTTTCTGCTGCCGGCGGCGGCGCCGGCACCGGGGCCATCGGCGCTGCTTCAGCTTGAGCCGGCGCCGGCTCCTGGCTGTCTTGAGCAGCCGCACCTTCTTCGGCCGCTTGTTTTTCCTGGGCTATTTCCTGAGCGGCCTCACGTGCGGCCGCCTCCGCTGCTTCTCTGGCGGCTTCTTCTTCGGCGGCCGCTTCCGCCGCAGCTTTGGCTTCCTCCTCCTTACGTGCTTTCTCGGCCGCTTCGGCTCGCCCCTCTTGCAACATAAGGCCCAGAGATTGCGTCTCACCATTAGCCATAATAATACCGGTATCAATATTCATAGGATCAAAGTAAGTAAGGCTCTTGGGCTCTTTTTCCAAAGGATACTCTTCCGGGCTCAAATAATTGAGTCGCACCTGCGCCTCTTTTGTCCACTTATTGGCCACTTTGTATTCACGCGCCCGTTCAAGTACCCCGAGAAAAGCGGCCACCGCCATCTCCAAACCTGGAGTAGCCAGGGTTTCTTGCAAATTGGCGGCATACTCAATACAGAGTTCTTCCACATCCATGCCGCTCTGGCGGGCCAATTTTTTAAAGTCTGTCGGACACTCGGCACCCACAATTGTATCCACCATGTTCTGGCGCAAAATACCGATAGTCACCATGGCGGCCAAAGCCCATTCCAAATGTTTATATTCAAGAACTTGATTATAGCGTTTTTCCAGCTCACCGCGCACTTTAGCTTTTTTCAGCAAAATATTCTTTTGTTGATCGCCGGTGCCGGTAATCTTCATAGCCTCATACGCCGGTCTATCGAGTTCCACCAAAAGGAACTGCGCCTGCGCGGCAAAAGCCACGGCCGCCTCCTTCTCTGTCAGTTTGGCAAAAGAAGAAATAACAAGTTGCAACTCTTTTTTGTATTTATCAGGCTGTTTCAGCTTTTTATAAGCCAGAGCCAAACCCAAATGAGCTTGCACAATTCTCTTGCCCTGGTCGGGAGTGCGGGAATAGCGCTTTATAAAATCTTGATAACTGGTAACAACCTTCTTCATATCGCCGATTTTTTCATAAAGCTCGGCCACGCGATAATAGGCATCAGCCGCATCTTCGCGATCTTTAAAGAGTTTGCAATACATCTCATAATGCTGAATTGCCCGCTTATATTGCTGGGTATTTTCCATGGTAATAGCGGCATTATAAAGAGCATCGGCCCGTTTGGGACTCTTGGGGTAATTGTTCACCAGGTTCATATTGGCAGCAATAGCGCCCTCAAAATCAAAGAAGCGCTCCGAGTTCCAACCAACGCGGAAAACAGCGTTATCAGCCAGCGGCGATTTGGGATATTCCTTATAAAGGCGTTCGTACATGCGCGTAGCTGTTTCAAAGCGATTGGCTTTTTCATAAGCAATAGCCGCATTATTAAGGGCCCGGTCTTCATACTCATTGCCCTTCATATCGCCAACCAGGCGCAGATATTCTTCCGCCGCCTCATCATATTGACCGGCGCTGTCGAGCTCCAAAGCATGCATAAAAATAGCGCCGACTTTATACTTTTTGAGCTCATCTTTATAAGTAGCGGAAACAGCGGTTAAATTGCGTTTTAAAATTTCATCAACTGTGCTTTCAACAAGCACCCATTTCTCTTCAATCATGTAGCTTTCAATAAGTAAATTAGCAGCAAATTCAGCTACTTTGTGATCAGGATAATTATCAATAACCCGCCAAAAACGCTTGCGGGCCTCAGGGAAGCGGTCATGGGCAAAGAATATTTGCGCAGCATTATATTCTGTAGTGGCAGCCGACTCGCTATCTTTAACTTTCCGCACATATATATCACTGGATTTAATCAACTTTTTATAAATAGTATCCAGCTTTTTCGGCACTATTTTGGCTCCCACCGGACGGTCGGTACTGGTCACCACTTTTAAGGGCTCCCGCTCGCCTTTTATCTCTTCCAGTTTTAGCTCGTTTTCATAGGCCAAAACGGCACTTAGTGCTGCCGGCTCAAGAAATTTAGTATCGTTATCGGAGTCGCGCACCCAGGAGAAAAGGTCGGCCGCTTGCAAATATTTAAAGGAATAGTAAAGACAATCGGCATAATAGAATTTTAATTCATAAAGTTGTCTATCGCTGGGGAAGCGCTCCAAATACTCGCCATAACTATCGGCAGCCAGGCCGTATTCCTGGCTGGCCAGCTCCAACTGCCCGGCCTCTTTAAAAGCCTGGGCCTGATTATGGTGAAATTGAGCAGCCGAAAGCAGCGACATACTGGTGAGTTCTTCGGCTTTTCTGATTACCGGGTCGTTATAACGATGCTTATTATACCACTCGCTACCCGGTGAATAATTCTTTACCAAAACCTCACGCGCTTTGGTCGCCGCCTCAAAATCACGTTGTTTTTCATAGGCTTTTACTATTTTATCCTGCACCACAGGTGATTCTGGATCCAGAGGATAATGAGCCTGAATATATTCATATACTTCAATGGCATTTGGGTATTTTGTTTGGTCATAATAAATATCGCCAAGAGCATAATAAACTTCTCTGGCGTAGGCCCGATCGCCAATGGAGGAAAAATAGTCTATAAGTTTTTTAAGAGAGCCCCATTCCTCTTCGGCAAAGGATATAGCCACATATTGAATGGCTTCGGGCCTAAGCTCCGAACCTCTGCCGGTGCCCTTCTCTTCCTGCTCGGCAGCAAAATCAATGAGTTTTATAAAATTATCCACAGCTGCGTCATAATGAAAAGCGTTAGTTTCGGTATCAGCCATGCGATAATGGGTCCAAGCCAATTTATATAAGGCTTTGTCATACATGGTGCTTTCCGGATAATCCATCACCCGGCTATAAGCCGAAAGAGCCTTTTCAAGATTATTATTTTCAAAATAATACTCACCGATACGAGTCAAAACTTCGGGAATAAAACGGCTCTCCGGCAAGAGAGCCACCAACTCCTCGTATATTTTAACTGCTCTGTCGTCTTCCATCTGTTCCGATAGGCAGTAGGCCAAAAGATAATAACAACCATCCAGGAGGCGATAATCGGGATACTCCTTAATGAGCTTTTGCATCAAGGCGATAGTATCCTCATAGTGCTTCACCGGCGCCGGAAGCTCCTGGCCTTTGGCAATGGCAGTCTCATAGGCATCATTCTCTATGAGATAATTATCATAAGAGCGCTCATAATAGAGCTCACTGAGGCGGAACATGGCATCGGGCGTATATTTGCGATCCGCCGGATATTTAGCTAAAAATTTTTCAAATCTATCAATAGCTTTGTTACGTTCATCGCGCTGTTCGTTCTCCGCTTGCACGATGCTGCGTTCAAAAGCGTCGTTGATAGTTTTTTCGCGCTCATGGTAAACTTCGGAAACAATGCGCTTGGCTTCCATCCGCGCCTCTTCCGACTCCTTATTAAAGCGCTCACTCTCGCTCAAAAACTCATCGATCATTTCGGTGGGAGCTTCTAAGAGCGGCTCTTCCTCGCCATGAGCTATTAGCGGAAGCAGCAATAGAAAGAGAAATGAAGTCATAAAACGTTTCATCATTCCTCTTCCTCATCGGCTATTTCACCGAATTCCTGGCGCAAAAGCTCAAGCCGCACATTGCGTTCTTCCACTAAATCGGTGATTTTCTTCGTGCGCGATTCTTTGCGATTCCAAGCTAAATCAAGAATACCGACATCAGCTCGTAACATAACTGAATTAAAGCGTTTTTCCACATTTTCAAAAGTAGCTGTACTCACATCGACCAAGAGATCGCTGTTATCATTCTCCAGCTTTTCGAGGCTAGCTTTATAGCCTTCAAAAATCTGCTTTTGAGCCATAATTTCTGAGCGCATATCTTTGGTTTGCGCTTCAACCAAAATCTGCACTCTGCCCATATAAATATCAAGGCGCAAAAGGGCTACATCGATTTTCCGCTTAGCCAAAAGCAGGCGATTTTGCAAAAGCGCGCCTTCTTCCTTATTGCTTAAGGCTATTTTGGCTCTACCCATTTTATTAAGCTGCTTTTCGAGCATTCTATCAGTAACAGCTTTGCCGGAAATACGCTCTAAAGTTTCCCGCTGCACCTTTAAATCTTTCTTTAATTCGGCTTCAAGCACAGCAAATTTAGCTATACTGGTTTCCAGGTGATTAACTTTTTTCAAATAATCGCGGTAAGCTTTGGGCAATTCGCCCTCAGGCAGTTTTTTGGGATTAGCCCACTTGGTTTCAATGGAAATCTGTGATTTTAAAGTTGAAATATCGCCGGTTAAATCATTCAGCCGCTTTTGGGCATAGGCCACCATAAAGAAGAGGCGGTCATAAGCTGCATTCCACTCTTTTGAGCCTTTCTCAAGAGTTGCCATATAGCGCACAATGGCCTCATAGGGCGAAGCTTCACCGGCAGTTTGCTCGGCCATGGCCTTTTTGAGCAGCTCACCCTCTTTATTCACTGCCTTTAAATAGCGCTCGCGGATAACCTGATCCCGCTGCTCTTCTTCGTTTAAAATCTTTATAATCATGCGATCGCGTTTAAGTTTACTATTAAGCGATTTTTGCATGGCATCTAGTTCTTGGATTACCTGGCGCTCGCTAAGCATCTTCTCTTTTACTTCTTTAATCTCGGCTTCGGAAAGTTTAAGCTGCTCACGATTGCTGTTAAACCACTTTTCCATGGCATCAAGTTGTTGATTTAATGAGGTAACTTCCACTCCCAGACGAAAGGCCGCCTGCTCGGTCTGCTCTATTGATTCGGTAATCAGCTTTTTGCGCTTATCATAGGAATCGGCATCTTGCGGAATCTTTTTAAAAAGCACCTCAAGTTCCTCACGCTCTTTGCGTGCTTTTATCAGTGCCTCCTGCGTAGCACTCGGAGCATCATCAAAAACCATCTCGCGTTGCATATCAGTAAGTTGCTCGGCCAGGCGAATAAAAGTAGCGCGCATGGCAGTTTGTTCTTTTTGAATTTCCGCGAGTTCCGGCAAAAATTGCAAGCGGTTATTGGTATCCAGAGAGTTCAGCATGGTATCCATTAATTGAATACCTTCATCAATCCATTGGCGGCTGCGATCAACCTCATGTAAAGTGCTGAGAGCGGCAACAACGTTTTTGTCTTCCCCGGCCCATACAGCTACTTCGGTGGGCATAATGTTTTCCCAGCCTAGTTCGCCTTTCTTCCTGGTAGCCAAAATTTGTTTAAAATATGCCTTTGGTGAGGAATAGCCTTTGGTAATAGCCGTAATACTATCAACTATTTTACCATAGCGGTTAATTATAGAATCAAATTGTTCTTCCGCCCCGTTTTCATCATTCATGCGCAACATGAGGTTGCCTTCCAAGAGGCGAGCTTCGGCGGCCAAAACAGTATTGTCCTCCGCGCCCAAAAGCAAGTCGAGCATAGATATAGCCAGGCGGTAATTATTCTCTTTTTCTTTTTCGGTGAGGTCGGGATTCTGCGCCCGGCGCACATAAGTCCAAGTAACATCATAGAGCATCTGCTCAAATTGCTTGGAGTGATGCGAGATATTTTGATAAGCATCGAGAGCAGCGGTAAAATCTTCCATTTCATAATAAACACGGCCAATTGCCATGTGACTCAAATCTATTATATCTTGCAAATTTTCCTTTTCGTCTGCGGTTAATTTGGGATTATGCTGCCATTCCACAGCCCGCACTACCACCCCGCGGAAACGTTCTATCGATTCCTCATATTTTTTAACCATTACCAGAGCTACGGCCACAAAATAATCGGCCTTCACTCCTTCCAGCGAGGAAAGGTCCATATTGCCTAAAATATCAATTACTTTCTGCGGCTCACCCTGGCGAATCAGTGATTTAGCATAAACATAACCGACTTCCAGAGGAACAGAGCCTCCGGTTAAAGAGGACATTATTTCAATATAGCGATCCACATTATCTAAATCATTTTGTAAATCACCTATTTGGATAAGGCGCATCAAAGCATCGCCAATGTATTTGCGATCTTTTAATTCCACTAATTCGCCAAAATAGCGCTTGGCCAAAGAATAATTCTTAATTTGGAAATTAGACTCGCCAAGATAATAATAGACTTTGGATAAGCTCTTGGTATCATTAGCTTTTACATCATCAAGCAAATCACTTAAGAGGAGCGAGGCCTCGTTATAGCTATTGAGCAAAAACATTATCTCCGCATTGGTCACCCGGTCTTTCAAGGGAGCGCGCGTAGATAAGGCCTCCGGTTTGCGGCTTTTTTCATAAGCGGTGCTCAAACCGGTCCAGGCAACATCGAGCTCTTGCTCACGCAGCCAAAGCTGTTGCTCATGGTCAGGCGGCAACTCTTCCGGCCGCGCAGCCCAAAGCGGGCTCAGCTCGGTGCACAAAAAGCAAATTATTATAAGCGGCTTAAGCCATTTATAAAAATTTAAATTCACAATAAAGCCTCTGAATTAACGGTTCGCCGCCTCAGCTTTGGCAGCACTGCTCATTCCCCCGGATTTGGAATCTTTATTCTCCGAGGTAAGCGCTGTACTCTGCTCAAACTCGTCGCGAAGAGCTTTTTTGCGCTCAACATCATAACGCACAGTGGGCCTGTCCTCCATGGAATATGTAGGATTTCCCTTTAAATACGGCACAATAACCACTGTTGTCAGCTTGCCTTCATCGGCACTGAAGGTGTTGCTGGATTTAATTTGAAATTCATAATCATTCAAATATTGGAACATTTTACCATCGCCCCTGAGCTCAATATAAACAGAGAGCAGATGGCTACCGGGCGTCAAATTATCCTCAAAGACAACAAACTCTTTGTTTTTAGTTAAGTCGCCGTTATTTTGTACTTTATTGTAAATTGGCTGGCTATCAAGCGAATACTGAATACGCTCAATAATATACTGATGTCCAAGTTCGTTGCGGTGAATTATTTTGGCTCTGGCGCCGTTAATAGCGCCATTGATTACCACTTCCTGCAATTGCACCAAGCGGGCTTTTGATTGGTGAATACGCTCTTTAAGCTGATTAACTCGCTGCTCTAAATCCTTTAATTTTATGGAATAATCTGCCGGAAGTGCGTTTGCTTTTTGGGCCTCGCTCTCATCTGCATCAAATTCATCGTCAAAAGCTTCATCGGTTGAAGCATTTCCCAAAGCGGCTAAAGATGACGGTGCTTCACTGGCGGCATCAGGCGTAGCCGCCTCAGACACATTTTCTTCGGCTATAATCGGGCTGGTTATTCCAAAAAAGAATAGCAGCGCAGCAAGCTGCAACTGGTATTTTCTGCTCATCGGCACACTCCTAGCAATCAAAACCGCTTCTATTCCAAATAAATAGAAACCGGCACTGCCAAGTATTTATCAATAAAAAGTAATTTAGCTTCGATGGTGTATTCTATCTCCAGATACTCTTCGGATTTTGTCACTTTAAAAGTCACATTTTTGGGGTCAAGCTCCACACCTGTCTCTTTTTCTACTTCCTCAATCAGCTTGTTCACGAGAACAACGCGGCGGTCATTATTAAAATTGGGCATAAGGCGCTGGCCAAAGGTAGTTATAGCCATTTGCCTAATGTTTAAATAGTCAATAAAATGAGGTATTAAAGCAGCACCAAAATAGGCGGCGACCAAAAGAAGAAGTATTATCACCCGCCCGAAAAAGCGGCTCACACTGTCATTTCTTACTACCATAGCTTCAATCCCGCATCGCAAATGAGCGTTTACAACACTAAACGCGTTTATAGATTACTCCAAACAAGCAGAACTTGTCATTAAGTAATCAGCAAATTGTCAGGGAAATGATATCAAATAGTGGGGAAAGGCAAATAATTTGCCGAAGCCAGGAGATTCTTGCCCAGAATATAGAGGTCGGCGGCTTTTAAGAGCATGGAATCGCAGCAACAAGTAGGCTCCTTAAGTTCAAAGTTGGAAACAACCAGTTCGGAACCAACTTTTTTCATCTCAGCAACCATAGCGGAGCAGCTATATTTTAGCTTGTCGCCATTTACTTCCAGGCGATCGGTGCCCTTTTTGTTTTTAGCCTCCACCACAAAGCCACCATCTTTTTTGCGACTTAATCTATAGCCTCGCTCTTCGGCTGCAAAAGCTTCATCGGAGAAGCAAAGGCGCGGTTTATCTTGATAAGGCGCGCCGGCGGTTGGGCAAAAACTCTTGCAATTACCGCACTCGTTGCAACAATCGGCCAAATTCAGAGTTTGAAAATGCTGGGTCACAGCAACTTGGCTCTTAGTTTCGGAAACAACTTTACCGCCCTCGATTTTGAGCTTCGGCACAGTAATGGTTTCCGGTTCCACAAAGTAGGTAATATTGGCTCTATTGGGGCAAACGGTATCGCAAAGAGAGCAAATCTCATCGCAGTCTAGGCAGCGGGAAGCCTCGGCCCGCGCCGCCGCCTCATCAAGAGAGGTAATAACCCGCTCAAAGGAGTGGCGTTTTTCAATAGGCAAAACCGGCACTTTATCGCCATAATTGCGATAGCTCTTGCGTGCCATAGCAGCAGCAAAATCGATCTTTTTGGCAAATTCGCGGCTGAGCGGGAATTCCGCTCCGGCAGCCCCGGCAATCACCATAGCGGCGGCGCGGGCATCGGCCACGGCACGAATAGCGGTAGCAGCGCCGCGTACGGCATCACCGCCGGCATAGACGCCACTCATAGCTGTCTCGCCGTTTTCATTAACCTCAATGGTGCCCTTCTTGCCAAGAGCCACTTGGCTGCCTTTAAGCACGCCATCGTCCAAATCCTGGCTCACGGCCACTATCAATGTATCCAGAGGAATACGCTCTTCGGAACCTGGTATTTCTACAGGTCTCGCGCGGCCGGAAGCATCTTTAGCACCAAGTTCCATGCGGCTTACGACCAGAGCTTTTAAATGGCCGTTTTCATCCACTTCAATGGCTTTTTGCAAACGCAGCTCACAAATATGAATGCCTTCTTCGATAACGGCTTCGATTTCCTCAGGATCGGCCGGCATCTGCTCTTTGGTGCGGCGATAAATAAGGGAGACATTAGCTCCCTCTTTAGCCACGCGCCAGGCCGTGCGCACGGCATCCATAGCCGAATTACCGCCACCGATAACTGCCACATTTTGCCCCAGGTCACCAAGTTTGCCCGCTTTGGCCAGTTTTAAGAAATCCAGGCAACCATAGATACCTTTGGCATCTTCATTGGCAAGGCCCAGGCGGCGGGAATGCTGAGCACCAACGCTTATGTATATGTAATCATATTCATTTTTCAATTGGCTCAAGGTCTTATCCTGACCAACATTCACGCCATAGATAAATTTTACGCCCAACTTGGTGAGCATATCCACATCCTGGCTAATGGCACTATCCGGCAGCCTGTAGCTGGGAATAGTCTTGGCCGGAATACCGCCGGCGATTTCGCCCTGATCAATAACCGAGACACTAAAACCGGCCAGAGTGAGATAATAAGCAGCTGCCATGCCGCCAGGGCCGGCACCGATAACGGCCACACTCTTGCCGTTAGCAGCTTTTTTCTCGCCAATTTTGCGTTCGGCATGCTCGGTAACAAAGCGCTTAATCTCGCGAATAGCCAGCGGGCGATCCATTTTGTTGCGCGTACATTTGGCGGTACATGGATGGTCGCAAATAGAGCCGATAATGGAAGGCAGTGCGTTTTCGCCCAAAATAACAGCCATAGCGTCATCATAGCGGCCGGCAGCTGTTAAGTAGAGGTAATCAGGCACATTTTGGTGTGCCGGGCAAGTATCCTGACAAGGCGCTTTTATGCAATCAAAGCGGCCGAGCGGGCGATTTGTCTTGGTATTTGGCGGCACTACGGGCTTTTTATAGCGCTCATCATGACGCACTGCTTCGGCATAAGCAGCCAGTTTTTCCATAGAAGGCTCAATTTTGCCCGCTTCGCCAAGAGCTTCCAGATATTGACCAAGGCGGCCATAGCCACCCGGGCGCAAGAGATCGGAACTCATGGTAACCGGTGAGAAGCCGCTTTCAATTAAATGAACAATATTAAAGGCATCGGCACCGCCGGCAAAAGATATGGGCAGTTTAAAGCCCAGCTGCTTGCGGATTTCATAGCCGAGATTCACAGAAAGCGGATGGAGCGCCCGGCCGGACATATAGTGCATAGCTTCATTTTCCGGCAAAACTTTGCGCTGATTGACTGTCTCCAAAGTGTTGGTGAGTTTAAGGCCAAAGAAAACGCCCTTCTTCTCGGCCGCCGCCATCAGACGGCTAATCATCGGCACTGCCGCTTCCATTGTTGGGTCATGGCCAAAAGCGCTGTCCGGCACATGAATATCGGCCCCATAGCCCAAATCTTTGTTGAGAATCTGGCGCAATAGAGTCGGCCCCAAAAGGGTCGGATTAAGTTTAATAGTGGTATTAAGGCCTAAATCTTCAATGAGATAAAGAGCAATGCGCTCAATTTCATCCGGCGGGCAGCCGTGCATGGTCGAAAGAGTGATATTATCGCTCAGCATAGCCGGAATATCGCGCTCCAGTTTTTGCCGCCACTCGGCAGAAAGTGCGGCCAAAATTTCCCGGCGCTTTTCGGTGCTATCTTTCATTTTGGCAAAAAAGTCTTTAATTTTATTGGACTTAATGCCATCCAAATTGTAGCCCACACTCATATTGAAAATAAAGCCGGGCCCGTCGTTATATTTGGGGAATTTGAGTTCTTCCCGCAGAGCCTCAATAATCAGATAGGCTTTTAAATATTCCTCAAAAGATTGTTTTAAGCGGAGTTCTTGCGACCATTCGCAGTTATAGCCCACATCTTCTACATCAATACAGGGCTTAGAAACATTTAATTCATCAAGAATTTGCACAGTTTTTAGTTCAATAAAACGCGCACCGCAAAGATAAGCGGTGATAATATTTTGCGCCAGTTGCGTTTGCGGCCCGGCGGCTACACCGATAGGAGTTTCCAAATGCTTTCCGTAGAGTTTTCTGGCATAGGGTTCATCACCTTTGGGCCTAAAAAAGATATCTTCGGGCACTCCAAAAATGGTATGCCGCGATTTTAACTCGCCAAATACCCATGATGTCAATTGCTCCAAGGAATAAGGGAACATCTCACCGGCCATAGTATCCTCCTTTAATGGCTGTGCTGTTTATAACGTCTTAGCAGTTTAATGCTAAAACTGTTAGATTTTGTTTTAATTTATTTTTAGTACTTTGCGCAAGTAGGTGAGATCATCTTTTAAGAGAAGATCGTAATTCTTAGGATCGATATTGGTAGCATAGGTAAAAGCATTGTATGCTTCCTGGAATTTACCGCGGCGTTTGAAAATATAGCCTGGCAAATAGTAATGCCAAGCCACATTCGGCGCTTTTTCCACAGCCACTTTGCAAGCATCGGTAGCAAGACGCATTTTACCGCGCTTATATTCAAGGTCGCAAAGGAGTCCATAAGCAATACCCCAATCCGGAGCTGTGGGAAATACAGATTTAATCCACTCGCCGGCCTCTTCGTTCATGCCCATAGCCTGATAAATGCGGGCCATAGAATAACGAGCCAGTGGGTTGGGCGGATCAATTTTCAAGGCTTCCCGCAAATGCTTCATCGAAGGTTCGGCATCAGACAAAGTAACCGCTTCCCCGCGCGAGAGCTTCTCATCAAACGGTACTCTGGCACTTTGAGCTTGCTCATAAGCGGCCATAAAGCGCGGCTCTACGAGCCAAGCTTTTTGGTCAAAATGGCGGTTGCTACACACCGGCAGGATACTCACTACCGATTCGGCCACTGCCTTCTTTTCGTTGTCACTGGATTTATTCAAAAAATCGACAACATCATAATAATAGAAACACATCCGTACATTTCTGTCGGCCATGGGTGCCAAATAATTAAGCACCATCTGCGCCTGAGCAGCTGGTAATTCCGGTTCCTTGGCAATCTCGTAAATGAAAATGCTGTAATTCACACCCAAATCAGCTGTTACCTGCACAGCAAGTTCCGAGCGTAAAGATACCGGCTCAACGGCTTTTAGCGCATTTATAATATCCTCGGCATTATCTGCTCCATAAGCTGAAAGGAGTTTTACAGCCAATACTTGTTGTTCTTTTCTGGCTTGCTCTGAGCGATCCTCCTTACCGAGGGCATCGCCTTTAATAAGTTGCACCAGATAGGCTTTAGCAGAATTCTCATGGAATTTTCCAAGTTTAATAGTTGCTGCTCGCCTAATGGCCGCATCATTTCTGTCATCAACCATTATCTTTTGCAAGGCAGAGATGTTCTTCTCAGCAGCATAGCGGTCAACCGTAGCCACGCTCACACAGCCAGCTAAAGCCATAGCAAACAAAAGAGCTAAACAGGTAATTTTTTTCATTTTCTTCCCCTTAAAATAAGAAGTGTGAGTATCAAAAATCCCCTTTAAAGCGATTCAATCGGCGATTCTTCACCGTAATCATCGCTATACACCGGAGCACGCCCTTCATCATTATTGGCTCCGTCACGTGAATCAGCAGCTTCCGCACCGATAGCTTCGAGGGCATTAACTACCTGCATATTATCAGGATCAATCTCATAAGCCTCTCTAAGTATCGCCACGGCTTCATCCATTTTATCGAGTTCAACCAAACAGCCGGCCCAATCGAGACGCACCGGCACTCCTACATTCTTAGCCGCTTCTTTAGTTTTAGGCAAATAAGATAATCCTTTGCGGTAGTGCTCAACAGCATCGCCGCACCGTTTATCATGGCGCATATCATCGCCCAGGCGAATTTCATCAAAAGCTAATTGAATGCGGGTTTCGCCATCCTGACGGGCTTTTTCATCGTCCTCGTTTTTAGCGCGCTCCTGGTCTAACATATTTTTATATGCTTCCGGCAAACGCTCTTCGGAGCTATCAACCTTCTCGATTTTAGAAGGTTTTATCTTTATGCGATAAAATATGCTAAGACCAAATCTAACCCCGGAAGTACTAACTACAGCCGAATCTTTAACAGCTGTTTTGCTGGACAATTCGCCCTCACCGTAGAGGCCCAAACCAAAACCGCCGGCCAGCAGAAAATCAAGACCGACTCTTAAACCGGCAGCCACTTGGGCCAGCGACTCTTTATGAACTTCGTTCGGCCCGTTTAAGTACGATATACTACCGGCATTTACGCCAATAAAAGCGCCGGCATAAGGTTGCACGCGCAGTTTAAAGGGAGCAAAACGAGCATAAAAGCGAATAGGAATGATTGTCGCTTTGTAATTATTGATAGCATCGGGCTTAACACCGGTACCAATGGCCGAGCCATCATAAAGATTGCCTATAGCCATGCGCACACCAATTTGCAAAGCCAACTCGGTATAGGCCTTTAAAAATTGGGTTCCCAAATTGAGTTGCCCACCGTCAAAAACCTTGGCTTTACTCATGGAATCGAGATTGCCCCAAGTTATTTTGGCAGTATCGGCAGTAAGCGGTTCCTGAAATTTAAAAGGAATAGGATGAGAGGTTTCGAGAGAAATATTCATCCCAAATTTGGATTCAACCGCCCTTCTCTCGGTTTTTATGGTTTCTTCGGTATCCTCGGCAGCCTGAGCGTGCAAAGGAGAAAGTAAAAAGCCCGCCAAGGCACATTTAATCAAGAACTTACCGTATTTAAAATGCACTTTACTCATAACATATCCCCAAAAAATTATCTTTTTAAATAGGCCGCTTGCTTTTGCGACCAGATTTTTTCGTATTTTTTGGCGCGGGCACCGGCGGCGGCAAAAGTATCAACAGTCACCTTATAAAACTCGCGCATGGTATTAGGCGCGGTCCGACGGTTGGTAATAAACATATTTTCGGCATCGGTAAACCATTGGTTAGCTGTATCAATATCGCCCAATTTTACATACATTATGCCCATTTGCCGATATACTTCCGGATAGCGCTCGCGAATTTCGGCCGCCTTTTGATAATAACCGACGGCGTCCTGATACTTAGCTTGTTCCTGTTTTAAAAAGCCTAATGAATAATAGCCTTCGGCATAAGAAGAATTGATGGTAATAGCGCGGTTATAGGCTCCCTCAGCTTCGTCAAAATAAGCCGGTTTTTTGTCGCCGGAAGCCAGAGCCATTTTTAGCAAAATATCGCCATATTTCAAATGATATTCTTTGCTTACACCTTCTTCTTTTGCTGCCAGGCGCTTCAAATTGGAAAGAGCTTTTTCATAATTACCAGCCTGAATATTGGCATCGACAATATCCAAAATAATGCGCTTTGAATCAGGATAAATAACCAGGGCACTTTCCAGATTGGCCATACCGCGGCTGGCCTCGCCGGCGGCTATTAAAATCCGTCCGCGAGCATCCATCAGGATGGGATCTGTGGGATAAAGTTCTAAAGCGGCATCGATCTTCTGCTCGGCTTTTTTAAATTCATTTTCACGCAAATAAAGTTCAGCCCAAGCCAGAGCAATAGCCGCTTGATCTTTGGGAGCAGTCAAATTAGCAGCTATTTTTTCCACTTTGCTAAGGCCATTTTCAATTTCCGTAGCATCTTTATTCTGGCGAGTAGCCGCTATTAAAGCTCTGGCCTTGGCTATAGGATGGCCAGGGTTCATTACACCTGCTTTTTCCCAATAAAAACGGGCGTTTCTTTCATCGCCATCGAGATAATAAGCATCTCCGAGAGAGAGAGTATAAAGAGGTGTACGCGAAGAAATATCCACGGCTTTTTTGAGCTCGGCAAGGCCAACATCAAGGCCGCCAAGCATACGCTCGGACATACCGGCCAAATAGAGCAAGCGCTCATCCTGCGCACCCTTTTTGATAAGGCCAGAAGCCAGTTGTTTAACATCTTTATAGCGCCCGTCAGCTAGGCCCAGGAGACCCTCGGCCATATATGTTTCGGCTTTTTCGATACCCCGGCGGCGACATTCTTTAAGATAATATTCGGCACGCGTCCGGTGAGCTTGCATACCATGTTCAAAAAAGAGCATGGCATGGGCTTCGGAAAGCCCGCTTAGGGCATAATCATTTTTGCTGTCAAGAGCGAGAACTTTTTCATAAGTTTCAATAGAATAACTGACAGCAGGAACATCACCGGCCACTGCCGACGGCCGCGCTTGCATAACCAGGCTGGCCGCTTCATAAGCCACATCGGCCCGCCACTTGTAAATACCGAAAAGCGCGCTGCAACAAAGCGCAGCTATAGCAACTTGCAAAAGTGCCGAGGGCAAAGTTTCGCGTTCAGGCTTTTCTGGGACAATAGAATGAAAAGCATTGGCGCTATCTGCCGAAATTTCCGCAATATTTTCACCCAAGCCGCGCAAAAGTTCCACCGTCTGGCGATCTTTATTATCAAGCGCATAAGCCTCTTTTAAGTAGCTTAGAGCATTCTCTTTTTTATTTTCTTCCAGAGCCAGTTCACCAAGCATTCTAAGGGCCGCGCTATTTTTATGCAAACGGTCCCCCAAAGAGGTAAGTATTTGTTTGGCTTCGTTATTTCTAAAAGTATCAAAATAGGCACAGCCTAGAAGAAAGCGGACTTCCGGATCTTTGGTGAGCGCGCCCTGGTTGCCAATCAATTTGATGACTTTACCGGGCTTTCCGGCCGCCAAATAAGCCTCAGCCAGTGGTTTAAAATAATTGCGGTCAGCCTTATACTTCTGCTCAAGTTGCCGAATTTGTTCGGCATCTCCCAGCCTGTGTTCTTTTAAAAGCGTGGCACCATGCTCCGTCATAGTGGCCATATAAACCCTCCGCACTACAGAGTACAGCAGCTCTAACCGCTACCAGAGCCACATTATATTGTCAAGTGGCCCAAGACTCGAGGCCGCATTATAATGCCAAGCGGCGATCTATGGAAGCTATTTTACACAATTTTTATCTATACAGAGCCACTCCCCTATGTTACTTTTAGGTCGGGCGGCTGAGATGGGCGAAGAACTTTTCGGCAAATATAGACTCATTGAATTTATCGGCAAAGGCGGAATGGCTGAGGTCTATAAAGCCTCAGCCGAAAGCGGCCCCTTTGTCGGTCGTAACTTGGCAATAAAGCGCATCTTGCCGGAATTTCAGGATAATTCCGAATATACAGATCTTTTCCTGGCTGAGGCTGATTTAACCAGGATGCTCAAACACCATGCAATTATACCTGTTTTGGAAACGGGCATAATTGCCGGAAGATACTATATTCTCATGGATTTTATCAGCGGCATGGATTTGGAAAAGCTCACCTACTGGTGTCAGCAGTTTAGTATTACCCTGCCCGTTGATTTTTGCTGTTTCATTGCCTATACCATCGCCGAAGCCCTTTCTTATGCTCACAACGCCAAGTCCCCAAGCGGCACACCGCTTAATATTGTGCACTGCGATGTGACACCGGCTAATATTTTTATTTCCGATATGGGCGAGATTTTTCTGGGCGATTTCGGTGTTTCACAGAGCATCGGCCTCCTGCAGCGCGATGAGCACGCCGTTATGGGCAAAGCCTCTTATATGGCGCCGGAACAAATCACCGGCCAGGAGGTTTTGTCGGCCACTGATATTTTTGCTCTGGGCACCATATTTTATCAGCTGATAACCGGGCGCCCAGCTTATAAAGGCAAAAATTATAATGCCACCTGGGATGCCATCTTGGCCGGTAGCCACACCCAAGCGATAAAGTTGCGCCCGGAAATTTCCCCCGAGTTGAACATGGTAATCGAGCGCGCCATTGCGCCGAATCTGCCGGCCGGCGGCCTGCATGGCTGGCTGCGTCATAATCTGACTCCCTGGAGCACAGAGCGTTACACCGCTGCCGATGAATTACTCAAAGACTTAGGGCCCCTTTTTGATCATAAAATAGGCGACCCATTGGCTATAGCCGCCGTGGTTCGCGGCATTCAACATGTTTTAAAAAGCAAACAACCGGCGAGTTGTCGCTAGGTAATATTATGGAGTTTTTATAATGAAAACGGCCAATTTAGCCATCATGTTTACCGACATTCAAGGCTATACCGAAAAAACTTCCGCCTCTTCCAGAGAAGAAGCTCGCGACCTTTTAAGCAAACATGCCAACCTGCTGATGCCTATTATCCGCCATTTTCGCGGGCGCCTTGTCAAAACGATAGGCGATGCCTTTCTGGTGGTTTTTTACTCACCGACGGCAGCTGTTCTTTGCGGCACCACCATTCAGGATGCTCTTTACAGGTACAATAGCGACAAAGATTCGCAAAATCACATAAATATTCGCGTGGCTATTAATGTCGGCGAGGTGATTCTCTCACGCGGCGATGTTTATGGAGAAGCGGTAAATATTGCTTCCAGAGTGGAAAATATCACTCCGGCTCAGGAGGTGTATTTAACCGAATCGGTCTATCTCTCGATGAATAAGACAGAAATTCGCACCGAAAGAATCGGTGAATTTAATTTAAAGGGCATTCCGGAACCGGTTACCGTTTACTGCGCCCCCCACAATAAGATCACTCAGACCGAAGATGATGTTTCCGGAGCAGGCAATATTCAGCGCCGCCTCACTGCCCCGGCACTTTTAACCATGCCTTACGGCGGTAAGCACCTGGCCGAGGTAGATTCGGAAATTATTACGCCACGACGTCTAAAAGTTCTTTTGATTTCAGCACTTATTCTGCTTGTTGCCGCCATTTCCACTTTTATTGTGCCCAGAGTCCGCAACAATTATCAATGGTCACAGGTCGAATCGGCCATTGGCCGCGGACAAATCGAAAGAGCGCAATCGCTCCTTAATCAAATTCCCAATCGCGTGGAAACCGACACATCACGCCGTTTTATTTTGCAAGTGGAAATTGCCACCCGCCTTTTGGAGCGTCATGAGTCTGAGCGCTCAGCTTTAATTCTGGCAGATCTAAAGCCTCAAGATCTATCAGATAAAACAATGGTTTTTCGCTTGCAATTAAGAGCACTTGAACAATTTATAGAGGCCGGCCAACTGGATACGGCTCTGCATACTATTTCCAGTATCGCCACTTATTCCGATACCGAAAAACGCGCTCTCATTGATATGCACATCGTTCTTGCCGAAGCCCTTTTAAAAATCGGGCGCTTTGAGGAACTGAAAAGCGAAGTGGAGTTTTTGCAGACAGTGGCTCCGGGTAATGCCAAAACTCACCTTTTGGCCGGCCACCTGCACATGGCATTAAGCCAGCGCGAACAAACTTTCCAAGAAATTAAAACTGCCTTTATTCATTACGAAAAAGCACTACAAACGGAGCTGGCTCTCGCCAGTAACGAGCTCCTCCTCGATAACGTGGCCCACTCATATGAAGAATTGCAGGAAAACGAAAAGCAGCAAGTCATCATTATTACCCAGGCGGCTTCTCTCATTGATAAATATCTTGGCGCAAAAGCCATAGATCCGCTTATTTCTCAGCTGGAAAACGGCAATAACAATAAATTGGCCCGCCGGGCTTTAACCGCGCAAATAGCCAAACTGGGAGCCAGCAGTGATGTTGACAACATAAAACTGGCTATTGAAGATTTGGAAGGTATCACCTGTAACACGGCCACCAATCGCCGCCATGCTATGCGTCTCATCGACAGACTCCGGGAAACTGGTACAGCCGATGTGCGGCCTCTGGGGGCGCTGCTAAAATTTGCCGCCAAACAAAACGGTTGCCAAGCCTATGCCTTACAGGCCATCCAGAGACTTATCGGCAAAGATATCGGCTTTATGGCTAAATCCGATCTCACCCTCGCTCCTGTTTTGGAAGAGCTCAGCAATGCCAATTGTCAGCGTCTGAAAAATCGCCAGCGGGCCAAAGCCATCCTGGACAATATGAAACGCATCGGCGATTTGCGTACGGTGGGGCCAATTTTAGCTTTCGCCCAAAAATCCCCCAAATGTGCCGAGCAGGCCATTAACACGGCCAGTGCCATTTTGGGCACAAAAGTACAATTTCAAGAATCTTCCGCAGAAAATCAGTAGAAATATTTTTCCCTAACCGCTTCATTGCCCAGATTATTGAAAATAAATGATAGACATAAGCGCTCCTGTGCACTAGAATACTTCCCCTTAGGGGCGGCCTTATGGCCGATTAACAGCATAGTGCTTTGCGTGAAAGCGTCATAAATGAGTTTGGAAGGTAGTCTGACAGATATTCCGCTGGGTGAGTTGTTCCAAATCATCTCTATGGCTAATAAAACCGGCTCTATAGTTTTACATACAGTCGGAGCCAGTGGTGAAATATTGCTATCGGCCGGCAAAGTATCGGCTGTGCTCAACAGCAATGTCAAAACAACCATAGGTGAAGTTCTCTTTGAAGACGGCATTATTTCCCCGCAACAATACCAGGAAATGATGTATTATCATCGCCACCATCCGGAAAACGAGGATTATCAACCCCCGCGGCTCTGGGAAAAATTCGGTATCGATCCGGCCCAGGTTGAAAGCACATTAAAACACGCTGTGGAGAGCCTCATCTACCCCATGTTTGAATGGGATGGCACTTTTGATTACACAGTAGATGACAGTGTTATGGATAATTACCGGATATTCTCGGTAAATTCTCCGATGATTGTGCTTAAAAACGGCATAAATCCCCAATGGTTAGCTATGGAGGGTATGCGCCTTCTCGATGAGAAAAAGCGCAGTGAACCCGATCCTTATTCCGATTTTCTGGAATACAAAGAAAAGAAGCGGGAAGAAGAGTTTGGCTCTCTCAGCACACCTGCTTATGACGACCCCTTTGTCAGCGAAGTAACCGATGATGATGATTTTTCGGATCTCAACGACTCTGTAAACAAGGAGCCGGAAAAAGCCCCCGAACAAGAGCCGGAGCAAGAGCCGGAACAAGAGCCGGAACAAGAGCCGGAACAAGAGCCGGAGCAAGAACCGGAACAAAAACCGGAACAAGAGCCGGAGCAAGAGCCCAAACAAGAACCGGAGCAAGAACCGGAACAAGAGCCGAAGCAACCGGAAGAAAAAGCTCCGATCGGCCTTCATGAACATGCTCAGTCAATAACTATTGAAGTCAGCGATATAGTGCGCGATGCCCTAGCAGCGGCAGCTAAAGCTAAAGAGATATCCTCTAACGGCCCTCTGGCCAAAACTGAAGTGGCTGTTAAACCGAAATCGGAGCAAGAGCCGGAACAAGAACCCAAGCAAGAGCCAGAACAGGAACCGGAACAGGAACCGGAACAGGAACCGGAACAAGAGCCAGAACAAGAGCCAGAACAAGAGCAGAAGCCTGAACAGGAACCGGAGCAAGAACCGGAACAAGAGCAGAAGCCAGAACAGGAACAGGAACAGGAACCGGAGCAAGAGCAGGAGCCAGAACAAGAGCCCGAACAAGAGCCCGAGCAGGAGCCCACAGATATTAAATATGCCGCAGGATGCACAACCATTGTCATAGACGATGACGAGACTTACCTAAGCCAAGTTAAGTCTGAGCTAACCAGCCTTAATCTTTCTGTTTTTACTTGTAAATCAGTGCGGCTTGGTATCGATCAAATCAAAGAATCTTTGGCAAAAGAAGTACCGCTTCTCGTTATTGCCGATTTGGTAATAGCCAGATCGGACAGCAGCGGCATTTTAGGCGGCCTCGAAGTTTTAGCCGAGCTGAAAAAGCTTAATTCTTCCGTGCCTATAATTATTGTCACCGATTACAATAATGAAGATGCCAGGAAGGAGGCTCTCTCCTCCGGCGCCAATCATTTTATAGACAAGCCGCGCCGGAGTGCCATTTTGCCTAATGCCGTTTCTTCTGAAATGGCAGCTTTTTTCAAGAAAATAGAGCAGTTAATTGAGCCGCTTTTGCCTAAATCAAGCAAAGCGGACATAGCTCCTTCAGAGCCTGAGTCTGAGCCCAAAGCCCAAACAGCGGCCGAACCGCAAAATCAAGCTTTGGAAGAAGCACCGGCCGAAGATGCGCCGAAAACGCAAAAAGATGAGCCAGAAAATGATTTTGACCTCACAGCCGAGCTTTCCGAAGAACTTAGCGATGTGACTTTAGAGCTCGAAGAAGAGGCTCCGGCAGCCGGGCACGATTCGCCGGAAATTTCCACTCTAAAATCTATGATGCTTGAGCTGAATGACCCGGCAAACAAAGAAAATATCACTCTTCTAATTCTGCGTTTTGCCGCGAGTATTCTCCCGCGGGCGGCAATTTTTTATATTACCGATAACGAAGCTATCGGCCTTGGGGGATTTTCAAGTATAAACGGCGAGGAAGAAAATAGTAATTTTATTCAAAAAATACGCAAGCTTACCCTACCGATAGATAATGATTCCATATTTAAAACAATTGTTAGCTTCCGCACCCCATATCGTGGTATTCTGCCAAATACGGCAGCTAATAATCTGCTGCTGGAAAAACTTGGGGGTATAAAGCCTATTGAGGTTTTTGCCGCGCCTATTGTCTCCGCCAACAAAGTGGCGGCGATTTTATACGGCGACACCGTATCCCAGCCTCTCACCAATACTCAGGGGCTGGAAATATTTTTATTGCAAGCCGGTTTGGCTATGGAGCGCACACTTTTAGAACGTAAACTCCTTGAGGCCAGTAAACACTGAGCCGATAGGTGCAGAGCGAGAGGTTATAATGAAGGTACTCGTTGTTGAAGACAGTTCGGCCATGCGTAATGTCATTGCTTCTACAGCTGAAGAAGTACAGGGGGTTGTGGCAGTGCAGGCACCCAATGGTTTTGAGGCTTTAAAGCTTTTGCCAAGCGGTGATTTTGCCCTTATTATTACCGATATAAATATGCCGGATTTAAACGGACTGGAACTAATCCGTTACATAAGACAGCACCCCCGTTATCAAACCACCCCTTTGTTTATTGTTACAACTGAAGGCAGCGATACCGATAGGCAGCGCGGTTTGGCTCTTGGCGTAAACGAATATTTAATAAAGCCATTTGATCCACGGGCCCTCAAAACGTTAATCAACAAATATTTGGTGGAAGAAGGAGCTAATCGTGGTGAGTAATAGCGACGGAAAACGTTCAAGCAAAAAGAACGGAAAAAATAATAATGAAATCGCCAAAAACAGCGAGTTTCTTAACGAAGCGCAGGAAATTATTGATGATTTAAATCGTGATCTCCTGGTGCTGAACTCCAGCGAAAAACAAAATGCCGACCCGGAGCTGATAAATAATCTCTTCCGCAGTGCCCATTCTTTAAAGGGGCTGGCCGGTATGTTCAATGTGCGCTATGTCTCTATTTTAGCTCACAATTTGGAAAATGTGCTGGATGCGTTGCGCCTAGGAAAAATAGAGCTTTCGCAGGAGCTTTTAGATACATTTTTCGATGCTATTGAGCTCTTTACCAAGCTCATTGCCAATTCCGACGACACCAATGACGATGCCAGAGTTGAGCAACTAATGCTCAGAATGGATCGCCTGATTATTCAAAATCAGGATGCCAATCACGGCGATTTGGCCGCCAAATTGGATTTGCCGGCCGCAGTATTTAACAGCTTTACCGAATATGAAGAGCACCGCCTCATGGAGTGTCTGAGAAAAGGGCTCAATATCCTTTCCATCACCACTTCCATGTCTATTGCCGATTTTGATGTCTCGCTCACACAATTAACTTCGGCTCTTAAGCAATATGGCGAAGTCATCACCAAATTGCCGGGCTCAAAGTTTGAATCGACAGAGCTCATATCTTTTGATATTATTCTTGGGACGCAGAAGACAGCCGAAGAGTTGCAAAAACTCATTGATTTTGATGATGTAACCGTGCGCCAGGTAAGCAAATCGGCCGCCACTGAAGCCTCATCTGCGGCCGAAACGGAAACACCGGCTGAAGATGCTTCCACAGCCAATGTGGGACAAGCCGTTATGCCGCTAAACGGCGATGGCGCTCCGATGAAGGAATTTATCGGCGAAGCCCAGGAAATTATTGATAATATCAATCGCCTGCTTTTGGAACTCGACAATGGCCAAAAAAGTGGCAAAATAGCACCTGATTTGATTAACGACCTCTTCCGCAATGCCCACTCGCTAAAGGGCCTCGCCGGTATGTTTGGCGCCATTGATATTTCCACTTTGGCCCATAACATGGAAAATCTGTTGGACGGTTTGCGCCTCGGCAAACTGGCCATTA
>JAEEGL014380158.1_pt1 | contig 38216 bp, 39 predicted proteins | sample 9134231 | NCBI WGS metagenome assembly JAEEGL01 (sample SAMN16246548, study PRJNA631951) | gut metagenome | biome: gut microbiome; feature: rumen; material: fiber-attached | host: Bos | place: Iran: Karaj | collected 2018-10
CATTAAATGTATTATCTGTTAACTCTTGTTCATTAAATAATTTTCCATATGTAGCGATTAACTTTCCCTCGTTATTAGGGTCAATTTCGTCACTTTTAACATCAATATATGATTTATCCATCTCAGCAGTTGTTTTTAAATTTTTAACATTGTTCCCCTCATTCCACCATAATAATATAATACCTATTATGATAAATACAAAGCCACCTAAAACCCCCTTAAAAGCATTTCCTACTCTTTTCATTTAACCTTCCTTTCAAATAAATTATATAAAAATTTTTTTTGAAAGAAAAGATAAAAAATGTTTTTATTATGTAATCATGATATAATTTATTCATAAGCTTAGGTAATTATAATTGATTAATAATAAAGGAGAAAAAATGATTAAATTAGTATTAGTAAGACATGGTCAAAGTCTATGGAATAAAGAAAACAAATTTACTGGTTGGACAGATGTACCTCTTTCAGAAGAAGGAATAAAAGAAGCTATTGAAGCTGGTAAAGTATTAAAAGAAAAGGGTTTTACATTTGATATAGCGTATACTTCAGTATTAAAAAGGGCAAATGATACTCTTGATTATATACTAAAAGAATTAGATGTTAACATTCCAATTTATAAAACTTGGAGACTAAACGAAAGACATTATGGTGCTTTACAAGGATTAAATAAGAAAGATACTGCACTAAAATATGGAGAAGAACAAGTGCATATTTGGAGAAGAAGTTATGATACTAGACCACCAGAATTAAAAGATGATGATAAAAGATATATTGAAATGAAAGATAAATATACTGAATATTTACCGCACACAGAATGTTTAAAAGATACAATTGAAAGAGTAATTCCTTATTGGAAATCTAATATTGAAAAGTCTTTAAAAGAAAATAAAAAAGTAATAGTAGTTGCGCATGGTAATAGTTTAAGAGGATTAATAAAGTATTTAGATAATATATCAGATAAAGATATTATTAATCTAGAAATACAAACTGGTAATCCAATAGTTTATGAACTTGATGATAATTTGAAACCAATAAAACATTATTATTTAAAATAAAATTATGATATACTTAATATAAGGAGTTTGATATGAGTAGAAAAAGTGGTTATAAAGTTAAAGATGTAACAGGAATGCAAAATATAATGTTTGATTTAAAACCTAATAGATGTGAATCAGAAGTTTATATGAATGCAAATGTTGATGTTACTGAATTTGTTAAGTTTATGAAAAAAGAAAAGGAAAAAAATAAGGGAGTTACTTATTTTCATGGTTTTTTAACTATATTAGGTAAAATATTTTATAAATATCCTCATTTAAATAGGTATGTTCAAAATAGAACTTTATATATGCATAAAGATGTTTCTTTTGCTTTTGTGGCTAAAGCTGAATTTAATGAACAAAGTGAAGAATTTATGACATGTTTAAAAGTTAATGAAAATGATAATATTTACACAATATCAGAAAACATAAAAAAAAGAGTTGATGCTATTAGAGATAAGAAAAGTAGACATACAGATGGGGCCAATAATATAGTAGATAAAGTTGGACATTTGTGGAGACCTCTTAGAAGTATGATAGTTGGAGTTCTTAAATGGGTTGATAGAAAATTTGAGTTACCTGGTTCAATAGCAGATGAAAATATTTATTATAGTAGTTGTATAGTATCAAACTTAGGTACTTTTAAAACAGGTGCTATTTACCACAATTTAACTAATTTAGGAACATCTTCTGGATTAATTACTTTTGGCGAAGTAAGAGAAAATAACGGTAAATATTTTATGGAAATAGGTCTTACTGTTGATGAAAGAATATCAGATGGGTTCCTATTTTGCAAAGCTATGAAATCTATTGAATATTTATTCTCTCATCCAACTTTATTAAAGGAAGATCTTAATAAAGAGTTTGAAGAAAAATAAACTTGTATATATTACAAGTTTTTTTAAAAGAGGTTATAATGAAAAAGAATTTAAAAATATCAATTATATTGAACTTATTAATATTTATATTTACTTTATTAGGAGTAATTATAATGTTTGCTGGTTTCAAATTTATGCATGGAGTTGAACCAATATTAGAAACTACTAAACTTGGAATGTTCAAATTTTTTACTGTTGATTCAAATATATTTGTAGGGATTGTCTCTTTAATATTTTTAATATATGAGATAAGAAAATTAAAATATAAAAAAGAAATACCAACAAGTTTATATATTTTAAAGTTAATTGCTACTTCATCTGTTTCTCTGACTTTATTAGTAGTATTCTTATATTTTGTACCTATAACTGGCTTTCAAATATTACCAATGATTATGAATAGTAACTTATTTTTTCATTTAATAATACCAGTACTAAGTATAATTAGTTTTATCTTTTTTGAAAAAACAAAAAAAATAGAATATAAATTTACTTTTTTAGGATTAATACCAACTTTACTATATGGAATATATTATTTAATAAATGTACTAATTCATATAGAAAATAATAAAATATCTCCAACTTATGATTTTTACTATTTTGTACAAAATGGTATTTGGACTTCAATAATAGTAATACCCATAATATTTATGATAAGTTATATTATTAATTTCTTACTATGGAAATTTAACAAAGAATCTTGAGAAAAATAAATTTTTATAATAAAATAAAATTATGATATAGGTGGTGTATTATGAAAAATAAAAAGAATATAGTTATTTGCTGTTTATTAGTAATTGTTTCAATAATTTATACATTACTAGTAAAATATGTTGATGTAAAACCAATTGGACCTAATAACTCGTTAGTTGGATTTGCAAGTATTAATAAATATGTATCTAATTTAATTGGTGTTAACATGGGTTTTTATAAAATAACTAAATACTTAGGATATTTAGCAATATTATTAGCATTTAATTTTGTATTATTAGGTATTTTGCAATTATATAAAAGAAAAAAAATAAGCAAAGTAGATAAGGAGATATTCACATTAGGTGCATTTTATGTGATAGTAATTTTTATATATGCATTTTTTGAAAAAGTAATTATAAATTATAGACCAGTATTAATTGATGGGGTTTTAGAAGCATCTTATCCTTCATCTCATACACTTTTAGCATTATGCATATGTGGTAGTGTATTAATAATAAATAAATATATTTTTAAAAATAAAAAAAGTTCAAAATATGGAAATATTATTTCAATTATTTTAATGATAACAATATTATTTGGAAGATTAATATCAGGAGTTCATTGGTTTAGTGATATATTAGGTGGAGTTATTATTTCAATAACGTTATTAAAAATATTTAAAACTAGTTTAGAATTAATTAATAAAGAAAGTTAGCACATAGTGTTAATTTTTATTTTATTTAATAAAATATATTATATTACATTGTTTGATATTTAATATATGTTATGTTAGAATTATATTGATTTGGGGATGATTATATGAAATTTTATAATTCCTTAACTAAAAAGGTTGATGAATTCATTACTCATGAAGATAAAGTTATAAGAATGTATACTTGTGGACCTACTGTATATCATTATCAACATTTAGGCAATATGAGAACTTATATTACTGAAGATATATTTGAAAAAACATTTAAATATTTAGGATATGACGTAAAAAGAGTTATGAATATAACTGATGTTGGGCATTTAAAAAGTGATGGAGATGCAGGCGAAGACAAGATGGTAATTGCTATGGAAAGAGAACATAAATCTTCTAAAGAAATAGCAAAATTTTATACTGATGAATTTAAAAAAGATTGTGAACTTGTTAACGTAAGATGGCCAGATAAAGTAGTAAATGCTACTAATGAAATAGACATGTATATTAAAATTATATCTAAATTATTAGATACTGGTTATGCTTATAAAAGTAATGGAAATATTTATTTTGATACTTCTAAAATGCCAAATTATTATGAACTTTCTGGTAAAAAAGAAGAAGATTTGGTGGTAGCTTCTAGAGATGATGTAGAAGAAGATTTAGGAAAAAGAAACAAAGCAGATTTTGTTTTATGGTTTACAAATTCTAAATTTGGGAATCAAGAATTACAATGGGATAGTCCATTTGGAAGAGGATTTCCTGGTTGGCATATAGAATGTTCTGGAATAGCTATCAAATATTTAGGAGAATATTTAGATGTTCATTTTGGAGCAGAAGATGCGGTGTTTCCACATCATACTAATGAAATAGCCCAAAGTGAAAGCTATTTAGGGCATAAATGGTGTAATAATTGGATTCATTTGTCATGGCTTTTAACAAATGGAATTAAAATGAGTAAAAGTAAAGGCCATGTGTTAACTATATCAAAACTAAAAGAAGAAGGATATAATCCTTTAGCGTTTAGATATTTTATTTTAGGAACGTATTATCATAAACAAGTTGATTTTACATATGAAGCGTTAAAGCAAGCATCTAGTGCCTATTCTAAATTATTAAATAAAATTAAACAAGTTAAAGAAGATGGGGTTTTACAAAATGAAATATTCAATACATATGATAATGAATTTAAAAAAGCTTTATCGAATGACTTGGGTACTTCAAACACTCTTACTTTGCTGTATAATTTACTAAAAGATAGTAATGTTAATGGAAAAACTAAATTAGAGTTAATTAAATCATGGGATCAAGTGTTTTCTTTAAATTTATTAAAAGAAGAGACAATAGATAAAAATTTAGAAAGTTATATATTGTCTAAAATTAAAGAAAGAAACGAAGCTAAAATCAACAAAAATTATGAACTTGCTGATCAAATAAGACAAGAATTGTTAGAAAAAAATATAGAACTAATTGATACTAGAGAAGGAACAACATATAAAATTCAAAAGTAGATAGAAACATCTACTTTTAAGTTTTATATATATTGACATATTCTAAAAAATATATTAGTATTTAATTATAATAAAGAGGTAAATGCAATGAAAAAAATCAAATATATTTTACTAACATTAATTTGTTTTTTAACAATAAATTCTGTTAATGCTAAAACTCTTACAGAAGAAATATTAGAAGTAAGAAAAGGAACATTAACTCATATAAATGATGTAAATGAAGAACAAGTATTTAAAGATAAAAAGTTAACAAGAAAACCGAATTCAACTGAATTAGCTTACCCATTTGAATTTGGGTGTAATCATGATTCATATTGCGAATATGATGTTCAATATAATGGCGAAGTTAAAAAAATAGGTGATTTGACTTTAGAAGAAGTTAAATCCGAATGGAATGCAGATCCTTATGTAAATAATAGATGGGATGCTAATTATATGGAACATGGTTCTCCTTCTTTAGCACAGGGTTCTAAAGAAACATATTACGCAATATATAAAAAAGTTGGTAAATATGAAGAAAAATTTATTGATGCAAAAGCAACAATTATTGATTTTGAAGAAATGGAAGAAGATCCACGTAGAACGCATGAAAATAGATTAAAAAGAAGTGAATCAGCAATAACTATAACAGATGATAAAATTGGTGTAGCAGTTACAGGCGTTAAATGGGTAAAAATAAAATATGAATTTTTAGATTCTGAAACTGGCGAGCCTGTAGTAGTAAAAGGTAATACAACATATTGGGATATTGATTACAATCAGGGAATAATAATAAATTCTGATAATACAAATAAAGGTATATATTTTAAATCAACAGGTGAGAAGTGCACTACAGCATACGATGCAAATAATGATTGTAATTCTGAAACAGTTGCGAATCAATTATATTTTTCAAAAATAAGTGTAGGTAAATATATATTTGACCAAAATTCAGGATTAAATCCAGATGATAATAATAACTTATATCAAGATGAATTGACAAGCACGGCATATGCCATTACAGAGGAGTTTGAAGGGGCTTCTATAACAAGAACTTTTCAGTATAGTAATCCTTTGCTAAAAACACAATTAGAGGGAGAAAACCCTTGGAATGGTCATGGTGCATTATTCGTATCTTTAACAGATATTTACGATAGTGTTGAACATGTAATAACAACTGAAGTTCTACCAGAAGAACATGCAAATATAGACTCCGCTCAAATAGTGGATACTGGGAATGATGTCACAATAAATTATGCAGCAGATGATGAATATGAATTATCATATATTGAAATTGATGGAATAAGATTAACAAATGATGAGTTAAATAAATCTAAAGATAGTTATACATTTAAAAATGTAACAGCTGACCATCATATAAAAGTTGTATATATTAAAAATGCTGGAACTGGATTGTTTGAAGTTGGAGGAGTTCTTCTTATAATAGTAATTGCATATATAAGCTATTCAATTATAATGAAAAGAAAAGCAATAAATAAAATATAGAAAGTGTAAACTTTCTATATATATTATAAATATTTTAGCACTCACTATTGACAAGTGCTAAATATAGTGATATTATTTAATTGTAATAAGAAGAAATCTTATTATGGTATTAAAATTATATTATGTGCTACCAATTCATTGATAACACATTATGAAAGGGTGATGATATATATGATGTTAGTACCAAAAAAAAGATTTGATTTGTTTGATGACTTCTTTGATGATGAGATATTCTCAAGAAAACAACCGAGTTTAATGAAAACTGATATTAGAGAGAAAAAAGATAAATATCTAATTGATATTGATTTACCTGGATTTGAAAAAGAAAATATTAGTTTATCATTAAAAGACGGATATCTTGAAGTATCAGCAAAAACAAAAAAAGAAACTAAAAATGATGATGAAAGAATAGTTCGTCAAGAAAGATTTTTTGGTGAATGTTCTAGAAGCTTCTATGTTGGAGAAGAAGTTAAAGAAGATGATATCAATGCAGAATTTAAAAATGGAATTTTAAAAATTGAAGTTCCTAAAAAAGATGAAGAACCAAAACAAGAAGAAATAAAACAAATTCAAATCAAATAAGTAGTAAAAATTAACTCTCAAATAACTTGAGAGTTTTTTTGTAAACCAAACGTTTAAAATGTTTATTAATTATATTTACTATAATATAATATTATTATGGAAAATAAAAGAAGATTAAAAATAGGAATATTTATGGATAATTTTTATCCTACTGTAGATGGCGTTGTATCAGTAATAGATAATTTAGCTAAAATGTTATCCAAATTTAATGATGTAACTGTTGTCGTACCATATACTTCTTCATTTGATGAAGATTATACTAGGCCATATAATGTCATAAGAATTAAAAGCTTACCAATACCTTTTAGTGAATATAGAGTAGCTAAAATTAGGCCAAGATTTACAAAAGATTATAGAAAGTTAATAAAAGAAAAGTTTGATATAATACACATTCATTCACCATTTACAATAGGATATTTAGGATTAAAGGTAGCTAAAAAACTAAATATTCCTTGTATTGCAACAATGCATACAAGATTTGATTTTGAGATAAGGAAACTTGTTAATAATGATTTAGTAGTAAATAAAGTTATAAAAAGAATAATAAAAATTTATAACTCTTGTGATAAAGCTATTGCTGTTAATAATGCAATGATTAAAGTATTTAAAGACTATGGCTATAAAGGTAATCCAGTTGTTATTAATAATGGAACAGATTTAATACCCTTAAAAGAAAAAGAAAAAAATATTAAACTTGTTAACAAATTGTATGATTTAGAAGAAAAAATACCAGTTTTATTATTTGTAGGCAGAATAACTGAAATTAAAAATATATTTTTTATATTGGATTCATTAAAATTATTAAAAAATGATAATTTTAAATTTAAAATGATATATGTTGGTAGTGGAGTGGATGAAAAAAAATTAAGAAATAAAATTAAAGAGTATAATATGGTTAATGATGTAATACTCACAGGAAGAATAACCGATAAAATACTATTATCTTCAATATATGCTAGAGCGGATTTATTTTTGTTTCCATCTTTATTTGATGCATCAAGCATAGTCCAAATAGAATCAGCAGTTAATGAAACTCCGGGCTTATTTATAGAAGGAAGTGTAACAGCAGATACAGTTACAAATAATGTTAATGGATTTACTACAGTTCTGGATGTTGAAACATATAAAAACAAAATAAAAGAAATATTAGGTAATAAAAAAATACTGAATAAAGTTTCAAAAAATGCTAGACAAATGCTTGGGAAAAATTGGCAGGATATAGCATATCAAACTCACAAACTATATTTAGAAGAAATATTTAAAAAACAAAATAAATAATATTTTGTTTTTTCCTATTTATTACCAATATAATTTTATATAAATTGGCAAAAATAAAGATAAGGAGGATTTATGACACAAAAAGAATTATTATATTTAGAAGACGCAATTGGACATGAACAAAATATAATAACAATATGTGAAGAAACATTAAATATGTTGGAAGATGATAATTTAATTTCATTTTTAAGTAAAGAAATTAAAAAACATGAAAATATTAAAGAAGAATTATTAAATATGTTAGAGGTGAAAAGCAATGAATGATCAAGTTTTAATGGATAATTATCTAATGGTTTTAAAAAGTACTATAGAAGTATATGTACACGGAACTTTAGAAAGTTCTAATGATGATATTAGGAAACTTCTAAAAAATGGTTTAGATGAAACTTTAAAACATCAAGCCAGAACATATGATGAGATGACTAATTATGGTTGGTATAAAATAGAAAATGTTAATTCACAAACTATAAATAAAACTTATAAAAAAGTATGTAATAAATGAATCAGTGTTTTACTGATTTATTTTTTTAAAAATAGTTTATAATATATTTGGTGATATAAAATGGATTTTAAATATTGTAAAGTAGAAGTCTTTATTCCTAAAGACTACTTAGAAGAATTATCTAATGTTTTTAAAAAGTTAGATATTGGACATATTGGAAAATATAGTGAATGTTTATCATATAGTGAAGTAATAAGTAGATGGAAACCTTTAAAAGGCTCTGACCCTTATATAGGAAATATAAACAAACTAGAAGAAGAAATAGAATTAAAGGTTGAAGTAACATGTGAAAAAGAACTGATAAATAGACTGATAAAAGAGATAAAAACGGTTCATCCATATGAAGAACCTGTAATAAATGTAATTCCATTATATAAAATAGGTTTATAAATAACTTAACATAATTCAATATTTATGTTATACTAATTTTATAGAATAGAAGGTGTTGAATTATGTTTGGTAAAATTTTAAAAATAGATGAAAATAGCATAATATTTCAAAATATATCAGGTGAAGTGCACTCTGAGTTAATGGGATGTTATGTTATTTTTGATGAACAAAATAAAATAGTTGGGGAAATTACCAAAATAAATAGTGCCGAAGTTGAAATCTTATTAGTAGGTGAAATTCATGATAATAGATTTACACCTGGAGTCCAAAAGAAACCTGCAATAGCTCCTAGAATAATTGCTAAAAATGAATTAGAGTTAATAATAGGTTCTCAAGTAAGTGATAAAAACAATTTATTATTAGGCGGAAGTTCAATATATAAAGGGTTTAAAATTAGTATAGATGTAAACTCTGTTTTTGCTAACCACTTTGCAATAATAGGTAATTCTGGAAGTGGTAAATCTTCTGGTGTTACTAGAATGTTACAAAATCTATTCTTAAAAGAAGATAAACCAGTTAATTCTCACTTTGTATTATTTGATGCATATGGAGAATATAGAAATGCATTTAATTTTATGAATGATATGGGATTAGGTTTTAAAAGAATTAATACAGATCAAGATACTCCAGAATCAAAAGTTTTAAGATTGCCATTAAATTTTCTTGATGTTGATGATTTAGCTGTATTACTTTCTGTTAATGATTCTGATCAAATTCCAGTTCTTGAAAAAACATTAAAATTAAATTATGTATTTACTAGTAAAGATGAAAAAGTAATTGAATATAAAAATGATATAATCGCTAAATGTCTTCTAGATATTTTAACAAGTGGTAAAAGTGCTCCACAAATGAGAGACCAAGTAGTTGCGGTTTTATCAAGATATAATACTAAAGATATAAATTTAGAGTCAATTATTGTTTGGCCAGGGTATAACAGAACATTAAAACAATGCTTAGTAGTTGATGACCAAGGAAAAATGAATGCAATGTTTTTGGTAATAAAATTTTTGAATCAATTTGTAAAAGTATCAATGGATGATATAGTTATTGGGAAAAGAGAAGCGTATACACTAGATGATTTATATTATGCCCTTGAGTTTGCATTAATTAGTGAAGGAACTCTTAATAGTGGCTTAAGTTATGATAAAAATAATATTTTAAAAGCAAGATTACAAGCAATTATTAATGGAAGATATAAACAAATATTTGAATTTGGAGAGTATATTACAAAAGAAGATTATATAAAAAAATATTTCTTTGCAAATGAGAAAGGTAAAGTACAACTTGTTGATGTAGATTTAAGTTCTTTAGATGATAGATTTGCAAAAGTAATAACTAAACTTCTTTCGAAATTATTCTTTAATTATACAACTTCTCTTACACCAAGAGGAACTTACCCAATAAATATAGTATTAGAAGAAGCACATAGATATGTACAAGTTGATACGGATATAGATATAATTGGTTATAATATATTTGATAGAATAACAAAAGAAGGTAGAAAGTACGGCTCTTTCTTAACGTTTATTACTCAAAGGCCTAGCGAACTTTCTCCAACTGCTTTATCACAATGTTCTAATTTCTTAGTATTTAGAATATTCCATCCAAAAGATTTTGAGATAGTAAAACAAATGAGTAATAATGTAACTTCAGAAACACTTAATACTTTAAAAAGTTTAACAACTGGTAGTGCTTTAGGTTATGGAACAGCATTTAAAATACCAATGATTATAAACTTTGATTTGGCAGATCCAATGCCAGAGAGTAGTTCTTTAAAATTAAATGAAATGTGGTATCAGTAAGTCTTTTAATAAGACTTACTTTTTGTTATAATTTTACTAGGAGAACTTTATGGATATTAATGATGAAATAAAAGATTTAGAAAGTAAACTAAGTTTTATATATAGTAAGTTAAATGTTGAGAATAAAAATAAAAGAATAGAAGAACTTACTAGTATTAGTATGCAAGAAAATTTTTGGAAAGATATTAACAGCGCTAATAAAGTTATGGAAGAGTTAAATTCTTTAAAAAAAGATATAGAAAAATATAATGATTTAAGTAAAAGGCTTAATAATGCTAAAGAATTATTAGACATTATCAATGAAGAAGAAAAAAAGGATATTGAAAATGAAATTGTAAATATAACAAAAGAAATAAATGAATTAGAAATTGAAACATTGTTTGATGGAGAATTTGATAACAATAATGCATATATGGAAATACATTCTGGGGCTGGTGGAACTGAATCTAATGATTGGGCAGACATGATATATAGAATGTATGCTAGATATTTAACTGATAATAATTTTAAATATGAAGTTATTAGTATTCAACCTGGTGAAGAAGTTGGTATTAAAGGTGTGTTTTTACACATAACTGGTTTACATGCTTTTGGAAAATTAAAAGGTGAAACAGGTGTACATAGATTAGTTAGAATAAGCCCTTTTGATGCAGGTAAAAGGAGACATACTTCTTTTGCATCAGTTTTAGTAACTCCTGAAATAAATAAAAATATAAATGTTGATATAAAAGATAGTGATGTAAAAATAGATGTATATAGAAGTAGCGGTGCGGGTGGACAAAGTGTCAATACAACAGACTCTGCAGTTAGAATTACACATATACCTACTGGTATAGTAGTTACTGTTCAAAATGAAAGAAGTCAATTAAAGAATAAAGAAAAAGCTTTTGAAATTTTAAAAAGTAAGTTATATGCTTTAGAACAACAAAAATTTGATAGCAAATTAAAAGACTTAAAAGGAGATGTAATGGATGTTAACTTTGGTAATGCAACTAGAAGTTACGTGATGTGTCCATATACCCTTGTTAAAGATAATATTACAGGTTTTGAAACTCCTAATGTTAAAAAAGTATTAGATGGAGATATTAATGATTTTATTGAGTCATATTTAAGAATGAATAAAAATTAATAGAAATAAATAGAAATCTATGTTATAATTTAGTATAAAGGATAGAAGAATATGGGATGGTTATCAAAACAAAAAGAAAAACAAATAGAATTATTTAATTCTATTAAGAAGAAGAATTTAATAAAAACATCTATATTAATGGTGTTTGGATCTTTTTTGTCAGCTGCTTCAGTAAATTTGTTTTTTGTACAAAATAATTTTGTAACAGGTGGCGTAACTGGTTTAGGTATTATAGCAAATAAAACAATTGGGATGAGTGTGTCTCAATTTGTATTTTTTGGTAATTTGTTTATGATAGGGTTAGGTCTTATATTTTTAGGTGGCAAAAAAATAATAGGTAGCATAATTGGATCGCTTCTATATTCATTATTCTTGTTTTTAACAGAAGATATTGCTTTATGGCTGAATTTCTCATTTGATAATATTTTGCTGTATGCTCTTGCTGCAGGTTTAGTTAATGGATTTGCAGAAGCAATTGTATATAAAATAGGTTATTCAACAGGTGGAACAAGTATATTAGGTCTTATAATTGCAGATAAACTCAAAAAACCTATTGGCAAAATAATGAGAATTATATCTATAACAATTATACTTCTTGGAGGTTATATATTTGGATATACAATGGTTATGTATGCAATTATAATTGTTTCAATATCAACATTTATGATTGACAGAGTTACACTTGGAATATCTGATAGTAAAATGTTTATGGTGCAAACTAAAAAATCAGATGAGGTAAGAGATTTTATAATGCAAGTTATTCAAAGCGGTGTAACAGAGTATACAATAAAAGGTGGGTATAGTGGTTCTAAAAAAGAAATGCTTATGTGCGTAGTCCCAACTGAAAAATATACATATTTAAAAAGTGCAATTAAAGAAATAGATGGAGATGCTTTCATAATAGTAAGTGATTGTTATGAAGTATTAGGAGGAACTAAAAGGAAAAAATTAACAATATAAAAATATTGAATTATGTATTATAATAATGTGTTAAGGAGGTATTCATGGAGTTAATAGAGTTAAAAGATATTAATAAGAGATATAAAAATGGTGTAACAGCTTTAACTGATTTAAATGTTACTATAGGTAAAGGTGAATTTGTATTTGTAATAGGAGCATCTGGGTCAGGTAAATCAACATTTATTAAATTACTATATAGAGAAGAAAAACCTACAAAAGGAAGTGTATATGTAGGTGGTATTAATGTTGCTAAATTAAGAAATGGTAAAGTATATAAATTAAGAAGAAAACTTGGTATAGTATTCCAAGATTATAAATTATTACCTAAAAAAACTGTTTATGAAAATGTAGCTTTTGCTCTTAAAATGTATGGACTTAACAATAGAGAAATAAGAGAAAAAACTATAAAAGCATTAGATCAAGTTGGTTTAAAAGATAAATGGAGAAGTTTCCCGGATCAATTATCAGGTGGGGAACAACAAAGAGTTTCAATTGCAAGAGCAATTGTTAATGAACCAAAAGTTTTAATATGTGATGAACCAACTGGTAACTTAGATCCTGTAACTTCAATGGAAGTAATGAAAGAAATAGAAAAAATAAATAAAGAATTAGGAACAACAATAATAATGGCAACTCATGATAAAGAAATTGTTAACAAGTTTAAGAAAAGAGTATTATTACTTGATAAAGGAATACTTGTTAGTGATATGGCGAAAGGAACTTATAAAAATGAAAGGAATTAGGATTTTATTTAGAAGTATTTCTGAATCTTTAACAAATATAGGAAGAAATTTAAGTTTAAGTGTTGCTAGTATTTCTTGCATTTCTATAACTTTAATCTTAGTAGCAGTTAGTATTATTCTTTCTCAAAACGTAAATAGTTTTACAACTTCTATTGAAAAAGATGTAACAATAGTTGTGTTTGTTAATAGAGATGCAACTGAAGAAGAAGTTGCAAATGTTGAAACACAAATTAAATCTTTAGATAATATTGAAAGTGTAAAATTTCAATCTAAATCAGAAATAAAAAAACAAATGCAAAAAGAATCAGAAGTATTTGATAGTATAATGGGAGAATACACTGATGAAACAAACCCTTTACAAGATACATATTTAGTAAAAGTAAAAGATATTAATTTAATAGGCAATACTGCTAACAAAATAAAAGAATTTGATAAAGTAGCAGTTGTCAAATATGGTGAGGGAATGGTAGAAGAACTTGTTAAAATATTTGATATAATTAAAAAAATAACTTATATAGTAGTAATAGCATTAGTAGTTGTTACAGCATTTTTAATAAGTAATACAATTAAAATAACTATAACAAATAGAAAAAGAGAAATAGAAATAATGAGACTTGTAGGTGCATCAAACACTTATATTAAACTTCCATTCTTCTTTGAAGGGCTGTGGTTAGGCTTTATTGGATCAATAGTTCCAATAATTGTATGTTGTTATGGATATCTATATTTATATAATAGATTAGGTGGACAGTTATTTACCGCTATTATTAAATTAGTAAAACCAGATGCTTTAGTATTTAACTTAGTTATTTCAATAGTTTTAGTAGGTGTTATAGTTGGTGCTTTCGGAAGTTATAGAGCTGTAAGGAGGTACTTAAAAATATAATGAAAAAAGTATTAATAATAGTTTTATTCATATTTGGTACTTTATTAACTTTTAGTATGCCTTGTAAAATAGAAGCTAAAACATTGGGACAAATGAAAGAAGAGTTAGCAACTGCAAAAGCTAATTTGTCTACTAATCAAGCTAAAATGAAGGAAGCACAAGAAAGAGTAAGAAAATACAAAAATGAAATAAGTAATTCAACAAAAGAAATAGAAAAGAGTCAACAAGAGATAGATGAAGCACAAGCTAAAATACAAGAACTAGAAGAAGAAATAAAAGAAAAACAAAAAGAAATAGATGAACTTTTAAGATTTTTACAAGTTTCAAAAGGCGAAAATGTATATTTGGAATATGTTTTTGGAGCTACTAGTTTTACTGATTTTATATACAGAACTGCTATTGTAGAACAAATGAGTGATTATAATGATAAATTAATTGATGAAATGTATGATTTAATTGAACAAAACAAAAAACTTCAAAAAGAATTAGAATTAAAAATACAAGATTTAGAAAAGAAAATAGCACAATTAAAAAAAGATTTATCTAAAGTTAATTTAACAATAGAAGATTTGTATGATGATCAAAGAGATTTGAATGCAGAAATAAAAGCATATGAAGTAGAAATAAAATTCTATGAAGATTATGGATGTAAATTAGATCAAGAAATCAGCGATTGTTTAAATGTGCCTTATGCTAATGGATTTACTAGACCAACAGATTCCGGATATATTTCAAGTAACTATGGTTGGAGAAGCTTAAATTTATCAGGTTCTAATTTCCATTCAGGAATAGATATTGCAACTCCAGAAGGAACTAAAGTTTATCCTTCTGCGCCTGGTTATGTAGCTAAAAAGGTTATTAAATCTAATTGTGGTGGTAATATGTTATATATTCAACATTCAGTAAATGGTAAGAAATATACAACAGTATATATGCATTTAAAATCATTTAATGTCAATGTAGGTGATACAGTATTCTTAACAACAATAATCGCATACTCTGGTGGTGGAGCATCAACAAGAGGATATGACAGATGTACAACAGGAGCACATCTTCACTTTGGTATGTTTAACGGATGGACATCATCTAAAGCATATTTATTTAATCCAAGAGACAAAGTAAATTTCCCACCTATATATAATAGATATTATTCAAGGTGGTAATATGTCTTTTACATCTGATATAAAAAACGAAATTTCAAATACTAATTATTCAAAAGATGAAATGATTGCAGAACTATCTGCAATCATTAACATATCTGCAATAATAGAAAATAATGAAATAAAAATTTATTTTGAAACATTAAGTGTTGCAAGAAGAATATATAAATTAATAAAAGAACTTTATCATATTGATATACAAATGGAAAAAATAAATATGAATAATTTTAAAAAAAATTATTTAATATGCATAACTATCAAAGATAAATGTGATTTTATTTTAGAAGATTTATCAATAATAAAAAATAAGAAAAGATTATATGTTCCAGAAGAATATATTGTAGATATGGTAGAAAATAGATATTCTTACCTAAGAGGAGTTTTCTTTGCTTGCGGAAGTATAAATGATCCTAAAACATCTAGATACCATGCAGAGTTTATGATTAAATATAAGAAAACAGCAGACTTTGTAAATGAATTATTAAATGATTTATATTTTAATAGTAAAATAATAAGAAGAAATAAAAACTATATGGTTTATATGAAAGAAGCTGAAAGAATAAGTGACTTTATAAAATTATTAGGAGCTTATAATTCTCTTTATTATTTTGAAGATATAAGAATTTATAGAGATCATAAAAATATGACAAATAGACTTAATAATTGTGAGCAAGCAAACGCTGATAAAATAGTTCAAACATCTTTAAAACAATTAGAAGATATAAAAAAATTAAGAGAATTAAAAGATTTTGATATGTTAGATGAAAAAATACAAGAACTTTGTATATATAAAGAAAAATATCCAGAAAGTTCAATGTTAGAACTAGCAGATATAATTACTTTAGAAACAGGTAAAAAAATAACAAAAAGTGGTATAAATCATAGATTCAGAAAAATAAAAGAAATAATTGCAAAGAATGAACAAGATTACTTTAATTAAAAGTTTTAGGAAAAATCCTAAAACTTTTTATAATATTTTATCTATTATTCCATAATTTAGAGCTTCTTCTGAATCCATAAAGTGATCTCTTTCTGTATCACTTTCTATTTTTTTTAGTGGTTGATTTGTGTTTTCTGAAAGTAATTTATTTAGTTTCTTTTTTATTTTTATTATTCTTTCTGCTGCGATTTGTATTTCAGTAGCTTGACCTTGAGCCCCTCCTATTGGTTGATGTATCATTATTTCTGAATTTGGAAGGGCATATCTTTTTCCTTTGGTTCCACTTGATAATAGAAATGCTGCCATTGAAGCACATAATCCTACACATATTGTTGATACATCACATTTTATAAATTTCATTGTATCATATATTGCCATTCCTGCAGTAACTGACCCGCCGGGACTATTTATATACATTTGTATATCATCATTATTTATTGAACTAAGATACAAAAGTTCTCCAATAACTATATTTGAATTTATATCATTTATTTCACCATCTATGAATATTATTCTATCTTTTAAAAGTCTTGAATATAAATCATATACTCTTTCTGTATTATTTTGTTTTTCTATTACTGTTGGTATTGTATTCATTTTTCACCCTATTAATATATTAGTGTATAATTAATATTTTTATTCACAAATCATTATATTTTTGATAAAATATTATTGAATAATAAGGGATGATGTAAAATGTATGGTCAAGTTAACATTAAAATAGATAAAGAAAGAGAGATTATTTGTAAAAAAGGTATTACTGTAAATGAATTATTACAAATAATAGGTAATGGTGAAGACATAATTGCCGCTTCTATTGATGGAGATATTGTAGAATTATCATATGAAATAGATGAGGATTGTAATCTAGATCTTATTCACATTTATGACAAAGTTGGAGGTAAAATATATAGAGCAGGTCTTCAATTTGTTTATATAGTTGCTTTAAAAGAACTATATGGTGATAAAGTTGATGTTAGAATCAAACATTCACTTGATAAAGCCATTTACACAACTGTTAATGGTAAATTAACTGCTAAAGATGTTAATAATATCAAAAAGAAAATGAAAGAAATAATTGATCTAGATGTTGAAATTAAAAAAATGGCAGTTCCTAAAAAGAAAGCAATAGAGTATTTTACAAAAAATAAAGAAGAAGAAAAAGTAAAATTATATAAACAAATAAGTAATAATTATGTGACTTTTTATGAATTATTAGGATACTATAATTATTTCTATTATTTTCTACCTTATTCAACAGGTATTTTAAAAATATTTGATTTAAAGTTTGTTAAACCAAATGGGATAGTATTAATGTATCCAAAAGGAAAAGATAATATTATTCCTCCATATAATCATAATGAAAAAGTATTAAATTTATTTAGTGATTATGAAGAGATAATGGAAAGAGGCTGGATTTCTTATGCGGCTGATATAAATGACTTAGCGGTTAATGGTGGAATAAATGAGTTTATTAAAATCAATGAGATGCTTCAAGATGATTTTATAACTAAAGCAATATATGAAGCAGTTAATAGGAAAAATATTAAAATGATATTAATTGGAGGACCATCATCTTCTGGCAAAACAACTACTTCAAAAAAAGTAGCGCTTAAGTTAAAAGAATTTGGTAGAAATCCTTTTGTTATATCACTTGATGATTATTATAAAGAAAGAGTTGATACTCCAAAAGATGAATATGGGAATTATGATTTTGAATCGATTGAGGCCATAGATGTTAAACTATTTAATAAACATTTAAAAAGTTTATTAGATGGAAAACCAGTGAAGATGCCAACATTTAATTTTATAACTGGTGAGAAAGAATATAAAAATCCTGAAGTAAAATTAAGAAAAGATGACATAATAGTAGTAGAGGGACTTCATACTTTAAATGAAAAACTAACAGAAAAAATTAGTAGAAATTTTAAATATAAAATTTATGTTTCTCCTTTTACTCCATTGGGTATGGATAGACATAATCATATATCATCTACTGATTTAAGACTTTTAAGAAGAATAGTAAGAGATAATAGAACTAGAGGCTATAATGCAGAAGAAACTATAAAAAGATGGAAGTTAATGAGAAATAGTGAAGAAAAGTATGTGTTTCCTTATCAAAATGAAGGGGATGTATTACTTAATACAGCACTTATGTATGAAATAAATGCTCTTAAAACTTATGTTGAACCCCTTCTTTATTCAATAAGTCCTGAGAGCGATAATTATGAGGAAGCTAAAAGATTAATAAACTTTATAAAAAATTTCTTTGCAATACCAGATAATGCAATACCAGAAACTAGCGTATTAAGAGAATTTATAGGTAATAGTTATTTTGAATAGAAAGGGTGATAGTAATGATAAGAGTAGGAATTAATGGATTTGGAAGAATTGGAAGATGTGCATTAAAATTAATAAATAATATGAATAATGTAGAAGTGGTTTTAATTAATAACTTAACTGCAGTTGACCAACTAGCATATCTTTATAAATATGATTCTATTTATAGAACAAATCCAGAAATGGTTGAATATGATAAAGATAATTTAATTATTAATGGGAAACCAATTAGAGTTGTTTCAGAAGAAAGCCCATCAAATATTCCTTGGAAAGAATATAATGTTGATGTTGTTCTGGAATGTACAGGAGCATTTACTAGTATAGAAAAATGTATGGCACATTTAGAAGCTGGGGCTAAAAGAGTAATAATATCTGCTCCTGCAAAAGATAATGCTAAAACAGTAGTATATGGTGTAAATGAGGGTATATTAACTAAAGATGATAAAATTATATCAGCAGCTAGTTGTACAACAAATTGTTTAGCACCAGTTCTTAATTTATTGCATAAAAATTATGTTGTTAAAAAAGGATTTATGTCTACTGTACATGCAATTACAAATGATCAAAATACAATAGATGGAACTCATAAAAAAGGTAATGCAAGTAGAAGAGGAAGAGGGGCTGGATTTAATATAATTCCAACTTCAACAGGAGCAGCTTCTGCAATTGGAAATGTAATACCTGGTTTAGCAGGCAAACTAGATGGTAGTTCATTTAGAGTACCGGTTGGAGATGGTTCATTAATAGATTTAACAGTTGAAGTTGAAAAACAAGTAGATGCAGAAATGGTTAATAAAATGTTTAAATCAAATATATCAGAAGTATTAGGGGTTACAGAAGATCCGATTGTAAGTAGCGATATTATTAATAATATCCATGGTGGTGTAGTTGATCTTGCACTTACAAAAGTTGTTGATAACAATATGATTAAAGTAGTTGCTTGGTATGATAATGAAATGGGTTATACAGCTCAAATGTTAAGAACATTATTATATTTTTGTAAATTATAGTATAAAACCACATATAAAATGTGGTTTTTATTATACATAAAAATTAATTTTATGTATATAATATATTGATATAATATTTATACCATGTATATAATATATTGACAAATTATATTATATGTAGTAATATTTTTTTAGAAAGGGAGATGATAACATGGCAAGTCTTACTGTTCCACTTAATGTAAATGTAAATGCTAAAAATAAAGAAGAAGCCACTAAAATACTAAAAGATTTAGGTCTTAATATGAGTACTGCAATAAATATGTTTTTAGCACAAATAGTTAAAACTGATGGTATACCTTTTATTATTATCAATCATAAACCTAGTAAAGAATTATTGGAATCTTTATCTGAAGTTGATGAAATGATAAACAATTCTGAAAAGTATCCACGTTATGATAATAGAGAGAATTTGAAAAAATCTATATTGCTTGATGAATAAATATAAATATAAAGTTGTCCAATCTAATAAGTTTAAAAAGAACATAAAGAAGATAATAAAACAAGGCGAAGATTTAAATAAATTATTAGATGTAGTTGACAAACTTGCTAATAAAGAGAAGTTGGATCTTAAATATAAAAATCATAAATTAAAAGATGATAGAATTTATAAAAATTGTTTTGAATGTCATATAGAACCTGATTGGTTGTTAATATATCAATATAATGAAGATAACTTACTTCTTTTATTAGTTAATAGTGGAACACATAGCGAATTATTTAATTAAGTAAATTATATGTAAAAAACATATTAAAAATATGTTTACATATAATTTTTTATTTTATAATAAAAGTAGAGGTGTAAATTATGCTAAAACCTAAAGATTTTTATAAAAATAAAAAAGTAATTGTAAGAGTAGATTACAACGTTCCAATAAAAAATGGTGTTATTGAAGACAATAATAGAATAGTATCTAGTCTTAAAACAATTAATTATTTAATTGAATCAGAAGCCAAGATTATTTTAATGTCTCATTTAGGCAAAATTAAAAGTGAAGAAGATAAAGAAAATAATAGTTTAGAAATTGTTAGCATAGAATTATCTAAATTATTAAATAGAAAAGTTAAGTTTTGTAAATACACTAGAGGTATAGAATTAGAAGATATGATTAATTCTTTAAAACCTGGAGAAGTAATGTTGATGGAAAACACTAGATATGAAGATTATCCTAATAAATTAGAAAGTTCTTGTAATAAAGAGTTGTCTTCTTATTGGGCAAACCTTGCAGATGAATATGTTATGGATGCATTTGGCTCTATTCATAGAAACCATGCTTCTACATATGGAATAGCAAATATACTTACAGGAGTTACTGGCTTCTTAGTTGATGAAGAGTTAGAGCATTTAAAAGAAGTAATTGATGACAAAAATAAAATTATTATTTTAGGAGGTGCTAAAGTAAGTGATAAACTTGGAGTTATTGAAAATTTAGTAAATGATTCTAAAAAGATATTGCTAGGTGGTGGAATGTGTTTTACCTTCTTAAAGGCAATGGGTAAAAATATTGGTAATAGTATTATAGATGAAGAAAAAATAGATTATTGTAAAGATTTATTAAATAAGTATAAAGATAAAATAGTTCTTCCAATTGATATTGTCACTGAAAATGGTAATAAAAGTATAGACAATATCAATGACAATGAAATTGGATTTGACATTGGAGATGATACAATTAGTTTATATAAATCATTAATAAGTAAAGAAGACTTAGTTGTATGGAATGGACCAATGGGTAAATTTGAAGAATCAAATTATGAAAAAGGTACAAAAGAATTGTTAGAATATTTAAGCAATAATAAGATTAAAACAATCATATGTGGTGGTGATACTGGAAGTGCTTCTAAAAAATATGGTTTAAATTTTTATTATATTTCAACTGGTGGAGGTGCATCTTTAGAATATCTTGAAGGTAAAAAGTTTTATACTTTGGAGGTTTTAAATAAATGAAAAAAATAGTTTTAAATCATAAAAGTTATTTGTCTATTAATGAAATAAAAAAATATATAAATGATTTTCCAAAGTTAATAAAAGAAAATTTGGATATAGTTGTTTTTCCTAATATATTATATCTTTCTTTATTTGAAGACTTTTGTACAGAAGTAGGGTGTCAAAATTTTTATTCTGAAACATATGGTGATTATACTGGAGAAATAAATTTAGAAGCATTAAAAGATTTAAATATAAATTATACAATGGTATCTCATAAAGATAGAATTAATAATTTATTAGATAACTCTAATCAAGTAAGAGATAAACTAAATAAAAGTTTAAATAACAATTTTAAAACCATATTAGTTGTTGGTGAAGAAAAAATGTCTAATGATCCATTTAAATCTATTAAAAGTAATTTAAATTATTTATTAAAAAATATTAATAAAGATAAAATTGATAATTTAATTATACTTTATGAACCTATGTGGTTAAATGAAGAAGTTCAAGAAATAGACATAATAAGAAAAGTTGTTATAGATATCAAAGAATATTTCATTAGTAATTATAAAAGGGAAGTTGATGTATATTATGGATCGGGTGTTAATAAAGACAATATTAATGAAGTATTAGAATTTTGTGATGGTGTATGTATTGGTGAACATAGTACTGATATAAATGTATTAAAAGACATATTCGACAAAATAAGCTAAAATTCGACAAATTTAGTCAAATGAAGACAATACCTCCTATGGAAAAATATATAATTTGAGATGTATAATATTTTTGGAAATAGGAAGGGTAATATGAAGATAAAGGTTTTAGCAGTAGATGATAACAAAGCATTAATAGGCATGATACAAGAATATTTTGAAGACAATAAAAAAATAGAAATATCTTATGTAGCCTATGATGGTAATGAAGCTGTAAATATAATTAAAGAAAATGAAAGTAATATAGATGTTATATTACTGGATTTAATTATGCCTAAAAAAGATGGGGTATATGTATTAGACAAAATAAAATCTTTAGGCCTTGTTAAAGATGTTATTGTAGTTACTTCATTTAATGAAGAAGAAACTATTAGAAAAGTAAGTGAATATGGTGTTAAATATGTAATATTAAAACCATTTGAATTATCAGATTTGGAATCAAAGATTATAGATGTTAAAAATAAATCAAAAGGAAATATATTAAATGTTGGAGCGAGTAATTTACAGATATCAGTTTCTAAAGTATTACATGAACTTGGAATCCCATCTCATATAAAAGGATATCAATATATAAGGGAAGCGATTACACTTGTATATGAACATCCCAAATTAATTGGAGGTATAACAAAGGAATTATATCCATTAATAGGAAAAACTTTTGATACATCAACTTCTAGAGTTGAAAGAGCAATAAGGCATGCTATTGAAGTTAGTTGGAATAGAGGAGATTGGGATTTAATGGAAGAAATATTTGGACATAGTGTCGATATTGATAGAGCAAAGCCTACTAATTCTGAGTTTATAGTCACAATTGCAGACAAATTAAGACTAGATTCATTAAAAGTTAGATAATACACTTAAGAGTGTATTTTTTTTGTAAAGTTTTGTATTATTTATTTTTTATATAAATATAAATGGTAAAATAAATATAGGAGAATATCATGGATGAGTTATTAGTTGAAAAAATAATAGAATCTTTAATGTCTAATGAGGTAAAAAAAGAATATCTTGATATGTATTTAAATGATTATGAATTGAAAAATCATTGTGATATGATGATGTCAAAATATATAAAATCAAGAATTTTTAGTGATATTAATATTTCCGAAAAATGCATAAATTATTTAAATAATGTAATTAAGCCTCAACTAAAACAAAAACCATATTTATTGAATGTAAATATAATAAAACGAACAATTGAAGAATATTTAATTAAGATTAATAATGAATATCATAATGTAAATAAAAAAGATCTAAAATCAAATAGCTATTTAGAAAAAATGATTTATGATACTAAATATAAAAATGCAACTACTTTATTGTCTAAAATTGATACTGAATTTTCATTTAAAAACAATAATATTTTAGAAGCAGAGGAAAGATTAGCTGATATTTATATAAATAGAATAAAAAACAATAATAACTTATCTAAAGAACAAGTTGAAGAATTAATCTCTTTTGCAATAAGCGGCGGTTTTGTTTTAAAACATGAAGAGTATACTAAAAAATCATTTGATTATGCTTTAAGAACAATTTTAAATAACAATTATAAAATTGATGATTATTTATACAAAATGTTATTTTTAAATAGTTGTAAAAGTATATTAAACGAAAGAAATATAAATGATGTAAGCATTGAATTTGATAATGGCGATTATAAAATGTCTTTTTCTGATAGAAAAAAAACTATATGCATAAACGAAGAAAACTTAAAAAAAAGAAAAGTAATTCATAATTTTATGACATTTTTTCATGAATTAAGACATTATGAACAACATAATTATATGGTAGATGATATTTTAAAAGATTTTTTGTTTCAGAAAGAAGATTTTTTATTTAGAGAATTGAAAGAAGGACAGTATTATGAGAACAATTATAGAAATCATTTTATAGAGAAAGATGCACATTATGCTTCTTATAAATATCTATATAACTTTATAAAAGAAAAGGTTCCTTCAAAAATCTTAGAAGCAAAAAAAGAAATATATCAAGATTTAATGCTTTGCATGTTATTGGAAAATAAGTATATCACTGAAAGAAAAAATGGAAAAGATACAAAAGATATAAATGTATTATTTGAAGAATTAATAAAAGATAAAAAAAAGAAAAACTGTTTTTTCTTTAATAAATATATAGCTAGTCCTTTATTTATTGAATATGATATATTTGGAAATAAAAGAAGTATACTTGAATTATTAGAAAGTAAAGAATGCAATGAAAAACAAGGCTCTAATGATAGATGTAAAATAATAAATTATTTATTATATGAAGAATCTGTTACAATGAATTATATAATAGATAATATAAAATCATTTGAAGATAAAGATAATAAAAAAAGATACGGTAAGTATTATAAGGAAGCTAGAAAAGTAATAAAACATAAACTAATAAGGTATGCTTCTGATACTTTGACTGATAAAAGAAATAAATTAAATAAAAATTCTTCTATTACTTTAGAAACTTTTTATGGTTTAATTATTGATAAACTTAGGAAAAAAAATATTAAAGGCTTAAATAAAGATAAAAACATAGAATTATATAGGTCAAAAGAAGAAGAATTAAAAATTGCTTATAAGTGGTTATATAATTTATCAAAAGAAATAGAAGAAGAAAATGGGCAAAAAATGTTAGAAGAGCTTTTTAATAAATCTAAATAGTAATATTTGTAAAATTATTACCTTTATGGTATATTTATTAAAGGTGAAAGAATGAAAAAGATAATATTATTAATTTTAGATGGATTTGGTATATATCCCGATTATAAAGGAAATGCCATAAAAAAAGCAAACACACCTGTATTAGATAGATTAATGAGCGAATATCCTTGCGCAGAATTAAACGCAAGTGGAGAAGATGTTGGACTTCCAAAAGGCCAAATGGGTAATAGTGAAGTAGGACACATGACTATTGGGAGTGGAAGAGTTACAAAACAATCTCTAACACTTATTAATGATAAAATAAAAAATAAAGAATTTTTTGATAATGAAACATTATTAGATGTAATTGATCATGTAAATAAAAATAATAGTTCTCTTCATTTGGTAGGACTTTTATCAAATGGTGGAGTTCATTCAAGCATAAATCATTTTTATGCTACTTTGGCGTTGGCAAAATTAAATAAAGTTAAAAATGTTTATTTTCATTTTATAACAGATGGAAGGGATGTACCACAAACTAGTGCAAAAGAATTCATTAATTCATTTATGGAAAAAGCAAATTCTTTAGAATTAGGTAAAGTATCTACTGTAGTTGGAAGATATTATGCAATGGATAGAGATAATCATTGGGAAAGAATACAAAAGGCTTATAATGCGTTTGTATATGGAATAGGTAATTCGTTTAAAAGTGCTGATAACTGTATGGATGCTCATTACAAAAGTAAAATAACTGATGAATTTGTAAATGCTTCTGTAATTGATGGTGGTAAAAAAATATCTGAAAATGATGGTGTAATATTTATTAATTTTAGACCCGAAAGAATGAAAGAAATAGTTGAGGCATTAACAAATCCAAACTTTACAATATTTAAAACAACAAGGTTCAAAAACGTAAAATTTGCGTCATTATTTAAAATACACAATAATGTTCCTTATGCTTATGAAAGAGAAGAAGTAAAAAATACATTTGGAGAGTATTTATCAAGTCTTGAATATAAACAAATAAGAATAGCAGAAACTGAAAAATATAATCATGTAACATATTTCTTTGATGGAGAAAAGGAATTAAAAGATAAAAATTTATCTAAAGTACTAGTACCAAGTCCTAAAGTGGCAACTTATGATATGAAACCTGAAATGAGTGTAGCAGATGTTACAAAAGAAGTATTAAAAGCCATGAATGAAGATTATGATTTTATACTTGTTAACTTTGCTAATCCAGATATGGTAGGACATACTGGTAATTTTGATGCAACAAAGATGGCTATAGAAATATGTGACTTTTGCCTTGGAAAAATAGAAGAAAAATCAAAAATAGATTTTTATGACTTAGTTGTAACCGCAGATCATGGTAATGCAGAATATATGATAGATAGTAAAGGTAATCCAGTGACAAGTCATACTACTAATAAAGTTCCTTTTATAATATGTAATAATAAATATAAAATAAAAAATGAAGGTTCCCTAAAAGATATAATACCAACAATAATAGATATGTATGAAATATCTAAACCAAGTGAAATGACAGGAGAATCTTTATTAATAAAAGAAGAATAAAATGTGAAACAAAATGTGTAAAAATTTATGCAAAAAAGTTTCACATTTTTAATTTTGTGATATAATATATATGTGAAACAAATTCACTATATATTTTTTAAGAAAAGTTTCACACTGGAGGAAATATGGAACAACAAATAAGAATCTTAGATTTATTAAAAGAAAGATCTGTATTAATTGATGAAATTAATAATCTTTATCATGGAACAATAGAAATAAGAAATAGAGATAATAAAAAATATATCTATATTCATTATAGAGATAATGGCATATTAATAACTAAATATGTTGGAGAGTTCAGTAAAGAATTATATGACTTAATTCAAAATAATAATTTAAAAGTTAAAGATTTAAAAAGTGAGATCAAAAAAATTAATAAAAGTCTAAAAAAATTAGGATATATTGATGATGAACTTAAAGAAGAAGTAAAAAAGAATGTTGATTTTGCTATCAAAAATTTATCCCATAATATATATGATCAGGCAATACTAGAAGGTGTGACAACAACAATTGTTGATACCGAAGCTATTATAGAAGGTGGAAAAATTAACAATATGACAGCAGATGATGTGTTAAAAATAGTGAATTTAAAGCATTCATGGGAATTTATTTTAAATGAAAATGTTTTATTAACTGAAAGCAATTATTGGATACTTTGTGAAATAAATAAAATAGTTGAAGAAGGTTTTTATTATAGTGCTGGAAGAGTTAGAAACGTCTGTGTTAAAATAGGTGGTACTTCTTGGGAACCTCCCATTCCTTTTGAAGGTGATATAAAAGATAGTATTAATAAAATAATTAGCAATAATAAAACAGATGTAGAAAAAGCAATTGAACTATTACTTTATATTATGAAAACTCAAATATTTATAGATGGAAATAAAAGAACAGCTGTTATTTTTGCGAATCATTATCTTATTTCAAAAGGTAAAGGACTTATAGTTATACCTTCTAAACTGGTTCCAAAATTTAAAGAATTACTAATAAATTATTATGAAGGTAAGGATGTTTTAAAAATTAAAAAGTTTTTAAAAGAAAAGTGTTATTTAAAAATATAAAATATTGTTGTATTTAACATGTAAACAAATAAATGATTTATTGTTTAAATTCATTTTTTGTTTTATAATTGATTTAAGAATAAATCGGGTTAAATTTTTTTGGAGGTAATATTATGGCTCTATGGGATAAAGAGTATCTTAAACTATGCAAAAAAATACTTGATGAAGGGAAAGAAGTAGAAAATAGAACAGGTGTTAATACTATTAAAATACCATCTTATAGTTTTGAATTTAATCTTGAAAAAGAATTTCCTTTTTTAACAACTAAACAACTATTTTATAGACAAGCTATACTTGAAATGCTATGGATTTACCAAGTTAAAAGTAATGATGTAAGATGGTTACAAGAAAGAAATGTTAAAATTTGGGATGAATGGGAAATTGGAGAAGATGGTAAATGGAGAGCAACTCAAATGTTGCCTGATGAAAATGGTAAACTAATTAAAAAAGAAATAGAAAAAGAATTTGGTAAAGAGTGGGCACATACAATTGGGACTGCTTATGGTTGGATTGTTAATAAATATAATCTAACTGATAATTTGATAAATACTCTAAAAAATAATAAAACTGATAGAAGAATGGTAATGAGTTTGTGGCAAAATGAGTTTTTGAATACAGCGGTACTTCCTTCATGCGTGTGGAGTAGTGAATGGGATGTAACAGATGATCATTTAAATGCTTGGGTTCATCAAAGAAGTTGTGATGTTCCTTTGGGGTTACCATTTAATGTTACTCAATATTCAGTATTACTTTATATGTTAGCCCATGTAACCGGTTTAAAACCTGGCAAACTTAACTGGTCTATAAAAGATGCCCATATTTATGTTAATCAAATAAATGGTATAAAAGAGCAAATTAGAAGAGGAGAAGAATTGGAAGATTATCCTGCACCAGAATTATGGTTAAATCCAGATGTTAAAGATTTCTTTGAATTTGATAATTCTAAAGATTTAAAAGACATAAAAGTATTAAAATATAAACATCATGGTAAAATTAATTTTCCAATCGCACAATAATATGGATATTAGTATAATCGCTGCAATAGGAAAGAATAATGAACTTGGTAAAAATAATGACTTAATATGGAAATTAAAAGGAGATTTAAAGTTTTTTAAAGATTTAACAACTAATCATGTTATAGTAATGGGAAGAAAAACATTTGAATCATTACCCAAAATGTTACCTAATAGGCATCATATAATAATATCAAGTAATAATAATTTTAATGACAAAGTAGAAGTATTTAATAATATTTATTCATTTTTAGAAAAATATAAAAACTATAAAGATGAAATATTTATAATAGGAGGGGCTTCTATTTATAAGAGTTTTTTAGAATATGCAAATAAATTATATTTAACTGAAATAGATGAAGAAGATAAAAATGCAGATGTTTATTTTCCAACATTTGATAAAAACTTTTGGAATAAAGAATACATAAGTGATTTAAAAGAAGAAAATAATATTAAATATAGACATGTGTTATATAGGAGGTTAAAATGAAAGGTAAAATAATAACAATTGAAGGTACTGATTGTTCCGGAAAAGAGACTCAATCAAAAATGCTTTATGAAAGATTAAAAAATGATGGAATAGATGTGTATAGAGATAGTTTTCCTATGTATGATACACCTACTGGTAAGATAGTTGGTGGACCTTATTTAGGAAAAGAACACATTGGCAAACCATTATTTGAAGAGGGTGCAAGTAATGTTGATTATAAAGTTGCTTCATTATATTACGCCGCTGATAGAAGATATAATTATATTAATAAATTAAAAGATATAATAGATAGTGGTAAAACACTTATATTGGATAGATATGTTGAGTCCAATATGGCTCATCAAGGAGGTAAAATTTTAGATAATCAAAATAGGTATAAAGCATATGAATTTCTTCATACACTTGAATATGTATTATTAGAACTTCCTAAACCAGATATGACAATATTTTTGTATATGCCTTATGAATATTCAATAAAATTAAGAAATAATAGAATAGAAAAGCCAGATCAGCATGAGATAGATACCAATCATTTAAAACATGCAGAACAGGCATATCTTGAATTAGAAAATATTTATTATTTTGAAAGAGTTAATTGTGTTAGCGATGGAAAAATAAAAACACCAGAAGAGATATCAAAAGAAGTATATAATAAAGTTAAAAAATTAATAAAATAGAAAAGGTCATTTTACCTTTTCTATTTTTATTGTGTAACCAATTGAACCAAGTATTTTAATTAAACTTTTAATACTAGGTGAATGAATTTTAGATTCTATTCTAGCTATTTTTTCTCTAGATGTTTTAGAATAATCAGCAAGCAATTGTTGAGTTAAGTTATTTGTCTTTCGTATAAATATAAATTCTTTTATGAAATCACTTTCTAATTCATCTAAAGTTTTACTAATTTTAATATAATTTATCTCTCTCATAAATTAATTGTATCATATTTGATACATAAAGTATACAGTTTTATTGAAATGGTTTTTTTAGTGTGCTAGGATTAAATTGTGAAAGGTAGTGAATTATGGGAAATAAAATATTAACAGGTTATGCATCAATTGATAAGCCGAGTAGAAAATTCTATAAAGAGGGGATAGATGAAATTATACGTGAAGGCGCAGATAAAAAAATGTATGATTTTATGAAAGAAAAAAATTTAGGATATGAAACTTATCCGGCATATTCTTACTTTGGTGAAGTTAGAAATTTTGAATATTTTGATAAAAAAATAGAAGAATATGCAAAAGCATTAAAAAAGTATGGTTTAAACAAAGGCGACACAATTACTTTATGTCTTCCTAATATACCGGATACTGCTATATATTTTTATGCATGCAATAGAATTGGGGTTACTCCATATTTAATAGATCCAAGATGTACTCCTAAAAGGGTTAAAGAATGTATGGAACTTTCTAATTCTAAATTACTGATTGCACTTTTAGATACTATGGGAAAGGTTGTAATTCCCGATATTATTCCAAGTGATAATATTGTTGTAGTTTCTCCACATAATGATTTTATAAATACTAAAGTTGGTAAAGAAGCTACACCTGCGAAAGTGCTTTATACTATAAAAGAAAATATATATAGATTAGAAAACTTATTTAAGAAAAATAGTAAAGTTGTAATTCAAAGAGACTTTATTAAGAATATTAAAAACTATGGGAGTTTAACTGATAGTGAATATGATCCGGATATCCCAGCCTCTATTGTTAATACTAGTGGTACAACCGGGACACCAAAAGGTGCTATGGAAACTAATAAAGGATACAACACAACTGTTAACCAAATTTATCATGTTGCCCCTCATATTGGTAGAGGGATGACATATTTTGGATATATTCCGTTCTTCTCTTTATATGGATCTGCAGTAGGAATGCATACTGCTCTATGCCGTGGGATAATAATGGATTTGATTCCCAAAATAGATGCTCATAAATTCGATGAAATTTTTATGAGTAAGAAGCCAAATATAGTTATTGGAGTTCCTAGGTTATTTGAAATGTTTCCGGAAAGCAAATTTATAAATGGACAAGATTTATCTTTTGGTGAATTACTTGTTATGGGAGGGGATAAAATTTCTCCAACTAAATTAGACAAAATTAATAAAACTCTATTAGAGAATAATTGTAAACAAAAAATAACTTATGGCTATGGAGCAACAGAAACAATGATGATTTCAACAACAACTGACAAAGAAGAAAGTCATGAAAAAGGTGGATGTGGGACTTTATATCCAGGAGTTACAGTAAGAATTACAGATAGAGATACATTAAAAGAAATGCCTTATAATGAAGAAGGTGAAATATATGTAAATACTCCTTCTATGTTTTTAGGATATGTTGGAAATCCAAAAGAAAGTGCCGCATCCATTTATACAGATCCAGAAACAGGTATAAAATATTACAAAACAGGTGATAAAGGTTATATGAATGAGAGAGGAATTTTATATCATACAGGAAGATTTAAAAGACTCATGAAAAGACCAGATGGACATCAAGTGAGTTCGGTTCCAATAGAGGATGCATTAAATACATGTGAAGAAGTTAAAGACTGTGCAGTTGTAGGAATTACAAATTCTTATCAAGATCAAGGCGTAATACCTACAGCATTTATCCAATTAAAGGACAAAAATGCAGATGCTACTACATTGAAAGAAGTTATTTTAAAATCAAAAGACCTATTACCTGGAGAAAGAGAAATGGCTTTAGCATATACTTTAGTAGAACAAATTCCTTATACAATAAATGGAAAAATAGATTTTGCTTTATTAGAAAAAAATAAATTTGAAAATCTAGATTTTATTGCTTTGGATGATCCTATTTTTGATGGGTATTTTATTCGTGGAGAAAATGTTGAATATTTTAATATTAAACAAAAGGAGATAATTAAAACAAGAAGAAAGTAAATAATTGTAAAAGAATAAAAAAAATGATATTATATATTTAAGAATAAGGAGGAGTTTATGGTAGCACAAAATCCTGGTAACTCTTTTTCAATATTGAGTTTAGTATATGTGGTGTTACTTACAATTATATATTTTGGGAGACCACGTGTAAAAACTCTTGAAACAAAAATATACGCTGGAGTAGTTATTACTTGTTTGATAGGTTGTACTATTTCATTAGGTACGTATTATTTTATGCGAAATTTAGATGCATACCCAATATTAAATGAAATCTTTGCTAGAAGTTATCTTATTTTTATGTTGACATATATTTCATTAATATCGTATTATGTGCTAGTTATATCATTAAGCAAGAAAAAGAATTGGAACAGAAATTTAAAATATATTAGAATTTTTATACTTATTTTTACTGCATTTACAACTATAATGTCCTTAATTTTACCCATTGAGTATGTTAGTGAAAATAATTTAGTATACTCAACAGGATCTGCAGTTAACTTTGTGTTTGTGTCAACAAGAATATATGCTGGTATGTGGATAGTGGTTTTATTGTTACAAATTAAACGTATTAAAGAAAAAAAATATTGGCCAATGATTTTATATATATTTTTAGGTGGTGTAATTTCAGTAATACAAAATAATCATCCAGAATATTTGTTAGCAACATCCATGACAGTATTTGTAACATTTTTAATGTACTTTACAATTGAAAATCCAGATGTTAAGTTAATTAATGAATTAAATATTGCTAAAGATCAAGCTGATAAGGCAAATGCTGCTAAAACTGAATTTTTATCAAATATGTCTCATGAAATTAGAACACCTTTAAATGCAATTATGGGTTATGGAACAATTTTAATGGAACATAAGAATTTATCAAATGAAGTAAAAGAAGATATAAATAATATAATGAATGCTTCTGATAACTTGCTAGAAATAGTTAATGGTATACTTGATATATCTAAGATAGAAGCTAATAAACTTGAAATAATTAATACTGAATATGAACCTAAAGCAGTTTTTAATGATTTAGTTAAAATGAGTGAAGTTAAACTTAAAGCAATGAACAAACCTATTGAATTTAAGTATTTCTTTGATGATACAATTCCTCCAGTTTTATATGGGGATCAAGGAAGAGTAAAACAAATAATATTGAATTTACTTACTAATGCAATTAAATATACAAAAGAAGGATGGATTGAATTCAAAGTATCATGTGTTAATAAATCAGATGTAACAAGATTAATAATATCGGTAGAAGACACTGGTATAGGTATTAAAGAAGATAAAATAGATAAATTGTTTACTAAATTTGAAAGACTTGAGGTTGAAAAGAATACAACTGTTGAAGGAACAGGGTTAGGACTTGCAATTACTAAGAAATTAGTTGAGCTTATGCGTGGTAAAATAGTTGTTCAAAGTAAATTTGGTGAAGGTTCTAAATTTAGCGTATCATTAGATCAAAGAATAGTTAAAGATAAAAAAGAATTAGAGAAAACTGGTGTTATTGATTTAAGTAATATTGAATTTGCCAATAAAAAAGTATTAGTTGTTGATGATAATATAGTTAATCTTAAAGTTGCAGGAAGACTTTTAGAAAAATATAAAGTTAATATTACTGAATCTAGTAGTGGACTTGATGCATTAGAAAAAATAAAGCATGAAGAATTTGATTTAATATTACTTGATGATATGATGCCAAATATGAGTGGTACTGAAACATTAAATGAAATGAAAAAAGATAAAGAATTTAATACTCCAGTAATTGCACTTACTGCTAATGCTATAAATGGTATGAAAGAAAAATATTTGAAAGCTGGATTTGATGATTACATACCAAAACCAATTGATAGGGTTGAACTTGAAAATAAATTAAAAAAATATTTAGGAGGTAATTAATATGAAAGATGAAAATTTTTTGAGAAGTAAAGGAGTAAATATTGATGCATCTTTAGAATTGTTTGGAGATATTGAAACTTATAATTTAACACTTAATGATTTTTTAGGAGCTATATCTGAAAAAGTTGAAAACCTAGAAAAATATAAAGAAGCAAATGATATGCCTAATTATGCAATACTTGTTCATTCATTAAAATCAGATGCTAAATATTTTGGCTTTACAAAACTTGCTGAACTTGCTTATGAACATGAAATGAAGAGTAAAGCAAATAATATGTATTATGTTTTTGATCATTTTGATGAATTAATTATGGAGGTTAATAACGTAGTTTCTTTAGTTGGTGAATATTTAGGAAAAAGTGTTAATACTTTTAAAGTAGACTCTAGTAATACTCCTAATACAGGAGATTCTATATTAGTTGTTGATGATTCAAATATAGTAAGAGTATTTATAGATAAAGTATTCGCTGGAGTTTATAATGTAATAAGTGCTAACGATGGAAAAGAAGCGTTAGATTATATAAGTAAAGATAATGGTTCTATAAAAGCAATGCTATTAGACTTAAATATGCCTAATGTTAATGGTATAGAAGTATTAGAATATTTTAAAACTAATGCATTATTCAATAAAATACCAGTATCAATTATAACTGGAGAAGATTCTAATGATGAAATAGAAAAAGCATTAAATTACCCAGTAGTTGAAGTATTAACTAAACCATTTAATGAAAGAGATATTAAAAGAGTTGTTGAAAAAACAATAAACTCAAATAAGTTTTAAAGTGTAAATTTATTTACACTTTTTATTGATTTTTATAGTAATCAGATTATTATAAAATACTTGAAAAGGAGATTTTATGAAAAAAGAAAGAATATTTCAAATTACTACAATAAGTTCAATAATATTTGGGTTATTAATAGTAATTATAAACAGTTTAGGAGTAACACCTTATTCAGGATATTTTTTACTACCTATAATGTTGTTAATAGCATTCTATATATTTATGTTAAAAATAGTTGGTGTTAAAACAAATGATAAGGCTTATATATTTTTGATACCAGTAATAATTCTTATATTAAGTAATTTTATATTTAAAGTTGATAATTCTAATAGGTTTCTAAATATATTTATTATTCCTATATTGCTTTCTATATTTTTATTTATGTTAGTTGATGAAAATAGAAAGATAACTAAAAATTCAATAAAATGGGTTATTGATTTATTTCCATCATATTTATTCTCTAATATGAGTAATATGAAATTACCTATTAAAGATGGAAAAACAAAAAGTAAGTTTAAAAATATATTAGTAGGTTTAACAATTGGTATTGTGTTAGTTACAGTTATAATAGCTTTACTTTCATCAGCGGATGTTTATTTTAAAGGTGTTGTTGATAAATTATTTGGTAATATATTAAAATTATTTAGTTTTGATAAGATTGTAAAAAATGCAATTATATTTGTTAATGTATTTATAATATCATTTAGTGTTTTTATTAATTTAATAGAGAATAAAAATAAAAATGTAAAATTAAAAGAACTAAATATAAATAAAACAATAGTTACAACTGTATTAGTGATGATTAACTTAGTATTTTTATTATTTCTAGTATCAGAAATATCAAAATTAACAATTAATTTCTTAAAAATACCAGAATCTTATACATATGCATCATATGCAAGAGAAGGATTCTTTCAATTATTGGGTGTAACAAGTATAAACTTTTTATTAACTATATTAATTGTAAGTTTTAATAAAAAAGAAGAAAAAACTAAATTAATAAAAATATTATTAACAATATTATTATCTTTCTCAATTTTATTAATATTTAATTCTGACTATAGATTATTCTTATACATAGGTAAATATGGATTTACAATTCTAAGATTACAAGTAATATTATTCTTATTTATGGAATTAATATTATTTGGATTATTATTTAAAAAAATATATGAAGATAAACAAAAAGATGATTTTAAATTATTCGGATTTATAATGTTAATGACTTATATATTAAATGTTTATTTGTCTAGTGGATGGTTTATAAATATATTAAATAAGTTAGTAAATAAAGGCTAATAATAGTCTTTATTTTTTTGTTATGATATAATATAAAAAGTATGGATAAAGAAAAAAGAATAATATTTATAACCGATATTTTGAATAGCACAGCATCAGTTTATTTTAGTACTTTTTTTGTATTATATTTTTTTAATGTTGCTAATTATGAAATTATACCTCTTGCAAAGTATTATATAACAACATACTTATTTATTGGTATTGCTTTTATATTAATAAGTAAACTTATAAAAAATAATTATAAAGTTGAATCTTTTAGAATAGGTATTGCCCTTAGAGCTTTATATGTTGCACTAATTATGTTTCTAAAAGAAAATATTATAAATTATATATTTTTAGTAGCAATTATAGATGGATTATCACAAGGATTTTATTCATATCCTAAAAATTTATTAAATACTGAGAAAATAACTAATGAAGATAGACAGAAGTATAGTTCTACTATAAATACTGTTTGTCAATTTATTTCAATATTAATACCACTTTTATTAGGTATACTTCTTACTTATTTTAGTTATATTGAAGTTGGTAAAGCATTCTTTGCATTATATGTTGCCATGTATTTAATATCATTTAAACTAAAAGATGGTAAACATAATAAAAAGAAGATGGAGTTTAAAAAGTTTTATAAGTTAATTAAAACAGATAAATATTTAAAATATGCATTATTAAAACCATTTTTATCTGGATTAACCATTTCTTCAGGTGTAATGTATTTAATAATAAATTTATACAAAATATATAATTTTAAAACAAATCTAAATTTAGGGTTTGTTACTAGTATTTGTTCATTTATATGTTTAGTAGCTTGTTTTATATTCAAATTTATAAAAAAGAAAAAATTTTCTAAAGTTATGATTTTTAGTGGAATTATATCTTTTATTACAATACTATTATTTACATTTATACCTTCAAGAACAAGTTTGATAGTATTTATGCTTATTGATAATTTAATAATAACATTTATTGCTTTAATATCTAATATGACAGTAACTAATTATAGTAATAAAGAAGAAATAAAAAAAGATTTGAAACCAGAGTTTTATTTAATAATAGACGTAATGTTTATGATATCAAGAGTACTAGGTTATACACTACTTCTTCTAGTATGTTTATTTATTGGTAAAGAGTACATAAATTATTTGATGATAGTACCAGCGATATCACTTATTTTAGAATCTATAATGATTGGTAAATTAAATAAAGAAAATAGTTGACAAAATATCATATAAAAATTGTATTAACTTATTAGTTTATTAAAATTTACTAATGATAGTAATTTATTTGGTTTGGAGAGAAAAGAAGGATTAAAATCTATTATAAATAATATTTATCAATCATTTGATGGGGTTGATGTTTATCCATTTGTTGAAGAAAAAGCTGCAAACTTCTTATATTTAATAACTAAAAATCATACATTTATAGATGGTAATAAAAGAATAGCCGCTACTTTATTTATATATTTTTTAGAATTTAATAACATTTTGTATAAAGATAATAAAAGAATTATATACAATAATACTCTTGTAGCGATTGCATTATTAATTGCAGAATCTAATCCTAAAGAAAAAGATGTTTTAATTGATTTAGTTATGAATTTTTTAAATAGTAAAGAATAAGTAAAAAAACTTAAAAAAATGTTAAAAAACCCTTGATTTTTCAGGGGTTTTATCATATAATTTAATGCGTATATGACTGGCTGGGAGGTGCGAGGTTGCTGATACACCAGGTTAAGTTGTTGAAAAACTTAATTCAATATCAGGTAATTTGCATTTAGCAAGTCTATTAAAAAATAATAGGCGAAGGAGGACAAAATATGTCAAAAGACAAAGTAAGAATTAGACTTAAAGCTTTCGATCATAGATTAATTGATCAAGCTGCAGCTAA
>JAEEGL015293515.1_pt1 | contig 38213 bp, 36 predicted proteins | sample 9134231 | NCBI WGS metagenome assembly JAEEGL01 (sample SAMN16246548, study PRJNA631951) | gut metagenome | biome: gut microbiome; feature: rumen; material: fiber-attached | host: Bos | place: Iran: Karaj | collected 2018-10
AGTCGTCGTTGTCGATGAAATAGACCTGAATCCTCGCGGCTGCGATGGAGGCCACTTTGATCACCAATGTCCTGTCCACATCTCCGATGATGATGTTCAGTCCGGAGAGGCGGATGACCTCGTGCAACTGGTTCTTTCTCTCGTTGATGCAACCGTACCGGGGCATGAATGCCCTGATTTGCCTCTTCTTGTCCTGGATACCTTGCGGAAGGTAACGCCCGATCTTGGCGATCGGGCTCTCGGGGAGGAAAGGCATGATCTCCGAGTTGATGAATAAAACTTTGTTGACGGGATTACCCATGTTAATAACTTTGGACTACAAAGTTACGCTTTTTTTTTGAAATTTCCCACGGTCAGGGACGCAACGTTCCTCAGCGTCTCCGATGGAGCATATTTAAGCGAGAAAGGCAGCCTCTTCAAAAACCTTTTCACGGTGTCGGCTTTCCTTTTCGCTGTTGACTTTCCGAATGCTTCCATACGGCCGGAGGCATGATGCCCGAAATTGCCTCCTTCCTCGACAATCTTGAGGAGAGGTATATCGGAAATGGTCCTTCCTCCAGGGCAGAAGACCTCAATGCCCAGCCTGTTGATGATAAATGAGGAAAGCAGTGTCTGCCATTTGACCATGCCGGAGGTCCGGAGAGCGGCCTCGAGTCTGTCGGGGTCATATCGTCCTTCCCAATATTTGAAAGCCATCGCCACGTCACAAATCTGTCTTAACCCCAACCCTGTGCCGCAAGCGTGTTTCATCGCATGGGCTGAGAGCATGATTATTGAGGCCTCCGGCGAAGATATCTCCGGAAGATCGGAGTCAGACATGTGCAGGTCGAAATAACTCCGGTGTACATCCACGTCAACACCTTCCATATTAAAGTGGAAACTGCCGTCACCGGCGTCGGTGACAACCGATTCTTTAGCCGCCAACGCTCTGGCTTCATCGAATTCGTCTTTTGTGAAATACAGGTCAATGTCCCCGTATGACCTAAGCTCAGGATGAGGATAATAAGCCGCTGTGGCGGGCCCTTTCATAAGTATTGGATGAAGACCGTTCTCACGGAATAATGACGACACGTTTTTTGCCAACAATGCCATCCTACGGCCGATCATCGCCGCTTTCTCCTTCTCGGAGATGAAATAATACAATATGTTGTCAGGAATGGCGGTTTCTTCCGGAATGGACGTCACCGCGTCTCCTATAAGCCCTGATACGGACTGCTCTATGGCAATTGTGGCGATACCTTTCCATTCGGTCTCGCCCAAAGAAGACAAAGGAGTCGTATCTTCGGTGAATTGCTCCTTCAGGGCTGCTCTTAAAAGCAGAAGAAACGCTTCAGAGAGTACCATTATTCAATCAGCAGATCCTTTTCCCTCCAGAGAGAGAGTATTCCAAGCGCTTCACTCATAGCGGTTTCCGAATCAAGCTCATATTCTTTGATGAGAGTGTTGGCTATATCGGGAAGAGAAAAATCCTTCCCCTGGAAATGATCCCAGAGGAAGGCGAAACTCTCGTTGACTTCCATCGCCTTTGTGCCCTTGTTGTTGAACACAAGGAGAATCAGTTTGCCTCGCGCCTCTCTTAATATGGCTTTGTCCGTAAATCTCATTCTACCGGAATAGTTTGCCGAAAAAGCCTTTGCGCCGTTTTTTGTGCCTTTTCTCCCGAAGCCCGGTTATCATCTCGTAAATAGTCCCCCATTCCGGTAATCCTCCGAGATTCTTGTCGTCAATGTACACATCGGCCACAACCTTCACGGAAGTGCTTCCTTGTCTTCCTTCGAAGAGGGAACCTACAGGCTGGTTGCTGTTGACCCCATAGAAATCCAGACCTCTCTTGTGACAGAAATCCAGGGCCTCCTCAAGCAGCTCACCGTCACGAGAGGTCCAAAGTATCAATTTGTTCCCTTCGTCAGCGAGTTGCTTTAAAGTATCTATGGCGAAGGGCTTTTCCTTTCCGATCGCTGGATATTTGTGTTCCACGATCGTTCCGTCAAAATCCACAGCGATTGTCATGCCTGATAAGGATTAGTCATCTTTCTCGCCATAGCCGTAACCATAGCCATAGCCGTAACCATAACCATAGCCGTAGCCGCCATAACCGTAACCCTTCTTGATCTCGGAGCCGTTGAGGACAACGGCCATGTTCTTCAGATGCCCCTTCTCGTAAAGATCGTCAATCTGCTGGAGCAGACGGCGGTCAAGCTGGCCGCTTCTAAGAACGAACAGGTTCACGTCGACCACCTTATTGATGACCATGGGATCAGCAACCATAGTTACAGGCACACTGTCAAGGAGAATGTAATCGTACGATTTTTTTAGATCCTCAATCAAAGTTTCGAACCGCCTCCTACCAAACAGCTCTGTGGAGTTCGGCGGGGTATGCCCGGCAGGAACCAGATCAACACCAGGAAGCACATCCTTACGGACAATATCGCTGACGCTGACAGTTTCATCGTAAAGATAATTTGAAAGACCTGAGGTCACGTGCTTGGCTCCGAACATCTTCGAGAGGGACCTCTTCCTTAAGTCAACATCAAGGAGAACTACTTTCTTTTTCGCGTCAGCCAAACAAGCCGCGATGTTGGTGGACAGGAAAGTTTTTCCAGCACCCACACTGATGGAGTTGTTGGCGATGACCATCTGGCCTGAACCTTCAGGACGCATGAAGTCCAAGTTAGTGCACATGATCCTCATCGCTTCGGTGAATACGCTCTTTGAGTTCGGGTCGTAAGCGGTCTTCACTTCTTCCTGAGCTTTCTCTCCCTTCTTGGCCTTTTTTTGTTTCTTCATCTTGACGAAAGGAAGTTCCGCAAGGAATGGCGTAGTGAGCAAATCCTCAACATCCTTACGGGTGCGTGCCTTGGTGTCAAGGAACATCCGGGCAAGGAGGATAATCGCAGGGATAAGCAGTCCAATAAGGAGAGCAAGCAGGAACATCTTATTCCTCTGAGGATAGACAGGGCCCCACGACCCCGTCGGCTCATCAATCATACGGGCGTTGTTGTCCGCCATGGCCTGTGTGAGGGAGTTCTCCTCGCGTTTGTTGAGGAGGAACAAATACAAGGACTCCTTGATTTGCTGTTGGCGTTCGATTGACAGAACTTCACGGGCCTTGGCCGGCATAGCGGTGAATTTCCGAACAGCTGTCGTCTCTTGTTTCGACAAATCGTCTCTTTGGACTTGGAGACTGACCAAGTGGTTGTTGAGAATCCCGATTATATTCTGCCTCAAATTCTGGATAGAAGCGCCAAGTTCCTTGACAGCCGGACTTTCCGTGCTTGAGGCCTCGACGAGCTTCTCGCGGCGGAGCACCATAGCGTTATAGTCGGCTATATTCTTGTCCGCATTCGGGTCGTTAACTCCGGTCTGGGCGGGTATCAGACTGTACGGACTCATGTTCTTGATGTAGTTGAGGAGATATTCCGCGACTTGAACAGCGGTCTCAGTTTTGACAATCTCCGCATTATAGCCACGGCTTTCATTGAGGTAGCGAGAGGCTGCCTCGTCCACACTCATCACCTGGTTGGCACTCTTGAACTGAGCGAGACTGCTTTCCACATGGCCCAACTCTTCCTGAATGCTGATTAACCTCTCGTTGATGAATTCCGCGGTGTTTACAGCGACTCGGTTCTTTTCTCTGATAGCGTCCTCATTGTATTTCTCAATAAGCGCGTTGATGAGGTCGATAGATCTCTGGAGAGAATAATCCTGTAAGGCAATCTGCAGTATGGTATCATCTTGAGAAATCTGAAGTCCTGAGAGATATCCCAAAGCGGCATTTTCCGGGGTTGACTTCTGAACGGTGATTTCCTGACCGTACCACGAAGGTCCGTAAGGTGTGTCAGGCTGGAACACGACCTTTCCTCCGCCTAGGGCTAAGGTGTCTCCGAGAGCCACGGTCTGGTAGTTCCCTAAACCATCAAGATCTAGCTTTATCTGTTTGTCATCCATAGGGACGACTTTTACGACAAACGGACCAGGAACATCAGTCTCTCGGGAGAAAAACATCCTCACCGGAGAGTTTCGGTACAACTCCACGTCTCGGAACTTGATCCTCATCTTGTAATTGACATCGGCATCAAGCAATTTCACGGCCTCAGTCATCAGTTTCTTTGAGCGGAGTTGGAGGATTTCCGTCGTCATGCTGACGTTGTTGATTGTGTTGGAATAAGCGTCCAACCTGACAGAACGTACTGAATTGCTGGGATCTTTAATAACCACTGTCACTCCGCTGCGATAGACAAATGGGGTCTTGGCGTACTTGTAGTATGTATAGCCAAGAGCGATAGCAACGCAAATCGCGAACCAGTACCAGTGGCTCAATAAATAGAAAAATAGATCTACCAGATTAATCTGGTCCTTATTCTTATTGTTTTTGTTTTGCATGGCTATTCGTTACCGTCATCAATTAACTTCATCCAAATGAAAAATGAAGAAATGACTGACCCTAGAGTTATGAAAGGAGATATTGAATTGATAAATGTTCTGAATGGCTGAGACTCCCTGCTGCCTTTAGGCTTGAAGTACACGATGTCATTCTGCTGAAGGTAGAAAGCCGGTGAATCGAACAAATCTTTCCTTTGGAGGTTCACGCTATAGGCTTTTCTGACACCGTCCTCTGTACGGATCACCATCACGTCCTTAATCTTCACCAACTGTCCGCCCGTACTGGACTGGGCAACCACTTGTAGCAGATTAATAGGTCCATTTCCGGCCTGGATTATGTTTCCTCCAGTCTCTTTAAGCACGGTGATGTTAAAGTTGCCCATCGATACGTCCACTATTGGCTCCTTGATGTAACCCATCTCAATGATCCTGGAAGCGATCATATCTTTAACCTCTTTAAGGGTCTTGCCCTCAATTTTGATTGTGCCGATAACCGGGAAATCAATAAAACCCTTGGGATCGATTAGATATTTTTCGGCACTAGTAGGGGCTGAGTTCTCGATAGTGCTCAAACCTGCTCCGGCGTTGAAAGGTGCCGCCAACTCGGGGCTGGTGCTCCGTACTTGAATCATCACTTCGTCGCCAGACTGCAATTTCAATTCAGGGGCGTTCGAGGCCTCATAAACATCCCCGTACTCAAGATCCCTCAGATATGTCCAGTTCTTGGATGACGCGCAAGAAACGGACAGGATGATGATGGTGGACAGTATAATCCATCTAAATACGTTTTTCATATAATTTCTCTAATTCTTTAATCATCAATTCTTTCCTAAACATTTCCTCAAACCGGGATTTGGCACCGTCTCCGAAAGACCTGTGCGCGATCTCGTCCTTAGTGATTTCAAGTATAGCCCTGGCAAGATCTTCAGGGTCTCTGGGTTCGACATTCAGACCAGAGACTCCCTCCTTGTTTACCCAAGACACTCCGGATCCCGGAATTCTAGTGGCCACCACCGGCGTTCCAACTGACATCGCCTCAATTTGTACTATCCCGAAAGCCTCGTTTTTCGTGACGGAAGGCAGTACGAATACATCAGCCGCGGCGAACCAAGCTGGAAGATCCTTGTCTTCCAGATAACCGGCCAGTGTGACCTTGCCATGAAGCTCCAATTGGTCTATCTCTTTTTGTAGACTGTCTCTCAATGGTCCTGAGCCCGCGATTACCACCTTGTAATCTTCAGGAAGATAGCAGGCTGCCCGGATCAGATGCTCATACCCTTTGTACGGAATGAGCCGGCCAAGGGAAAACACCAGCTTTTTCCCTTCAAAATCACGCCTGATCTTATCTACGGATTCTTCCTCTGGGATAAGAGGCTCGATTCCTATGGGGATGAAGGTAGTCTTATCTTGAACATCCTTAAGATCAGGAGATTCTGAGACATACACCGGAGTCGTGCCGACTATCTTGTCAGCCCTGCGAACCAGCCAGTGCTGTATGGGTTTGTATAGGAAACGGAAAACACCCTTGCCAATGATGTCACTATGCCAATGAAGGATAACCTTCCCTTTGAAGCGGCTCAGTCTCAATGCAAGTCCTGCCATAGGATCCGGATGGTGGATATCTATGAGATCATACTCCCTGGCGTGTCTATTAAGCCAAGAGACCATCTGGGGAGCTATCATTGTCCCGGCGGCCTTGAATAGGGTTGGTGCCACGAATATACAATCACCCCCATCATGTGAAATGGTGTTAAACTTTCTTTTCTTGTCAGCGCTGGCGCAAAGCATATCGCAACCCAACCCTATGGCCAGGTCACGCATCACTTTCTCAACCCCTCCGAAGACGGGATAGAACTTACCGAGCTGCAAGACTTTCATATAAATCAATATAATCGCGGAAGCATTTTTCCTTGTCAAAATTTGCAAGTGCATACTCCCTGCAATTTAACCTGCAAAGGTAGGAATTATTCCCGATTATATCATCAATTATCTTCGTCATCCCCTCGATGTCCCCTTGTTCCACAATGAATCCTGTCTTCTCGGTCACTGATTCTGGGGAACCTCCGGTCTTGTAAGTAATAACTGGCGTCCCACAGGCTATGGCCTCCAGATTCACGGTCGGGTAGTTATCCTGCCATGTGGGATTGAGAAACGCGACAGCTCCGGAATAAAGCTCCGCAAGTGACGTCGCGTCAGATGTTCGAGGGATATGGATCACGTTTTCAGGCAGGACTTTTTCCTGCTTTTTTGTCATACGTCCCACCATCACAAGAGAAATGTCCTTGTTCAGTAATCCTGACAATCTTATCAAATCATCGAACCCTTTGTCTTTGAGCCAGATGCTTGCGACGGCAATCACATAGCGAGAAGTTTTGATTCCGTACTTTCCTTTTGTTCGCTCATCGCCAGAAGGCTTGAATACCTTAAGATCTATCCCGTTGTGAATCACGGTGCAGGGAACTCCTGATAAAAAAGACTCACTCATTTCGTTTCTCATCCATTCGGATGCTGCCACTAAGTGCAGGTTCTTCATCCCTGTTATGGCCTGTTTCTTCAGCTCATAGTTGCGATCAGATCTGTCCAGGAGCCAACTGGCAGGGAAACTGGTTTTTAACGGACATGAATAACAACCTGTCTTCCACCGATAGCATCCGGCAGAGGAGTAATGATAGCAGTGGCCTGTGAAAAGCCAGCAGTCATGTGCGGTCCATACAACCGGGACTCCAGATCCGCCAAGGAATTCGCAGAGCATAGGGTAGTTGAGGAAATAACCGTGGACATTGTGGATTTGGATTATGTCGGGGGAGATCTCCTCTATCCTTCTGATCAGATCTTTAGTCGCTCTTTTAGAAGCCAGCCCATGAGCGTCAAATAATCGTGTGCATATCGCATGAGCCAACAGATCGGCCTTGTCGCCCACCGGAATAAGATGTGAAGTATGTTGAATAATCCCGTCCCTAGCCCTACTATAAGCTATATAGCTCTCCCAACCGGATGATACCGCAAGGTCTCCTATACCTCGCATTATCTTTCCCGTGGAAGTGTTCTCCCGGACTACAGGATTGATTTGAAGAAGTTTCTTCATTCTATTTGCCTCCGACTAGAACGCTTGTGATTTTTGGAATGATTCTGCGCATAAGCGCATATGTGACGGTCAGGACAAAAAGGGTTCCTATCACCGTTGCAAGGTAGATTCCTACTTGAAGGGCAGTCTCCGTAGGCTTAAGCCAAATGACAAGGGCTTTCTTGATGCCTATTATCAACAGATAATGATACAGATAGACAAAATAAGTCCACGCCCTGGAACTGACCCTTACCTTGCTGTCGGACATAAGCCATTTTTCGACAGGCTTGATTTTCCAGACCGCAAGACAAGTTCCGGCGGAGAAATAGAACAGAGGCGCAGGCCCGATTTTCAGGACAAGCAGCAACCCGAGGATAAGGACTCCCCACCAACGGAGATGCTTCACTATCAAAAATATGACAGGAGAAAGGATAGTTACGACTATAAGTTCCCGGATAAACCAAAGAGACAGGTTGATCGGTCCTTCCCAAAGGACAAACAACGGGTCCTTCCATCGATCTCCAAGGAAGCCGGATATCATCGAAGGAAAGAATTGCATAGTTGCATAATAGATGACGAAGGCTATGCAGTTGGCTATCAGGAAGGGGATGAACAGCGACATGAACCGTGACCGAAGTTTGGCCCAAAACCAGCCTGAGGAGGGGTCTTCAGGAACATTTCTGAAGAAAAGATATCCGGATATGACGAAGAATAAGGGGACAAATACCTGCGCGACAAATATTATCGCTTTCGTTATCCTGTCAAAAGCCGGAGTACTGGTGGCAAGGTCTGTCATCGTGGCGTGAAGGGACACGATGCCGATCGTAAGCAATACCCGAATCAAATCGATTTTGTTCCCTTTTGGGACGGTCAATCCAGCAGTTCCTTGAAGCATCTTTCCCATTTTTCCATTACGTTTCCTTCTGAATAATCATCGGCGACCTTGCGTGCTTCAGCGCTCATCCTGGAGCGGAGCGATTCATCTCTCATAATTGTTGCCATCGCCTTTGAAAGCGCCTGGATATCTCCTTCCGGTACTAGAATACCGTTCTGTCCGTCCCGGATTATGTCCTTAGGTCCGCACTTGAAGTCAAAACAAACCCCCGGAAGCCCGCAACACATGGCTTCAATCAAAACCATAGGCAGGCCTTCATAGTGTGAACTCATCACGATGAAGGAACTGGATGAGTATTCCTTGAATATATCTTTTGTCGGCGGGTTGATTCCTGCAGAGGCGACGATGCCGAGTCGCTTGATCCTTTCTTGCAAAATTTCCTTCCACTCTCCCTGCCCGAAGATATCCAGACGCCAGTTCCTCCGGAGATCTTCCGGAATCATGGCCCAGGCATCTATGAGCCTGTCGAATCCTTTCTGGTAGTCCAGTCGTCCGACAGCAATAACCCTTCGGCACAATGCGTCATAAAAGATATCGGGCACCGAAGGTGCTGCATTGGGGATGACCTCAAGATTGGGAAGATCTCTCCAGTATCCCGCATCCTCCTTGGTAAGAACCACGAACCTGTCGAACTTCCTGGCAATCCTTATGTCTTGTCTGGAACGGAACCTGTCTGCCAGTCCGAGCAGTCCGCTTCTTCCATACTGCAAACGGAAATAACGGTTAAGGTGCAGTTCCAGCACCTTCTTGCTCCCGTCCTTTATCTTAGGGATGAATGAAGACTCGGAAGGATAGAGGGATATAACCACATCCACCCTTTCTTTTAGAAGCAGGTCAGTCAAGGCCTTTCTATGTTTCCTTCGCTTCTGGAAATAACTGTTTATCTTTACGATAGGGGAACGACCGTTGTCAACCGAATAGTTTATTCCCAGATCGACCATCCGGACGTTTTCAGGAAACTGATAGAACGGAGGCCTTCCTTGCTGATCCGTCGTGACCACCATCACCTCATATCCATCCTTCGTTGCGAACCAGCTGACCTTGTTCAGCAGTACCCTCTCCATTCCGCCTGGATTATAGACGGAAGCCATGCAGTAGATGAGTTTCATTTGCGAGGAAGGATCAAAGCGCAGAAGCGATTTACAATAAATGAAACAGCGAAGATCGTGACGAATACCGTAAGTATGTATAGCCATTCTGGGTCAATCGGAATGGAATACTTAAAGAAATTCATCATCGTTATATGCGAGAGATATATCTCATATGATATAATTCCAAGGAATCCAAATAATTGTAAAGCAATCTTATTTGGTCTGACAATTGCCACGATTAATGCGATTCCGAATGGTACAACCATATAGAATAGAGTCCAGACAAACTGATTACCTGTCAAATAGATACCTGTCGCTAATATGAAAAGTATCACCAGACTTGCGATAAACGCTTTGATATTCTTACCGCAGAAAGAGTTGATTTCATCCTCGTACATTGCATAGATTGCTCCGCTAGGAAAAGAAAAGGAGCAGATCCACCAGCACCTGTCATATCCCGCCCACACGGCGAAAACAATAAACACTAAAGACCCGAAATACAAAAATGGAAGCCTGATTGACGCTGGAAGGAACTTAAAAGTGAACCAGAAAAGAAGGTAATCAAAGAGGATAACAAATATGAACCAATATTCAGGAGGATAAGCAAGTCCTTGTACAACAAGCCGTTGGAGCATTTCAGAAAATGTCATTCCTCCATTCCCGCACAACAGTAAATGAATCAGAAACAGGATGATAGCAGGAACAAGAATCCTTATAATTCTATTATTAAAAAAACCATTCAGATAGGAGGAGCCTCTCTTTTTCCAGGATTTAACCAGTCCGAATCCGGAAATGAAAAAGAACATAGCGACAGCCGTAACCGCAAGTTCGTGAAACAGGACGAAGAGGATGCTATCTGAAAAATAGTAGAGATGTCCCAAAACTATAAAAATAGCGAGTATGGCTTTCAACGGCCCCGTTTTTTCTTTCGAAAAAGATAAGGTCATTGTAACAGGAATGGTTTTTTCTGATTTTGGTTAGACCCTTTTGCGGGCATGTCCCCGTCGACGCAAAGTAAAAGAGCTAGCAAAAGGAAAAAGTCCGTTGCAACTTTCGTCCAAATAATTGCTTGAAGTGCGATAAGCATAAGCGAAAGAAGGTAAAAATCTTTGAACTTACTATTCAGGGACAGAATGACATAGATAAAGAAGGATGCAAATAATGCAAGACCTATTAAACCGCAGTAGAGCGTGAAGTTACAGTATCCGATGTCAGTATTCCAAACGAACAGTCCGTAACGGCCGGTTCCAATCATCCAATCGTGGAAATTGTCGGGCCAGACCCACATCACCTCCATAAGAATGTCAGTTGAATGAGTGCTGAATTCACCCGTTTCAACCCAGTTAAAAAATCCTTCGAATCCAAATCTAAGCCACTTCCTGGCATCTGGGCTCGAATTATAAAAACTTGTTGTTACGGCAATTGAAACAAGGACTAGACCTATTAGCAGCGCGAAAAACCAAAGTTGTCTTTTGTTCACGTAACCTCCTCTCCTGATGGCCGCATTCATGAATATAATGTATGCGATGGCCATCAATGCTCCTACGGTAGTGGTTCTCGCTATCATAGACCCTACGACCGTAAGGATAATGAAAGCTACAAGATATTTGGCCAAGGATGCGACTTTTCCAGCAACATGATCGTTGTGGACCATCTGATATCCTGTTAGCAGGAGCACTGCAGCAAACCGGACTCCTGCTGGATCAAGTGCACAACCAATTCCATACAGCCTATGATTCATTTTGTAGAAATTAGTTGCTTGTGAAAAGATTATTGCCACTAATCTGTCGAAGGCGGGGAATTTGTCTATTAGAAGTGCAATTATGCACTGGGCTACACAGACAATTAATAAATACTTGGTGATAATTGAGAGATCTGCTTTTTCCTCTACGTTCTTCATGATGACATATACACCATAAGCACCACCCATCCATGTTGCAAATGAAGACCAATATGTCACATAAGTCATATCTGAGGTTCCGTTTGAGATAACGGAAAAGTAGCACCATAACGAGAATACTAAAGCCAGAATGGCTGACACCACTGTCCTTTTGGAAAAGGTCACTGATTTCTCCCTTATGCATTTATAAGCAAAGGCTGCCAAACCGAATGCCGCAACCATCATCTTCGAATTGATGTTTGAAGGAATGAATGTGAACGACACCGGGAAAAAGTAGAAATCCACTATTATCGCCAGGAATATGACTTGCAGCAGCCGTTTCATTTCGTTCTAACGGTAAATGATTCCATATACGAATTTGTACACGCAAAGGTAATACAATTTCACGCAGCCCCAAAGTTTGCGTGAGGCCATGCCCTGGAGAATCCGGGTTCTGAAAGGAAGTGCTTTGTTCGCCATAGCCGCTCCATTGGCCTCAGGGAACCAGGAGTACCAAGTCAAGTAGTCTTTTTTGTCAGCGCTTATCAGTAGCGGAAGCTTGAGGAAAAGCTTGAGATGGTTGACATATTCTGCTAACTCAACGGAATAAACACTAGTCATTATGGCTTTTTCCGCTTCAACGAGGTTCTCAGAAATCTCCCTTCTTCTCTCCTCGCTGAACTGCCGACTCAATGATGTTTGGCTTATGGCGTTATAGCGGTAAAGCGGTTTGCGAATCTGGATCACTTTCCGGGCTTTTGTGAAGGCCTTAATCATCACCATCATATCTTCTCCCATATTAGCCCCCTCTATAAACCGGATATCATTATCAATCAAAAGCTTCCGTTTAACAAGGAATAACCAGAGATTCCATCTCATCGTGCCTCCCATCAGATTCTTCAAGGCTTTCAGGGGAGAATCATAGTCCGCCTGACGCATATACCTCCCGTTCTTCTCAAAGCCAAGAGTCCAGTCCCAGCCAACAATATCGGCATCCGCTTTTTCCGCCTCGGAGACTGCCACCTTAAGTTCTTCAGGCTCCATCCTGTCATCCGCATCCAAAAAGGCCAGATACTCACCCTCTGCCATGGCAAGTCCCTTGTTCCTTGCCGCGGCGACTCCTCCGTTGACCTTCTGTCTTACTATCTTGCAGGGGATTCCGGACTCATTCTTGAATGCTTCTAAGACAGCCGGAGTTCCATCAGTGCTGCAGTCATCCACGAACACCACCTCGAAGTCCTTGAATGACTGTGATTTCAGGCTTTCCAATGCGACAGGCAGACACCCCTCGGCATTGTAAACAGGCATTATTACACTGACTCTCATCATTTTGACAATTCAAGTATCCTGTCAATGAAGTCCAAATCGGAGCTGTTGAATTTCCTGGCGAAAAGGGCGGGGGAGTTTTTCAAGAGGTCATAGTCATCTATGGTCCAGTCCTTGAGAATCAATTCCTTGGAGCCGGGATTCTCCCTCCAGCCGATTGCTCGCATACAACCTTTGCCATCTTCGGTAGTGTTATAGATATTATCTCTGAAAGGAGACATCCAGCATAATGTCTGAACTACCAACTCATCAGGACTAAAAGTGTTTCTGAATGTCTTTCGCACCCACTCCTTGTGATCGAGCAGATACTTTACCATTTCTTCAGTGACGCTCACCCACTGAGAACCTTTCTTGAAATCCACCGTCCTGTTACGTTCGATCCGGAAAGCCTCTTGCAGCCGTATGAATCCGGCACGAAGAGTTTTCTTCAGGATATTCTTACTTTTGAAATCTTCCGGGAAAAGATGCCACCGGCGCATTTTGCGGGTGAAGGAACGAGGCATATCCGTCCAGGTGTATCCGATGAATTCCTTCCCATCGTTATTGTCAAAGAAGTCGTGGATATAATCCTGGTTTTTCAGAGGAAGGTCAACTCCGGATATCAAATGATAGTATTGGTAGGGTCCTTTGGCGGCTGCCGCATCGAACAAGGCGTACTCAGCTTCCACCATGCTGAACCCACCCCAGCGGACATCTTTTCTGTATTCAAGGATAGTCAGGCCAGCATCCTTTACTTTGATTTCCGGGAGGACCGCGACCTTTTTGTCGAAATGAATGAATATATCATTCCGGTTGTCATCCAAACGGGAAACAAGAAGTTGTAGTATCTCGAACTCATTATGAGCGAGGATCAGGAAGGCGTGTCTCATCCCAGATTCTGTTTGAGGTTACGGAAACCATTGATAACCAAGCCTATCGGCTTGATCTTCATAACTTTCCAAAGAAGGTTGGTCTTTCTCGGAGGAGTCCACTCTTCCTTAATCTCTGATGGGAGTCTGTCGTAGGTTCTCCACCATTCCTCAAAACGCACAGAGAAGATATTCCATGGCTTTCCTCCTGTGTAGTGGATCGTGCCTTCCTTTTGGACTTTATCCCAAAGAGGCTCATTATACTGCCGGATGAAGTCGGGCTTATATTTCTGGATGAAAAAAGTCCTGATCCCGTTATATACAGGGCTCAACGGCACGACCCGACCAAGGCATACCTGATTGAGGGCGTCCTGATCCGGGAACTCCATATAAGGCACCCGGCATGCGTCCAACAATTGTTCGGAGACATTTTCTTTCCGCATCTGATACAAGTTCATGATGAGGAAACCGGAGTTGAAGTATCTGTTCGGATCGCATCCGAGGGCACTTGCCCTTTCCGCCTGGTTCTCAATCGGGGCCTCGAATACTGCCGCCAGGTAATTATCCCCAAGGTTAGTCTCCCGGTATAGTTTTCCTATATCCTGACGAACTATCACATCGCAATCGATATAAGCGATTGAGTCATATTCGGGAAGCCGTTCCGGCAGTATAAGCCTGAAAGAAGCCGCCTCAGTATAGCGAGGGTCAGTGTAGATTCCTTCCATCCGGCCTTTCAAGGGAATATACTCGAACGTGAGTCGACCTTCTCCTAGCCTCTCAAGCTTTTTCCGCATCCGCTCCGGGATCTCTTCAGAAACCAGGCAGATGACCTTGAAATTGTCCTCCGATGAGTCAAGCAGCGAGCGGAGCATCGTCGCCGCAGGCACGAAGTAGTTGGGTGTGAACGCTATGGAAAGTGGAATCATGGTGTTTTGATATCGGTTCTTCCGCCGCAGGCGAATGCCATAGCACGAGGCATTATTCTATTCAAAAGGTAATATAGACCTAGACATACAAACAGGACAACTACAGGCACGAAAAAGAAACTGATCCATGTGCCGACAATTGAATTACCAAAAACCCTAAGAAACAATCCTTTTGTCCAGCCAAGGATATAGATTTCGTGTATGGCATAGATGAAAAAAACACTTGCGGATAGTTTACAAAGCCTTTCACAAGTTTTTTCATTGTTGATGAGAAAGTCGCAAATATTGATGGACGTAATGATTCCAAATGGAATAAACAAATCAAGAAGAAATGTATGCAAAGGGCGACCTACTTGTGAAGTCGCAATGGGGAGAAGAATTACTGATATTACGGCAGCAGGGATTTTGTACTTGCCGCAAATCGTCAAGAGATCAAATCTGTTAATACCCAGCCATGCACCAACACTGAAATAGATTACAGCTTGTTTGGAAGGAATCATCAGGGTCAAAGGAGAAAGGTAGAGAAGAATGAGTATCACTAGGGAAGCCCATCGGACTGTTTTGAATATTGGGTATATAAGTGGGGCTACCAGTGTCATGAGGATCAAGTCTCTCAAGAACCATAATGGAAAATCTGCCGGTCCAGTTAGGAACCAAAACAACGGCCCTTTTCCCACAAGAGAGATTTCCTCAACGCTTGATTTGAGAGAAAGAGCATCGAAAGCGACATTCTTCAGAATTACGGCCACAACCATAAGAAGGTTCCAAAACAGGAAAGGTACAAGAAGGCTCCAAAAACGCTTTTTCCATTTGGTAATTACCCATTTAATACTGAATTCACCTTCCTTTAATAATCTATAAAACAGAAAACCACTGAAAAGAAAGAAGCAACGAGTCGCAATGGCAAACATGTGGCCAGAAATAAATTCGGCTATGATATGGTAAATGTTCCGACCGTCGAAAGACAATTCCAGTCCGGGTTCAAAGAAAGCGCCCGGGGAATGAATATACAGCACCATCACAATCAGCGGGAACCGCATCGCTTTGATGAGGGTGGACTGACGTAATTCCAACGATTGATCTTGTGGAAGAGTCATTTGACTAGTGTGGTTTTTATCCACCTAAGAACCATCATTCCTTTATCATACAGTGTCGCCAATCGACATAGTTTTAAGAATGGAAATAACCGATTAAACGGAAGATTCTTGATGACCAAATTGAAGTATTCATAAACACACTTTTTGTGCAGGTATTTTTCATTAACTATAGAATAGAACTCCTTATCTCTGGGATTATCCGGTTCTTCATAATGGATTGCTCCTAGGAAGTCATATAGTTGTGAAATGGCTTCCAATTTCTCTTTGAATCGTGAAGAATCTGCTGAAAGATGTTGGTCGGAGTGCCTGAAGCAAAACAATATTTCTTGAGTATTTGCTACTCCGTTTTGTGACAAGGATATTGGCGTGGCAATATCGCTGCCGAAAGCACATGGAAAATCAATAAAACCGCCCATGGCCATCAAAGAAGACCGTTTGAAGGCGAAATTCCCGATACAAGTAAAAGAACGACCCGTCAACCACCAGTTAAGATACTCATATTTATTCGTAAACTCTGGCAGGATGCTGTCATCCCATAAATGATTCCCGTTTTCGTCAATTTGCTCGACGGAAGAGTGTATAAGGTCGACTTGAGGGTATTTCTCAGCCAGACGTATGATTTCTTCGCAGAAAGTTGGCTTGTATGTATCGTCGTCTGATGCAAGCACGACATAATCTCCGGTAGCATACGAAAGGCAATGATTCCATTGGTGAACAAGATCGTTCTTCCCAATGTTTTCATCATTCCGGTAGTATCGAATTCGAGGATCCTCGAAGCAAGCTGTGGTGTCTTTGATTTGATCTGGAGAGCAATCATCCACTACTACTAGTTCCCAATCATTTATACTTTGAGAAATAATGCTGGATATGGCCTCAAACAGGTATTTCCCTTTCCATGCTGGAAGGACAAATGATAGTCTCATATATGGAATCTGATTCCGTCAACAATCCCTTTAATAATCATCTTATCCTTATGCAATCTGTCATCCTCAAATAGATTGATAAGAATAATTCTTTTTGAATCCATCTTGCACACTGTATTATGCGATTGTGTTTTTCCCCTACTGCGATAGTATTTCGATGCATATAGTAACACCATGATGCAGGATGGTTGTAGACAATGTCTTCTTTTCCGAATAAACGTACTATTCTTGGTTAATTACTTTCCCAGGCACACCAACGACGGTCACTCCCGGAGAGAGGATATCTTTCACTACTACAGCGCCGGCACCGATGCGCACACCGTCTGCAATCCGGATGCCTCCGAGAATCTGTGCTCCCTGACCAATGTCCACGTTGTCGCCTATTACAGGGGAGTTGTCCGGATAACCCCCATCACTGCCGATGCAGCAGTTGCCGTGGATGATGCAGTTCCTGCCTATACGGGCTTTGGGATTGACTATTACCGAACCGTAATGCTCAAGCTGCAGCCCTTCCGCGAAACATCCTGCGCTGATGATGAAACCCAGTCTGGAGCCGAGCCGGTTTTTGTGAGCCTTATAACAGAGTGCAAGCAGCTTGCGGGGCTTTTCATAAGAGTATTTCTCCTCCTTCCGCAGGAATCTCAAATACTTGCGGATATAATACTTTTCTGGCCGGATCAGCCATTCAAGGAATCGTTCTTTGAGGGTCATTTATAAGTAAGCTTATGAATAGAAATTGTCTGTAGGATATCCTCCTTGCTCATCAGGTTGAACGAGGGATCGCTGATCGATTGCTGGAGATAATGGGGGAGGGTGTCGCTTACGATGGGGCAGACATCCTTTGGAGCATAGACATCGAAAAGGATCTGGAGAAAGAAATAATCTGGAAGCTCAGTTTGATTCTTCCACCAAAGTAGCATTAAGTCGCATAAGTCGGTAACGGTCTTTCCCCCTTTCCTTGAATACATAAAACTGCTTAGCATGTTAACACGAAACCCTTTTGCCCATCCAAAAAAATAAGCATAGGTATTCCTCCAATATCTGATGTTTTTTTCATTAGGATCTCTTCTGAAAACAAAAAAGTCATTAGTAAAAAATACATCAGGAATCGGGTTAGAAAGATAAACGGTAGCATCTAACCATATTCCGCCATATGCTTTTAATAACAACAGCCTCAAAAGGTCCGAGAAAAAAGCTCGAGAAAAAGAGGATCTCTTGGATAGGACGAAGTCCGGTAGGTTCAGATAATCTGAAAGATTTTGATCAGTCAGCCGTACAATAGTATAGTTTGAGGCTTGGTTCTCCACTGAAGACAGGCAACGTTTCACCACTTCCGGAACATCGTCATAACCCTGCGCCCAATACTGCCAGATAATCTTGTCCGAATTGAATGAGACTTTAGGTTCTAAGTTGAAACTGACATGACCGGCCTTCCAGGAGGCGATCAGCGCCTCACAAATTCCGGCAACCCGCTTGTGAGTTGCCAGGATCTTACGTTCGCGGAGCTTCCGCCAAAGAAAAGTTTTTGAAAGATTCATTTTGCGGTGAATTTTCTGGCGAACAAAAAGTCGGATGACCTGAGTCCCGGAAGATCTTCCAAGGTGAATACACTTGCAGTCGAACGTGCGATTTCTCGCTTGAGGTACACGTCGCTGTTGATTATCTTTTCCTTCAGCGGAGAGGCCATCAGTTCTGTCGGTATGAAATATTCATCCCCACAGAAGGAATATCGGAAGGTTTTCATGATCTCCTGTTTCCTTGAAATAATGTACTCTACGCCCTCCTGTGTCAGGCTTAGCCAGTTGCTTGCCTTGTAGAACTCCATTCCCTTGTTACGCTCAATTCCGAGGATTCTTTGAAGGGCGATGGATGATTTCCAAAGAAATTGGCTTGCCCTGCCTCGAAACCCTTTGGCGGTGTAGCTCTTGAGAAACAGATTTGTCCTCCTGACTTTGAGGGTTTCCTGATAGGGGTCGTCGTGGCAGAGGCCGGTCAATATGCTGTTCCCTGTGTTCGATTCAAAGAACCGTTTCAGCTCTTCGACTGAGACCAGAGGAAGTGTCGTCCCGGAAATAATATGATAGTAATCATAAGGGCCGTGCTTGAGAGCCTCTTCCAGAAGGGCCATTTCGCACTTGATCTGGGAAACCGATCCCCAGCGAACGTCAACCCGATTATCGATAATGCGGAGAGCACTGTTCTCAGCCTTTACGATAGGAAGAGTCCTCACTTTTTTGTCGATGTGAATGAAGATATCGCTTTCGGTATTGTCCAGGGCTGAAACTAGCGTCTGGAGAATTTCAAACTCGTTGTGGGCTATTATAAGCCAGGCGTGTCTCATCTACGATTGACTAATTCTTTTCCAAAGAAAAATTCTCGACTTGTCGATAAGCAGAAAAGCAAGGCCGAAGAGAATCAACAGGACAAACATTAACGGATAAAACTCTACTATTGTGACAGTCTCTTTCAACCAAGAAAAAAACTGGTGGTAATATGGAGATACAAGAGAGTTTTCGTGGAAAAGGTATATTGCGAATGCGGAAGCGGCAAGCCAGTTGACCGTCTTGCTCTCGATTCTCAGTTTTGAAAAGAAAAGCAGGAAGTATAAAGAAGCTATTATCGCTAGTGGAGAGTCATAGTGGTTCAGGTGGAAGCCCATCCCGAATAATTGATAACCGAACCATAAACCTATGATTGACAGGACCGTAGCCAAGACATAAATCAGCAAGTCATACTTCTTGTCCAAGGCAAATAGCTTTCCAGGATACATCCTGGCATATCTGGCGAGAAGATAGATGCTTATGAAAGCCAAGGGAGAAAAACCAAACCCGTACGATCCTTCGCCTAAAACGTAACTGAAAACCATCTCTGCCGCGAAAATGAAATATAGCACCTTTCTGAAATCACTTTCAGATACATTATTGACGAAAGCCTCTAAGACCGGAGACAAAGCATAAAGCACTAGATAAGATATTACAAACCAATAGCCGTATCCGAATGCCAGATATGGTAGAAGATCATTTTTAAATGATACTGGCTGGCCAAAGACAGCAAATATGGCAAAGCAAAGAACCGCGACAAATATGACTTGGAACAGCAGTTTTGCGGCGCCTTTCCAGCTGGCCTTGATTCCGAACCAACCTGACACCATCACGAAACAGTTTACGCAAATAAGGCAGAACTGATTTATAATCAGCCTAATTACCCCATCAACTCCAATTAAGTCGCCTTCGTTTATATAACCGTTGGCATGGCAGACCATGACCATAAACATGCAGACCAGCCTCAAGAGTTCCATATTAGATTGTCTAATTGTCACCATGTTTTAAAGAGCTTCAAGTCTGATATCATATACGTCCTCCGGTTAGCAAACGTAACGTCCTTGGAGTGAGTTTGCTCATTGTCCAAAAGAGACCTATGCAAATCACTAGAGCGATGGTCGGACGCAGGAAGAGGTCGATACAATTGTACAGCTCGCCCCAACTGAAAGGAATAAAATGAAGTACAATATAATGTGAGATCGCATGTAAAACTAATATGTTGTGGGCGGCAAAGATGAAAAAACTACTTTTGCATAGAAACGGGTGTTCCGATAGCCATCCTGTTTTTAGTCCGGTTGCAACTAGGTTGAAGATAGTAATGATTCCTACGACAAGGAAAAAACCTCTGAAAACAAAATAAATATGCTGTTGTTGGTAAGAGAGAAGAATAGCAATCAATAATTGCAAGGATAAAATATATGAGGGGATGCGGTACCTGTAGAATACCTTTAGGATATCATATCCGTTTGATTGGAAATAAGCTCCTGCAGAAAAGAATAGGACTCCATCCATTTTGGGGCCTAAGATTAAAGAAACGGCAAAGCATATAATAATCCAATAAATCCCTAAATGACTTATTAACCAGTGAACCACGGGAGCCAGGAGACAAAGTATCATTAAGTCACGAATGAACCAAAGAGGGCCGTCAAAGGGAAGTGATGGATCCCAAAGGCTATCCCACTCCTTAATATGCTGTATAAATGATAATGAGACGATACCGGCCTTTGATGATTCCCATAGCCTGAATCCAAAAATCAATACGGCTGCGATCAAGTTCCAAAGAAGATATGGTACAAATAGGGAACGTAAGCGGCCATTTAATTTACCACCCCATATACTCCAGTTCCATACCTGCAATTTGGTGAAAAAGAGATAGCCGGAAATGAAGAAGAAGCAAGGAACAGCTAGGCGACAGATTCCAGCATTGGTTAATATAGAGAGTGAACGATAGATAGGCTGAGAACTACCAAGACCCAATGCTCCGGTATGCAGCAATACTATCAATGCTGCCATAGGGAATCGCACTACATCAATGGTCTGTGACTGCAACTTGTCCATTAATAGGGGTGGTTAGAAATAAAAACTCGCCCTCCTGTTAGTAATCCCAATGTCTTCGGAATCAGCTTCTCCATGATTAATAAAAGGGCGATACAGATTGAAACGGCCAAGCATGGACGCACAAATAGATCGACACAATGGTACGCTTCTCCTTTTAACGGGAGTGTGTGATAAATGATATAGTGGGAAATATCGTGAAGTATAATAATACCATGAGCGGCAAAAATAAAGAAACTGCTCTTAGATAATAATTTATTCACTCTTAATTTGTTTGTTTCTATTCCCTTCGAGGCCAGGTGGAAGATGGCGAATGAACCAGTAACTACAAATAATCTCCTTAATAATCCATATGCTGTAAGGTTATGACGGTAAAATACGGATAATAATAAAAGTAATATCAAAGAGCCTATAAGAACTGTACGTGTATGAGTATTTGATAAGGATATAATAGACTTTCCATTCATCGATAGGAATCCCCCGAGTGTGAAGAAAAACAGACCTTCAAGAAAACTTCCAAATAGTAAGTCTAAGATAAGTAAAAGGACTATTGCCCAGGTTTTTAGATATTTGATAAATAGGAAGATTATTGGTGTGCAAAGAATGAATATAAACAAGTTTCTGACGAACCAAAGCGGATAGTCAATAGGGAGACCATCGTAACAGTCCCAGAATAATCTGATACCTTGCCATCGGCACAAAGCCTCTTTGATTGATAAAGGCATCAGGCCATTTAGTTTGTATCGAAAATTATCATAATTAAACAAGAGCACAGCCGCGAGTAAATTCCATAGCAAATAAGGGAGTAATAAAGTCTTAAAGCGTTTGCTGATTTTGTTAATAATCAAACGTAAATCCCATTTATTAATCCCTCTGAAAAAAAGATATCCGGAGAAAAGGAAAAACATAGGGACGGCAATCCTGCACAAACCATTGGGTAACAAGATACAGAGAGTAGAGTAAATAGGATAGTTACTATTACCCCCCTGAGAACCCGTATGTAATAGAACTACTGCAAAAGCCATAGGGAAACGCAGCCAGTCTATAGTTTTGGATTCCAGCTCTTTATCAGTCATAAACAAAAAAGTCTTTTTTTTGCAGAGAGGAGAAGGGAATAGATTTTAGGTTGCTTAAGGAGCAAATACCCTAAAACTCTATCTTTGTATGTAAATAGTCGGGCAGATTTCCTAAACTCCCCATAAATAAAATCGAGATGTTTATTACGGAAGGTAAGGAATTCCTCTTTGTTGAATAGATGTCGATGCCATGAATGAGTCCCCATCAGGAATGAGATAATATCGGCTTGTAACCAACCACGATCTTCAAAATCAGCTCCTTTTTCAACGAATTCTTTGAGGTGTAGATAAACACCCACCATGTCGTACAAAGCATTTACTCCCCCAGAGTTCATATAAGAACCATACCATTGTCTGTACACATACATTGGCTTTTCTAATATCTTAATAGTTCCGGAAAAGTATTGTAGTATTCTGCAGAAATATTCGTCTTCATGGCGTAATCCCTCAGGAAAATAAATCCATCTGTTGTCAAGTAATACTTTCTTAAAGATGAACTGGACCGGACAAACTGCCACCGGTTTCATTTTCAAGTATAACTTTCCAGTCATAATGGATTCTCTTGCGGATGCGAATGGTTTCACATACTCTCTTCCCTCTTCTTTGATGAGCACTTGTACTAAGAATGTGTCAACAGTTAAATTATCACGAATAAGGTGCATTACTTCTTCTAGGGCACCATCAAGAAGATAATCATCACTGTCGATAAACCAAAGATAATCACCAGTTGCTTTCTCGGCCCCTTTCATTCTAGCCACACTGACCCCTTGATTCTCTTGGCTAAATAAATGAATATTGTAATACTTTTTGCTAAACAATTGAACAATTTCTCCTGATCCATCAGTAGAGCCATCATCTATAACAATCACCTCGTAATCGGCTTTGTCGGCAGAGCTGTCCAGGATAGAAGAGAGACACTCACCGATGAATTTTTCGGTGTTATAGAGGGGGATAATCAGAGAGAGTAAGGGCATTATCGACCTTTTAGGATTCCAAAATAATTATAGAATAAATCTAAGACTTCCTTGTAAGCGTAAAGGTTGGCATATCTTGAAAGCAACAAATATGATATTGGACATACCATCAAAGATACCGCGAGGGAAATCAAACTATTCTTAATGATTGAAGAAAAGAGAAGAGCCTCAAATAGGACAACCAATGCGATCAGAAAATATGGATAGACGACCTTTATTTGTTTGCCAAAAGAATAACCTAAAAGCTTTTTTGTATAATATGTATTCAAGTACATCGAGACAAAGCCATATAGAACCTGACCGTAACACATAATCTTAACGCTGAAGAACATCGAAATGAACAATATTGAAAAAGCGATGGACTTCTTAATGATTTCCAATTTTAAAACATAATCGGAACGTCCCTTGACGTAAAGAAGATTAAGGTTGATAGTGGTAATCCCGTTTGTGATTATCCCGAAACATAGGATTTGCATAAGGGGTACGCATTCAAGCCATTTGTCTGTAAGAAGGAACGAAACAAGAGGTTTCGCACAGCCACATATTCCCATGAGTATTGGGAAAAGTATGAAGGAAGAAATCTGAATGTACTTCTCATATGCCGTTATCAATCTCTCATCATCGTCTTGTATCTTGCTGAACACAGGGAAAGCTACTTTGCCAAGAGCTCCTGTTATTGTCCCATTAGCAATTCCCGGGAACTGCCCGGCACGAGTGTATTGTCCCACATCTGCGGCCGAGAATTTCTTTCCTATTACCATTGGATAAGCATTGTCATAAACCGTGCTTATCAAAGACGCCGCTAATACTTTAGAACTGAAAGAGAATAAATTCTTGAAGGATTCCTTCGAAAACACTAATCGTGGCATCCATCGTACATATAGGAGGGTCAAAACGGTCAGGGCAGCAGACGATGCTATCGTTTGAGCGACTAGTGCCCATACCCCCATCCCTCTGTATGCACAAAGAATACCAACAGAGCCTGATATAATGGAAGATAAAATGGAGATATAAGTCTTGCTCTTGAAATCGACTCTAATTGAAAGAAGTGTTGATTGTACAGATGATAGAGAACCTATAATAAGGGATATGGCCAAAACCCGAAGCAATGGTTTCAGGAGTGGCTGGTCATAGAAACCTGCCACATATGGAGCGATAAAGAACAAAACAGCAAATAAAACGATACTCATCGACATATTGATGATATAGACTGTAGAGAAGTCCTTATCGCTAGGTGATTTCCTCTGAATCAGGGCAGAAGCGAGCCCTCCATCAATGAATATTTGTGATATGCCTAAAAAAATCCCTAGCATTCCCACAAGACCGTAGTCTGTCGGACTTAACAGCCTTGCAAGGATGATTCCGATAATGAAGTTGACACCCCGCGCTAGTACTTGCTCAACAAGACTCCACGAAACTCCTGTAATAGTTTTCTGTTTAAGTGAATCCGGCATTGGCATGGTCATTTGGAAGGCCAGAGCGACTTTACCAGGTCTTCGTAAATATTCTGAGCAGCACTCTTGCCATTAGGCGGAAGCAGGTGATTTAAATAGAAGCTATTTCTTGTTTCTGACATCGTGTCATTCCCACTCAGGACCACTTCTTTAAGGAATCGTTCGATATCTCCGATTCCTTCTCCAAAATAATGGGCATTAAAGGCGTCTTTTCCAAGCGGGCTGAGCTTATTAAGAAGACTCTTCTTGTTAGAAGTAATAAATAGTACAGGGTTGCCAGTGTAGTGGTATTCTGCTGTAAACGAACCGCAGTCGTGGATCATCGCGTCAGAAGATAAGAACAAATCCACATACCCCTCTGTCTCCAATTGCGTGTTGGACATGGATGCCCAGGTTTCATAATATTTGTCTGTCTTTCCTTTTCCCCAATCAGGATGGCTATATAAAGCGGTGGCGAGGAGAGGATGAGGTTTGAAAGCAAATTGAACGCTATCTGAATAACGTTTGGCCAATTCAATCATGTCTTCGCAAACATGAAGGAAAGTGCCTTGGTCCATTAATCCATTGTCAACAAAAGAATAATGGGGAGCCCAAATGACCTTCTTTTTTGGTTTATCCTGTGGTTTCCAAACCGAAGAAAGAGGTTCTTTGTTCATGAATTCGTCTGCTTTAGGATTACCGACTATGCGGACATTCCGGCCTTTGTTATAAGCATATTCTTCTGCCGAATCCAAATCAGAAGGTGAAGATAAATACAGTCTCCAAGCAATATTGCTAAATCTCTGGTTAAACAGCCATTGTACATGGTAAATGTTTAACCCATAAGGAACATAGCAAAGCAATAAATTTTCCAGGTTCTCACTGGCCATCCCCTTGTCAAGTAAATCGTAATATGGTTGAGGGTAGAATACTATGTCGGGAGCAACCACATTTTGGAAGTAATTAGCTGGGGATTCTTCACATGACAGATCGATGAATGGAATACCGTCAGATTCAAACGATGACCTTAGGTCTTCCATACATCTGTCTTGTTGTGATTTGTTATATCCTTTAAAGGGGAACAAAATAATTGACGGTTCAAAACGAGGATCTGCTAAGAGTAGTTCATAAAGATTCCGGCATCGCCACATCGAAAGGTTCGAAACGATGAAGGCGATACGAGCCTTGCCTTTCTGCCTTATGCTCCGGACAACTTTCTTATGCCTCTTTTGCGTCAGAGGAATGAAAACCCATTTGAAATATGACGGGAAATACTTGATCTTTAAAGATTTAACAATCCCCATCCTATCTATTCCCTTAAAGACTCAATAGTACGTACTACACCTTCTCTCAATGAATAATTCGCCTTCCACCCAAGCGCCCTCAGTTCGCTGCCGTCAAGTCTGGCTTTTGTCGCTTTGCTGAATCCTGCCGCTTCCACCTCGTTGGGAAGATCGAACACGACTTTAGTTCCGGCTTCTTCAGCGATAATACCGGCAATCTCTTTAAGAGGAATATCAAATGATTCTTCAGCCACGTTATATGCATGTCCGCTTTCTCCCTTTAGAAGAATTGTAAGCAAACCCGTGACAGCGTCAGCGGCATATGTGTAGGAATACAACTGGTCTCCCTTGCTCTTCAGGACAATATCCTCTCCATTTGCCCCATTCCGTAGGAATTGGGACATCGCTTTGGTGTCAGAGGGGAGGAGAGAGGGTCCGAACGAACGGGTAAGCCTTGCTATGACGATATCAAGCCCCTTTTGTTTGAGAAAGGCTTGGCAAAGAGCTTCCCCGCAGCGTTTACTCTCGGGATAACCTGCCCGTAAGGTATTGCAGTTGATATAGCCAAGATACTGTTCGTCAAAGAGTTCTTGGTCACCACGGTTCTCCCCATATATCTCATTTGAAGAAGCGAATAAGAATCGTCGTGCTCCTAGTGAAGAAGCTGCTTCAAGCATATTCCTTGTTCCGACGATATTGGTTAGAATAGTCCCGATTGGATCAGATGCATATGCTACGGGATGCGTGTTGCTGGCAAGATGTAGAACAAAATCAACCTTATCCGGCAAAAGAGGAGTAATGTCTTGATTCACATCTCCTTCCAATATCTGTAAAAGAGACGAGTCTAACCACTCTGCGAACCGTGAACGGGCTTTCTCACCACTACGTGAAAGAGCGAAAACCTTACAGTTCAAGCCATATTCACGATTCCGGAACATAATAGCATCAATTAGGCAACTCCCAATCATTCCTGTGGCTCCGGAAATTAATAGCGAACTATTACGCAGAATGTTCCAGTCGAACCAATCACAATTATTGATGGCGATCAGGTCTTCAAGATACTGTGGAAGTGAGAGTGGGCTATTATTCGACATCTCCATCGTGTTTCATTTCCAAATACCCCTTGAAGAGTTCCAAGTCATCTTTCGTGGTAAGTTTGATGTTCTTGTCCGATCCGGCGGCAAAGTGCAATGTTTCGCCAAGTTCGACCATCATTGTATTTGTGTAAGAAGAACCGTATATGCCGATTTCTTTTTCGAATGCTTCATGATATGCTTTGTCCAGAAGTCCAAACGTGTAAGCCTGAGGCGTGGACACTCTGCGCAACGTTTCTCGGGGGATATACTTACTCGTTGTGGAAGGATCGTTCTCGTTTACTAAGAAAATCTGCTCGTTGTAAGGCATAGAAGTTACGGCGTTTCCGTGCTTTTGGCATTTCTCGATAACATCTGTAAGCACGAAAGGTTCTATCAAAGGACGAATTCCATCATGGATGACCACGATATCTGATTCGAGGCATTTGCCTTCCAGATAAAAGACGCCGTTTCGAATGGATTCTTGGCCGGTATCACCTCCGGATATGATCCACTTCAGTTTGGATATACCGAATTGCTCCGCATATGACTTTAGACGTTCATGCCAACCCTCTAGACAAACCACGCCTATCTCATCGATAAGTGGATGTGCCTGAAATCCTTCCAAGGTATAGATCAATACAGGCTTATCGTGTACTTCAATAAACTGCTTAGGGATTTCCGCTCCCATCCTGACACCAGATCCCCCCGCAAGTATTATAGCTATGTTCATGTTCTTCTTCAAACCACAAAGCCTTGCCCGACCGGTGGGCCAGACAAGACTTCGTGAGGGTTTATTAATAAAATGCTACTCCTCGTCCAGCACCAGGACGATACGACGGTTAAGCTGGCGACCTTCGTCAGTCTCGTTCGTGGCCACGGGGCGGGATTCTCCATAGCCCTTGTAAGTGAGGCGGAACCTATTGATTCCCTTGTCTATAAGGTAGTCATAGACCGCCTTGGCACGTCTTTCAGAGAGGCCCTGGTTGTACTCTTCGGTACCGCTGTTGTCAGTGTGTCCCTCGATGACCCCCGTCACGGTCGGGAATTCGTTCAGCCAAGCTACTGCCTTATCAAGGATCGGGATAGCATCGGGACGGATCTTGGCTGAGTCGAAATCGAACAGCGCGTCAGCGAGGAATGACTTGTTGATCTCTTCAACGGCCTCCTGTACAGTGGGTTTTTCCTCCACGACAACGGGTTCCGGCTTGGGCTCGGGTTTGGGCTCCGGTTTAGGAACGACAACAGGTATCGGCTCCGGAATCACCTCAGGCTCCGGTTTAGCGCCTACCTTACCTAAATTGACCCTAAGGCCGAGGGTCGCGCTAAGATTCCTTCCGAAACCGTCTCCATCAGGGAAGACAGATCCGGGGAAAGCGGTGGCTTTGAGGTCAGGAATCACGCTGAGCCTTTCGCTGAGCCTTATGGGAGTCATTATACCTATACCTCCGGCTGGCTTGAAACTTTCAACCTTGGCGGCGCCTGCGTGGATGTAAGGGACAAGGAATTCCCAACAGCGCAACAGCAAGTCAGCGTGGGCATAGGTATAGTTCTGTTTGCCATAATCAATATATTGGTCGGAGACCGAGAGTCCCTGATATCCTGCTCTGAAACCAAGAGTGTTGTTGAAGAACTTTCCAACATACACATCAAGGGCGGTGCCGTTGCCGCTGTGAGACTCTACTCTGGAAATATAATCTTTCCCGTCAAATCCAACGTTGAATCCTCCCGAGGCACCAAGGAACCAATTGGTGGGACGCTCATTTTGGGCGGCAGCCATGATCGCGATGGCGGAGGCCACGAAAACCAGGAATATTCTTTTCATTTTCATCGTCGGTTTAAATTAAAAATGCAAAGCGAGTCCGAACGAACCTACGCCACGAAGGTCGAAGGGATAGCCAGGATAACCCTTGGCAGAGTTTTTCTTTTCCTCCTTGCTCGGTTGCAGACCATTGAAATTGTCAGTATACGCTTCAGCGGCGATATCCACGAAAACCCCGAAGAAGTCGGAGAGCCTCAATTCGCAAAGGAATCCCACACGGAAACCGAAGCTATTGTTGGGGTCGGTCATGTAGGCCCTCTGCCATGGATGGCCAGAATCAGTGAGGTCATAAGTATGCCCCAGGCCGATTCCGACATATGCCTTCGGAGCAAAGGGACCTTTATAGAACTCATCTGTCAGATTCCAAGTGGCGTCAATGAAGGCTGAAATGCTCTTGAAATTGTACGGCCAGAAGCCTCCGCCCGAGGTTTGACGGGTATTGTTGGCGGCGTCATTCTTGCCGTCATAGTTGACGTTAAGACGGAATCCTAACTTGCGGGAAACGTCGTAACCTACTGACACCGAGCCTTGTAAGGATAAGAGGTCTCCGGCTTTGCCGGCATCTTTGTACGAAACACAGTTCTCATTGTAAGATAACAGCCCACCACCCTGGACCCCTATCCAGAATGGGTTAGCTGGCTTCTCTACTGTAGGTTGCGCAAAAAGAGCCGTGGCTCCCAAGGCGACAGCCAGGAGGGAAATGACTATTTTTTTCATATTGATTAAAATTTGTTACAAAACAATGGCTACGCCCACAGTCCTGCATGGGCGGAACCGCTTCGAAATGATATGGAGGGTAACTCCATCAACCGCGAAAATAGTTATTTTCTTTTAATTATCCCGTGACGATCACATTTTTTGTTAACAGACAACAACCGTTATTCATAAGGTCCTAAAGGTCTTTTTTACTTTTTTTATAAAAAAAGGTATAATTGAATTATTTTGTGGGCGAAATGATTGTTACAGATTTTTATATTTGTGAATGTTATTCTATATTTGCAAATTGGATTTGATGCCTTTTAAGCAAAATGGGAGCAGCGATGTCATCTGAAGCGGTACGGGAGAGGGCAAGTCAGGACGGAATGGCCTGGTTTGTCGCGAAGACCAGGTATTTCCGTCAGGAGATTCGCCTGAGGGACGAGCTTTCCCGGCGCGGTGTTGACGTGTTTGTGCCAACTGTGAGTGCTCGTAAAAGCCGTGGTGCCGGCTCATTTGAGAAAGTGCTTGCGCCTAACCTGGTTTTCGTGAGGGCAACAAAGGAGAACGCTTGTTCGCTTGTGACCCGGGACAGTTTGCCGCTACGGTTTGTGCCGGATTGCGCCACGAGGCAGATGATGGTGGTTCCGGACAAGCAGATGGATGATTTCCGTCGCGTTTTTGACCTTTCCCTAGGTGAAGGCGGTCTAATGGACAAGCCTCTTAATGTGGGCGAGAAAGTGAGGGTCACCAAGGGATCCTTGAAAGGTGTCGAGGGATATGTGGAGGAGTTGCTTGGAAGAACTTACGTTGTGGTTGGATTGATCGGCTGCCTTTGGGCTCGCGCCAGGGTCCCCAGGGCATGGCTTGAGAAAATATAACAGAGATAAAAAGGAAAAATAAAGATATAGCGTATGAGAAAAACTGAAAACTACGCGCCCCCAAGAGTCATTAAGGAGAGCGAGCTCTTCTTGGAGACGGCGATTCTTGCCGGTTCTCTCAAGGATAATGCTGAGATCCGGGCTATCGGACATGAAGTCGAGCAGCACAATATGGGCGACGATGCGTTTAACCATAACTGGGATTAGGCCATGAGAAGGATATTACGAACCATGATACTTGTCTCTGCGTTTGGAGGCCTTGTTTTGCTGGCTGGATGCCAGAAGGAGATATTCACCCGGAAGGGGCAAGTCGCGGAAGTCCCTTTCGGCGCTTCTTCCAATTCTTCTAACTCGAAGACCCGTACTGAATATGGCACCTTTTCAAATGGGAAGCAGGAGATCTTATGGAATGATAGTGACGAGATCCGCGTGTATTCTCCCACAGCGGCGCGCCGCGTGGGACTTGAGAGCGCTATGGCGAATCTGGAGCCCGGTCAGGAGCCGGATCCATCAAGCCTTTATTTCTGGGCTGATTACGGTGTGATCCCTTTTGAAGACGATAAGACCCAGGCTAAGATCAATAATTTGAGCAATGACGGTCAAGGCAATCCTTATGATCAAAGTCAGGTTGATTACGCAGTCGGTAACGGCCTGGCCTGGGTATACGGCCAGGACTCCGTGAAGCACACATTTTACGCCATCTATCCGGCTCCATATTCCGCCGAAGGGAAGAACAACACGTTAAATGGCTGCAATGGATTGTTCAATTTGAGCATACCTTCCGGCAACCAGGCGTTTTCCGAGATGGGTAATATCAGCTCATATGGTTATATGACGGCGGTCTCCGAGCCGTTGAAGGCTTCTCCGAACGCGAAAGTCTTGTTGGATTTCTATCCCTCTTTCAGTGCGTTCGAGATCTCCATACGAAGCGCCGCCGAGGCTATCGCACTTAGCGAGTTCAAGCTGATATCGGCGAATGAGGGACTCACGGGAGCTTATTCGGTCTCTTATGACGCTAACGGGAACGCGGACTACGATTGCTCTGGTACTGGCAAGGAAATTACGGTGAACCTTACCGGCCGTTCGGCTCCCGCGGCCAGCGAGAACAAGGATCTTGTCTTTTCGGTCCTTGCTCTTCCAAGGGATTATACCAGTCTCACAGTACAGTTCACCACGACAACCGGTGTCACAAGGAGTCTTAAGCTCAAGTATGATGACGATTATTCCGACACTTCATTGGCCGGCAAGTCGATTAAGTTTTCCGGCTTGAAAAGGCACCGCATCTATGGTCTGGTTCTCCCTTCCGGGGAGTTGCTCGTATCTGTCGGTACCGCGCCATGGCTTGCTGGCGGAGAGACGGAATACAAGACCATCGAAAACGTGACATCGCGCTTCATCTCTTACCAGAGGCTCAACGAAACTGGTGACGACGATGACTGGAGTGTGCCGGGTAACTATATCGCCATAGCTCAAGGGCGGTCCACTACAGAGCGTGTGGACATGGAGGATCCGGAATCCCCTCTCACCAATGTCCCGCTCTATTCTCCGATGCTTACCCTTGAGACTGTCAATGTGGGAGTGCCTCTCCAGCTTCGCAGCAGCGATCCTAGCATTGGTTTCGTGACATCTGTCAATTCCATATGGTCGGTCACGCCCACCCAGACTCTTGATATTCCCGCGAGTGCGGATCTTGAGGATGTGAAAACAACCACCTTCTTCGTGGTTCCGATTGATGGTGACGGTGTGGTAGGGAAAGACGCTTATATCACACTTGTCCGCAATGACGATGCTTATCGCGGTGTCCCGATCGCTTACAGCCACTATTATATGCCTGGAACCACCGATCATACCAAGGTCCCGTTCAAGGTCGTGAGTCCTTCTGATTATTCGACATCCACCACGACTGTCACGGCCGAGTAAACCTAAATGACTAAAGATGATGAAAATGAAACTATCATATAGAACAATCGGATGGCTCATCCCGGCCGCATTGGTCGCATTGTCTTCGGTGTCCTGCGCTGAGGAGCCTCTCCTTGAAACGGAAAAGAGCCAATCACTGGTCATTTCTCCCGCGTTGTTGGATCTTCAGGACAATTCGATCAAGACAAGAGCCCTTGGTGACGACGATCTGAAGGATGACCAGTACAACGAGAATGTGGTGAATCGTCTGGACGTGTTCTTCTTCAAGAAGTCCGACAATTCATTCGTGAAGGCATACCATCAATCTTTGGATGGCGTCCAGCAGGAGACACACGGAGATAAGACGGGATACCTTCTTTCTAATGACTGGAAGAAGGATGGTCTGGCGATGAATACCGCGTACACCGTGTATATCATCGCCAACAGCGCCAACGAGACGATCACAGGTGCGACCTCGACTACGGTCGCTGACTTGCAGTCCCTTGTCCTTGAAGATCAGAATATTTACAAACGCCAGAAGACGGGAGTTGATTCAAGTGACCCTACGTATACATCCTCGAAGGCATTCCTGATGAATACCAAAGTGGATTCGTGGACTATCACCTCGCAGGGGACCCAGCTGATCAACGACGCCACGGTTACTTTGAACAGAGCCGCCGTCAAGTTCGTGGTGGATGTCTCCTTGGATCCGGATTTCCTGAGCAGGTTGACGGCTTCCGGTGAGCAATATGGCGTGCCAAGTTGGAAATTCGTCAATTTCAACGTCAAGACCGCCGAGGTGCCTGGTGGTGCCGCAATTGCCCCCGAACTTGTCACTGCCGGCAGCCAGTATTATCTGTCGGTTGAGTCTGGGGATAATGGCCACTACACTGTCGTGACCTACGGTTACCCGCAAACGTGGACAACTTCCACAATCGCGGATGGGGCTCCGGCTATATTCCTAAGTTTCCCTTCCCGCCCTTTATCGGCGCCTAACGCCACTCCGGCATACCATTATTATTATATTCCGCTTTGCGCTCAATCCACGACCGCCACGGTGTCAAACAACCTCTATAAGGTCAATGCCGTCATAAGTTCCTTCGGAAGCACAGAGGCTATCTCGTCCACGACGGTCAACCTCAACTACGAGGTTATCCCTTGGGGGACGTCCTATTCGGCTGACATCAAGGCTGAGACTATTGAATACCTGGTTGTGACGCCTACCAAATATACCTTCAAGGGTGGTTCAACCTCGACTCCTCTCACTACCACTTTCAGATACTACGCCAATGGTACGGTGACCGTCGATCAAGAAAGTATAATAGCCTATTATATTGACAAGAACGGCGATCAGCAGGATGTCACTTCCGGTTTTAGCGTGGGTGCTCCCACCAACGGTCAGATAGTGGTATCTTCTTCAGTGCCCACGAATGGTACTTATCGTTATCTTGAGTTCACGGTAAAATGTGGAACCAAGTCCCAGGTAGTGAAGATTCGCCATTATCCGCTGGACTTTGTGGCTGTAGAATCAGGTTCATATAGTTCATATGACCGTACTGACTGGGCTCAAGCCGCTGTTGGTCAGCAGTCCGCATCAGGAGGTTATATCCACTCTTATGTTTATAACAATCAATTTAGGTTTAGCAATGCTAATAGCAACAATGATCCAACTGGCGGTTTCATGGCTAAACTCTATACGAATAATACAAATAACCCCATACATTATTTGAGTACAAGCGGAGGAGATGGAGGTGCGATAGATAATATTGGTTCCAATAATAAATCATATGTCCTTCAGATAACCTCATCAAGTGACGATTATGTTTTAGGGCGACCGACTATCACTTATGCGAATGGACAGGTGTATAACTCGAACGGATCCTCACTAGGAACTGTCACTTATAAGACATCGAATGACGATGTGATATCTCCGGCATTTATGATCGCTTCTCAGTTAGGTGCGGTTACTAGAGCTTCAAATGGTAGTGGTAATTTCACGACCCACGTCCATGCGGCGATTCACTGCGCCCTTTACAAGGAGGTCCTGAATGGTGTATCCTATTCAGGATGGCGTTTGCCAACCCAGCAAGAGGTGAAGTATATGATTGACAATCAGTATTCTTATGGCGAGGTGATGGCAGAGGTGCTTGGTGGAAGATACTATTGGACCTTGGATGGATCGAAAGCTGAAAACACCCATGTTTCTGGCAGTGATGACTTCGCATACACTCGCTGTGTCCGTGATCTTACCGTTGAAGAATTGGCAGAGATCAACAAGTTTGAGTAACCCTTAACCGCAGACGAAAATGAAAAGATATCTCACAATATTTCTCGCTTCCGCCATGGCACTGATGGTGGGATGCACCAAGAATGAAGTAGTTGAGGGGATCGCCGTTCCTGAAGGGGAAATGGCAGTTAACCTTACCATAAGTGGCCCGTTTGCCGATGTCGCCACCCGCAGTTACGTCAGCGGCACAGAAAACGCGATCAGTCGCGTGGATATGCTGTGCTTCGATGGGGAGGGAAAATTCATAACCGACAAACTCGCTGCGGTGAGTCCATCCGCTTCCGACCCTGCCACCAAGGGCGTAATTACGGGTACAGTTCCCTCCAACACCTGCCGAATCCATTTCGTCGCGAACTTCCAGAATCTCAACAGTTCCGGTTTCGTGATGGGTTCCTTGGAGAGGTCGATGATGAAATCTGAGGCACTCTCTTCAGGTATAGCGGATGAGGTGCGTTTTTGGGGCTACCATACCGAGACCACTCCGGGAGCTATGAAGACTTGGCTCTCAGGGGGTAATACGGTTAAGCTCCTGCGTGATAGAGCGAAGGTTATCCTAAAGAACTCGGATTCGAATATCACCTCTTTGACGTGGACTATAGGTAATGGTGTGAACAGAGGTTTCATCGCCGCCACATGTGTTTCAGGTGAGAACCCTTACACAAATGATTATGTCACGGCGACCCGTCTGACGGAGTATTCCACATCCGGCAGGTATGCCACGATGACTGATGCTGCCGCAATCTGGGAAACTCCCTGGGTGAGCGACAATGAGGCTCATCCCCAGTACCTTTTTGAGAATGCCAACACGCAGTCCAACCCGGTCAAGGTTGTCATCAAGGCGACTTATTCTGACAACGTGGTGCGCTATCATACCGTGCTTCTCCAAAGCGACGATAACGTCCCGTACCCTGTCGTCCGTAACCAGACATATGTCCTCACGGTGAAGCATCTTCCGGAGACCGCCGGATCAGATAATCTGACTGACGCGCTCAGCACGACCGACTATTCCAACAACCCTTACGCCCAGGTGGATAAAGAGGTTGATGAGGTAAGCAATGATAAGTTTACCTTGAAGGTCGACAAGGTTTTTTATTTATTTGACCAGAACGGTAACGGCGTTGTAAATTTCACATACACGGGACATGATGGAGGTGATATCTCCACATTGGACGCAACCAATTTCGATGTTTCTTGGGAGCCGAAGGACGAATCTGATGAGAGCGGTGATGTGGTGCCGGATGTCAGCGTGTCCCCCACGGTCAATTATACTAATTCTACTGGTGCCGGAACCATAACCTTCACGCTGGCGACTTTGAACACTGAGCTCAAACACAACACTTTACAAATTGTCGCCAAAAACTCCGGGTTGTCCCGGTTCGTGGATGTCTATTCGATCACGGAGTTCAGTTTCAAGACGGATCCTATCCTGGTGGACAATAATACATCCCGTACCGTTGGAGGCGAGAGCCGCGAGGTTTACAAACTGACATTCGCCCTTCCTGACGATTTCCCCAAATCCCAGTATCCGCTGAGCGTGAAGATGTACACTTCAACCCTCTCACCTTTTAGCAACAGTACGGCCAACGCAACATCCGGATCTTTCAATGTCGTTGTTGCGAACACCACCGGCCTTCAGGAAAGCGCCCAGACTTCTTCTTGGAACTATGGCGCCAAGAGTTGGGGTAGTTATTACGAATATGTCATCGATGAGGCTTCATCTGATAACACATATACGATTTACCTCAACGATGTGATCGCCAATCTCAATCGCGACATTTCTACGGTGGGTCTTTATTTTCAGATTGATGGATTCGGTGATCCGATTCCTCTGACTGCGCGTGCCCATATCATTGAGACCCAGACCTTCCAGCTGGCGAACTTCTCTTTCAGCGGTAATACTGGAACAGCCTCATCAGGTCAAGCTACAGTTACTCTTGGCAATTCGGATGATTACATCGATAGAAGTAATCCGACAGGGTTTTATGAATACACATCTGATTATTCTCTTAGAATTGGCCGAGATAGTGGTAACGGTACTGTAACAATTGCCGCACAAAGCGGTTATGTCGTTACCCGTGTTGAGGTCTCCTATTATCATCGTAATCGACAAGAGAGGATAATTGGTTCTGGTATAGTTTGGGCAGCCAAAGACTTTGTTGGCGGGAATGTTACAGCATCCACGGGTTCTTATTCGAAGAGTGGACTTACCGGTACCTGGACAGGAGATCCGTCCCAGACGATCACCTTGACTATGTCCCGTGATAGTGCGAATGAGTCTCCTCGTATTACTCAGATAAGAGTTACGTATCAGACTGCTGGAGAATAACGACTTACATTTTGACAATCAGGACAGCCCGGGATCATACCGATCCCGGGCTGTCTTATTCATCACGATTGAAATAGCGTCACGTCAGAACCTCTTCCCCGAGACTATCGATAGGAAAGTAAGACCTAAAACCTTGATGTCGAACCAGATGCTGCGGTTGCGGAGGTAGTAGAGGTCGAGGTCGAGCCTGGTAAGCATCTTCTCGATGGTGTCCGTGTAGCCATTGTAGAGCGTGGCATAACTGGTGACTCCTGGACGGATTTGGTAAAGGAACCTGTACCTTGGATCGAGAGACATGATCTGGTCGATGTAGAACTTCCTCTCCGGACGATGCCCGATAAAGGACATGTCCCCCTTGAACACATTATAAAGCTGCGGAAGCTCGTCCAGATGGTGATTCCGTAGAAACAGCCCTACCTTTGTGAGACGGTCGTCATCATCACCTTGGTACAGCGACGGTCCGCTCTCGGACTCGGCATCGATTCGCATTGAGCGTAACTTATAGATAGTGAACGGTTTCCCATCCCTGCCAATCCTTTCTTGCTTGAATATGACGGGCCCTCCATCCTCTATTTTTATCGCGGCGGCGCATATTGCCAGAAGAGGAGAGAAGACCAAGAGGAGCACTCCGGAGAGACCGGTGTCGAACGCCCTCTTAAGGGCAAGTCCGGCTAGGGACATCCCGTCGTTGTGATGGACCTCGTTGCTCTCTAGAGACTGGTCATTTTTTTTTTGACTAGGTTTGTAGTCTCTGGGGAAAAGAATGGCGTCCACACCTCCCACTTTATAGTGGAGGGTCTCTATGCTACTGGTGTCTTTGCAATAATAGACAGGTTTGTCGGCGATAACCCTTCCGGCGATTTCCGGATCGTCAGTGACAAATCCCGAGACAGTGTAATAACCCTCTTCTTCCACCTCATCGCAAAGTTTCACTGCACCTGGCGTCGTCCCTGCTATCAGGATATTCTTCAGGACGGATTTCTTCCGGACTTCTTCATCTGAGGAGGGAGAAAGCATATGGGACGCAATCCTGAAATATAGAAGGAAAAAGCCCGTGAGGATGAGGTCTGTCATCACGGCCAGCACCCCGAAAGCGGAGCTCGGCAGTTTTACCAGGCCTGTTACGAGGAACAGAATAAGGACGATTTCCTTTATCAGGATGGCAAGCAAAGCGTTTCCTGAAGACCGGATGGTGAAGTATCTTCTCACCATCTTCCATACGCCGGATATGAGGAATCCTATAAGAGATCCAACCAGGGAACCGACCAGCCATTTCGCGACTGTAAAAGTGAATCCGGGCATGGGCTCGGAAAGCCAGCGGACAAGGAGGATGGAAAAAATGGAAGCTACAAGAGACAGGATACAGTCTTGCACGAGTATCCAGCGAGATCTGGTGTATTTGCTATTGTCTCTCATAATTTGGAATGTAAAATTACATATAATTTTTATTTTTTCATCTTTTTTAAATTCGCTATATTTGAATTCTGGATATTTGGAGGAATATACGGATGTCAGCAGGCGAGAACAAATTGATGAAGAGAAGGCTTGCCGGAGCCTGGATTTCAAGTGTGATAAGCATCACGCTGGTGTTGTTCCTTGTGGGCGTGGGCAGTTTACTGCTGGTCAATGCGAAGAGCGTTTCCGACTATTTCAAA
>JAEEGL015818959.1_pt1 | contig 38206 bp, 42 predicted proteins | sample 9134231 | NCBI WGS metagenome assembly JAEEGL01 (sample SAMN16246548, study PRJNA631951) | gut metagenome | biome: gut microbiome; feature: rumen; material: fiber-attached | host: Bos | place: Iran: Karaj | collected 2018-10
CAGCTCTTTTACCCCGTCGCGAAGCTTCGCCTCTATCGTTTTTTCAAGCATCTTTCATCCTCCCAAAATCGGGGCCCCGTAACGCCGAAACCGTTTTTTTCCTATACTTATACGCGTATATAGGATTATAGGCGTATATGCCCTTATAATTCTATATTTTATACTGTATATAATTATTTGGTTACACAGTTACAAAGACCTTGTATGCCTTGCGCTCTGCGCGTTTTGGCTGTAATTTTTCGTGTGACCCGTTTGCAACCTTGTTGCAGGCCGTCCGGCCTAAAAATGGACGGTTACAAGCAAAAAAGACAGCCTTTGTTACACGCGTTTGAAGCCTTTTTGCACGCCGTAAGCCTGTGTTCTGATGGCCTGCCTTTTCCAGTTCGGCAGCGCGGCAATAATGGCGTTGATCTCCCGGATGTCGGCAGCGCGTGCGTCTTTGCTCGTGCCTCCGAAGCATTCGCACCAAAGCTCAATCGCGCAGACGCGATCGCGCGGAACCAGTTCCAGGGCTTCCGTGTTCGGCGTCGCCCAGAAAAGCCGTCTTTTGTCAAGCTCCCAGGTATTCCAGTCCGCCGGCACACAGCGCTCGAGGAATTCCGCGATAAGACCTTCCCGGCTGCTTGCTTCTCGGTGCTCTTCCTGCGTGGCTCTTGCCAGCATGTCGGCCTCGCCCTCAAGATATAGCGTCTCGCCGCTTTGCCAGCGCATTACCGCCTCTGCCCATATAAGATCCCGCTCACCGTCAAGGTCCCGGAACACGTTTTTCGGATGCTCATGCACGCCCGTGTCTATCGGCCAGAAACGGCGGTTGCCTGTTCTGTCGCTCAGAAATTCGTCGCTGTTCGTCGTTCCGAAGAAGACGCAGCTGCGGGGCACCTCCTTGACGTTCTTGCCGTAGGCGGCGCGAAAACGGTCCGTGCGCAGGCTCAGGAACTGCTTGATCCGGCTTACGTCTGTCCGCCGGAATGCGTCAAGCTCGCTGATTTCGACGAGCCAGACGCCCTGCAGAAGCTCGGAGGCCTCCTTGCCCTCAAAGGTCCTGATTGAGTCGTTAAACCAGCCTCGGCTCATTTTGTCCAGGATGGTGCTTTTGCCGATGCCCTGGGGGCCGGTCAGTATCGTCATGCAGTCGAACTTACAGCCCGGATCCATTGCGCGGGCGACGGCGGCGGTGAAGGCCTTGCGCGTTACGGCCCGGGTGTATGCGTTATCCGGCGCGCCGAGGTAGTCCGCAAACAGCGTGTCGAGCCTCGGGACGCCGTCCCAGTGCCCGGTCAGGCTCCTGAGGTAGTCCTGCACGTCGTTGAAGGCGTGTTTATTGGAATGCAGGCTCAGCGCGCCGTCTATCTTGCCGTTGCCGGTAATGTGGTAGACCTTTTCAAAGTACCAGTAAAGCCCCTGATTGTCGTTGTCTTCCCAGGCGCGGCGCTTGCCCTTGGAGTCCCAGGGCAGCGAGCCGAGCACCTCGCCGCGCCCGGCGAACTGGTTAAGAGCAAAACGGTCTTTCAGCAGCGGGTCGTTTTCGAGGATTATAAGGATGTTGTCGATCGTCGGCTTCGGCAGTCCGGTTAAGCTGTTGAGCTTGAGCTGCGCCTGCCAGTCCGTCGCGTCGGCGATCTGCTTCTCTGCCGCGGCGTCTGCAAAATCGGCGACCGCGCTCTCGTAGCGCTCGCGGGCAATCAGCGCAGATACTTCCGGCAGCGAGAGCGCCAGCTCGCTCATTGCCTCGAAGCTCGGGAGGCGGATAGTAGGCGTGCCCGGCGCGGCTTCGTCGTCCCGATCGTCGAAGCGGTGCCGGCGGACGAGGTCGAAGGCGTTAACGAGCTGGCCGCTGCACGGATCCGTCGCGTGGTGAGAAAACAGGAACTTGCCGCCCTCGTAGACGACGGCGCCGCCGGTCGTGCTGCCGCCGACGTACGTGTAACGCTCCGTGCTGTTGTCCACGGGTTCATATACGCCCGGCAGCAGCTCGTCCATAGCACGGTAAATGTCGTAAACGCGGCAGAACGCGCCGACGATACCGTTTTTCGCGGTGGGGTCTCCCTGCTTTACGGCAAGCCTGGTAAACTGCGCCGTTCCCGGCAGCGCCGGCCACTGCGCCGTGTCGCGCCAGTCTATGTACGTCGCGAGCATCCCGTCCGCGGAGAGGAAGGGCTTATCCTCGTATGTAAAAACGTATTCGCTGTCCGCCGAGGCGCTGGGCCAGTACATGAGCCGTCCCGGCTCGAATGTTGTAGGATCGGCCATATCGAGGCCGATAAACTCAGCAGCCCGGCGCGCAATCGGCTCATATTCGTCCGCTGTTACCGTGCGGTCGAGCGGCAGCAGCACACGCAGGCGGGGCGCTGCCGCGTGGTGTTTTCTTGTCGAGTAAACGCACCACGCGCAGCCAAGCCCTGACAGCCGGCGGAGGACGTCGTCCGTTTTCCCCGCAGCGATGTTATCCAGGTCAAGCGTTACGAGCTCGCGGCCGAGTACGTTGTTCGCCTTACGGCGAGGCCCGGAGAGCGCGCCGGCAACGTAGCCGCCTACGTCCTTCAGCTCGTCCTGTTGCGCTTTTTTCAGTTTCATGTACTCTGCAAGCGTTTCGGAGCCGCGAACCGGGGTTCTCAGCTTCTCCCAGAGCTCGGATATAAGCAGCGTCTGAGCCTGCCAGTTCGTGGCCTTACGGCTCGCGCCCGCGGATATGGTAACAAGCCTGTCGTTAGCCAGCACATCAATCATTCCTTTTTGAAGTAATCTCCTGTCCAGCCGTCGGCGCCGAGAGGAAGCCCCGGCGCCCATGGAATCGGGTTCGCCATGATGTTTATTACATCCTTCAGCCCGGCGCCTCCGGGCGGGGCGTCGATAACGACCTCGTCGTGTATGTGGAATACTATTTTAAGACCGGCGGCTTCAAGCCTCGTTATAGCCTGCGCGAGGCAGTCACGCGCGATTGCCTGCACTATGTTCTCGACGAGCTTTCCGCCGTAGGTTTCCTTGCGCTGCCATTTCCCGGAGGTCTGGTCAACGCCGCTGAAGGTAATGGCCTGCCCGCCGAAGCGGTTCAGTCCGAGTTTTGGCTCGCTGTAATATAATTTTCTCCCGCTCGGCAGTGCTATGGTCATGTAGTCCGTGCCTTTGTCATAGTCAATTTCGCGGGCGAAAACGAGTCCGTTGAGGCCTACGTAGCCCCCATCCTGTGTCACCTGCACGGCGGCGGCCTCGGCTTTGTACCAGAGCTCTTTTATTCTCGGGTTAGCTTCGCGCCAGCGGTTAACGATGTCGCCGAGGTCGTCCTCCGGGATCCCCATGTCCAGCGCGCCCATAGTAATAAGTGCGTTTTTGCCGCCCTGATAGCCGAGAGCAAGCTCCGCGACTTTACCCTTTTGCCGGAGCTTATACTCGGGATTGCCCTTTTTAATCAGCTCGATCGGCACGCCGAACATCTGCGACGCGGAGGCCTCGTAGATTTTGCCGTGCGTCCGGAAAACCTCAAGACGCCACTGCTCGCCGGCGAGCCAGGAGATAACGCGGGCCTCGATGGCGGAGAAGTCCGCATCTATGAGGATTTTTCCGGGCGAAGCAACGAAGGCCGTGCGGATGAGCTGGCTCAGCGTATCCTGCACGGAGCCGAAGCAGATGCGCAGTGCCTCCGTGTTTTCGGTCTTTACAAGTTCCCTCGCAAAGCCGAGGGGCTCGACGTAGGTTCTCGGCAGGTTCTGCACCTGCACCAGCCGCCCCGCCCAGCGCCCGGTCCTGTTCGCTCCGTAAAACTGCAGCAGCCCCCGCACGCGTCCGTCCTCGCCCACGGCGGCCTTTATCGCGTCATACTTTTTAGTGCTCGTCTTGCCGAGCTCCTGGCGGATCTCGAGAAGGCGCCGCGCAGTCTCCGGCGTCTGCGAGTCGCCCAGCAGTGCGCTTACCGTGTCTTTATTAAGGCTCTCGACCTCGCCTACGCCGGCTTCGGCAAGCCAGCTTTTAAGCTGCGCAAGGCTGTTCGGGTTGCTGAGCCCGCTGAGCTCGATCGCCTGTGCGAGGAGCTGGCTGCGTTCTTCGGCGCCGATGTTCAGCGCGCCCTGCACGAGGCTCATATCCACGGCGACGCCGCGCTGGTTTATCGCGAGGTCTGTTTCCCATTCGCGCTGCACGAAGTCGGGGACCGTAATCTTTTCGAGGCGCCGGTCTATCTCCCGCTCCGCCGCCACGTCCTGCGCATTGTAGGTCTTAAAGAGCTGCCATTTCTCCGGGTCGTGGCCCGGCAGGTTCCGTGTCCGGCCGCCGTTCGTTTTTGACGGCGCGCAGGGTGTGCAGAAGTGGCGGATAAGCGCCTTGCCTATGCGGAGCTTCTGCTTATCTTCCGGCAGGCCTATCGCGCGGCCGGCGGCTTCGAGGCTTGCCGGGTATCCCGCATACATCGCCCGGAGCATTGTGTCGCGCCATTGCGATGCGGGCAGGCGGTATCCTCCGAGATACCGTGAGAGACAGTTTATTTCAAATGCGGCGTTGAATGCATGCTTAATGATGCCGGAATCGCTCAGCGCCGCGAGCAGCCAATCGTCCGGCAGCTCGCCGGCAGTGAGGTCAAGTACCGTAACCGGCTCGTCGTCTCGCGCGTAGGCAAAAAGCAGTATTTCAAAGTCCGGGCTCTGCACATATTTGTAGAGCCCGGATTTCTTGAGGTCAACGCTGCTGAATGTCTCGAGGTCAATAAACAGCTCGCGCATGGCTTAGTACGGGAGTTCCCAGCCGGTTTGGGTCTGCGCCTGAGGCTGCGCGTACTGCGGCTGTGCGAACTGAGGCTGTGCCTGCGGCTGTGCGTACTGTGCCTGGGGCTGTGCGTACTGCACCTGAGGCTGCGCGAACTGCGGCGCCTGGGGAACGATACCGTCGAAGTCCGTAGCTGCGGAGGCCCCGCCGGCAAGAGGCTCGCCGTCACGGGTCTTGAGCACGTTGCCGAGCCCGCAGGCGACACCCTTGGATCCAGAAGTGGCAAACGGGAAGAAGTTCAGCGTTACGCGGCCGTACATGCCGGAATAGATATCCTGCGGCGCCAGCTCGCATTTAATGTTGTCGATGCCTACGACCTGAGGTTTGTTATTGCTCGTTGCCGTCAGCACATAGTGCCCGCGGCATTCTTCCGAAAACGGAGTGCCGTTCTTGCGAAGCCCGTCGCCGTCGTAGATAAGTTCGGGGATGCCCTGAGGACGGGCGCCGCCCCACTTTTTAGTAACGCCCAGCTCATACGCGGCGTGCATGGAGCTGCGCAGGTCTTCTATGGTTGCCGTTTCGTGCTTCGGGATAAGCAGGGTCACGCCGAATTTCATTTCGCCGCGATCGTTTTTGTGAGGGGCGGTGAGGTGGCAGTAGCTGAGTCTGCACTCGCAGGTTAAGACTTTTGTCGCGTTGTTCTGATACATGATGATAGCTCCTTTTCAAATAATAATTTTTTTTTCGGGTTACTGGTTGTTCACAATGTCGCTGAAATCACTTTGCGCTGATGAGTATCTTTCGCGCTTGTCGCTTTCCGGGGCAAGCGTCGGTTTTCCGGGGGGCTTGATTATGTACTCGCCGCAAAGGCACGCAAAATCATCCTTGCCGACGAGCTTTTCAAGCTCGCTGAGAGTCTTCGGTTTTCTGTCGTAGAGGATGGCGTCGTCGTAACCGTAGCCTCGCAGCACCTCGAATGCGGCATCCTGATTGCTCCACGTTCTTATGCTGCGCCCGGCCACAGCCTTCCAGCCGGGGATCTCTCCTCCGGCGAGCAGCGTTTTGAGCGCATACTCCTCGAGATCTTTGTACCATGCGGCAAGATCCTTGCCGCGTCTGAGCAGTTCGCCGATTTCCGCATCGGTGAGCTTGCCGGGCGGTATCGGCGCAATGTCGCGGAAGTCGTTGAGCGCGGAGTTCTGCTCTGCTCTCGCGCGGCATTGCGCTTTGCCCCGGCAAAAGCGGCACCAGTCGCCGGGGCGGAACTGCCCGGGCCCATCGTAGGCTTCGCGTGCCACAGGTTTAAGCCGTTCACCCCATTCCAGCAGCTCCGTAACGCTGATTTCCTCAGTGCTGTAATTGTCGAGCCTCGGCTGGTCTATCGTCATCCGCACGCGCTTGATGCTCCCGCCGTAGATGATGGCGTAGGCGTTCAGCGCACCCAGTGCGTAAAGACGCATTTGCGGATTGCCCTCTGCCGAGACGGGGACGCCCTGGCCGTGCTTATAATCCGTGATGCAAAGGAGGTCTCCGCCGATCATTATGCTGTCGCAGGTGCCGAAGCCCTCCGGAACGTATTCCGAGAAGTCCACGAGCTGCTCAAAGGTTGCGAAGGGCGGGCTGTCGTAGCTCATGGCCTGCTCGGTCAGGTGCTCCAGATAAAGGTCTGAGGTCTTGTCCATTTCCGCATTGTAGAGCTCATGCTTCCGGAGCTTTGTAAGCTTTGCGCTTGCCTGCTTCGGGCTGAATTCAAGAGTGAATTTTCTCTTGGCCTTCAGCTCGCAAAACTCATGCGCGAGGCGGCCTTCTTCCGCATAAGGCGAGGTGCTTTCGGGGAATTGCTCCTCGAAGCGGGGGGCCGCGGTGCAGTGCATCCAGCGGCCCGCCCCGGAAGCGGAACAGATTGCGTGTTTTTCGGGCGGCATGATCAGGCCTCCTTAAATCTGCGCGCCGAGAGCGCGAAGGTCAGCGGCAAGAGCGCCGTAATACTGGGGGTCGAGCTGTCGCACGTTGTTTACGCCGTACTTTGCGAGCATGCTCTGCAGCTCGGCGTATTTTGTCGTTGCCAGCGCGGCGCCGGCACGCATCAGAGCCTCCACGCTGTACTGCGGTACCGCGGTAGGAGCCTGCGCAACGGGAGCCGGAGCGACAGGAGCCGGGGCCACAGGAGCAGGAGCAACGTGAGCCGGGGCAACGGGAGCCGGAGCTACAGGAGCCTGCGCAACAGGAGCCGGAGCAACGGGAGCCTGCGCAACGGGAGCCGGAGCGACAGGAGTCGGAGCGACAGGCGCCGGAGCAACGGGAGCCGGAGCTGCCGGAGTCGGGCACTGCACGTTGGCGTTTGCCAAGATGGCAGCGGCCAGACGTTCCAGGGCGTTTTCAAGTTCGGGCATTGTGATGTTAACGGTTACCATAGTTTTCAGGTCCTTTCATATAATGTGTTATGTTTAATCGTTGGTTTCGTCGCGGCAATCGCAGTGTTCGCCGGGGTCGAGGTTTGCCCCGCAAAAAGGGCATACACGGTATTGCATCAGCCCGCCTCCTCTCGCAGCGGGAAGCGCGGCAGGAAGCTCCAGACGTAGCCGTAAGCGCGTTCACGAACGCCTTTTGCCGAGCCTCGGATATTGTCGGCGCTGGCATCCGAGCCGATGGCCTCGGCCGCGTCAGCGCAGGAGGCGTAGGCTCTGAGAAATGCTCCTTCCGGGCTCCATTGGTAAACCGGTTTCGCTTTTCGTGTGCCGGTACGGGGCTTTCTCTTTTTAGGTTCCGCCGCATTCGCGCAGAGCTTAAAAACCGTTTGCGGCTGGTTCTGCTGCCAGACGTATTGTCCGTAGCTGAGTCCTGCGCGGCGCGCTTTGATGCTTGTGGCAATGAGGTCGTGCTGCCTGTCCCGGAAGACAAGGCTGCTGTTTATGTCGTCCAAGGCTTGATTTCTCCTTTCCGGTGTGTTATCTTAGGCTTGGGTCTAATCTACTTTGCGTCTTCGGCTAATCACGGCAGCCGGAGGCGCATTCTTCATACAGGCGATGTATTATCGCCAGATAGTCATCCACGAGCGCGGCAGCATTCTGCGCGGATATGGTGCCGTCTGCGATTGCGCCGTCGAGCAGCATGTCGATGATGCGCAGGCATTTAGCGATGCGGTCTTTCGTGCTTACATCCACGAGGGCCTCAGATACGGCGGACTTTTTCGGCGGCTGGGCGTTCGGCTCCTTCGGCGTCTGGGCGTTCGGCTCCTTCGGCGTCTGGGCTTTCGGCTCCTTCGGCGTCTGGGCGTTCGGCTCCTTCGGCGTCTGGGCTTTCGGCTCTTTTAGCTGCTCAGGCGGCAAGGTACTGTAGACAGCCGGCGGTACGTAGTGCGGCATGCCATCTGCAGAAGCCTCTTCAATAAGGGCGAGATCCTCGGCTTTCTTCGCGGCGGCTGCCTTTTCACGCGTGTATTGTTCCGCGCGCTTCTTCGGGCTTAAAAACTGCGTCGGTACGTGCTCACCGGCTGCGAACAGTATGTTGGCTACTTCGCCGGGCTTCATGAGGTACAGATCGGCGAGGATGGGGATCGCCATATTCTTGTTTGCCTGCTGCCTGTACTTGAGCACCAGGGTCTCTCTGCACACTGTGTTTTCCATAATTTTCAATCCTTTCAATAAGTTTGCGGCTCTTTATGTCGAGCCAGAGATTAACGCTGTTTTCGTTCCGGTAAATAAGCCGGAGCTGCTCCAGCATTATCATCACGTCCGCAATTTCCTCCGCTATGTGCTGATAATCGCCGCGTCCGCAGAGATAATGCAGCAGCTCGACCTGCAGCTCCGCGAGCTCCTCGACGGCTTTGCGTACCTGGGCCTCGGCGCCCCACTTATTTACGGCCTCGCGGGCCGCACGTTTTACTTCATCCTGCACGGTCAGTCCTCCTGAGTTCGATAAGCTTGTCCGCGACGTCGGAAACGAGGCGCGGCGCCTTCTGTCCGGTCCCGGTACGCGGCACGTCGGCGAGCAGCCGGCGCGCGAGCTTGAAAGCGCATCCGTACCAGGCAGCGAATTGTGTCGTCGTTATTACGGCGGCGCCCCCGGCGGCCGCCTTCAGTTCGAGGATAAGCGCCTCGCGCTTGCGATCCTCGTCACTGACTGCTAACGGTCTGACTCTCGGCATGTCGTCGCCTCCTTCGGTGCTGCGATTTCGGCGCCGCAGGCCGCGTAGCCGGCAAGGTCAACGAAGCTGTCTTCCGTCGCCGTGCCCGTACTTATGCGGGCGATTTTCAGCAGCGCCATCATGAGCGCCACGTCAAGCGGCCTGATGCGGAAACGGAGGTACGCCGACCAGAGCCGCGCAATCTGTGTAAAGTTATCCTCCGGCGAACCGTATTCCTGTTCGCGGTGCCCGCAAACTATTTTTTTCGCGGTGTCCAATACTTCGGGTCTCGTCATTTTCCTGTTCCTCCTTCCAATTTATTAGTCATTTGACGGGATGATGGTATAGATGCTGATGCTCTCCCATTCGGGTCCGAGTGCCTTTGCCTCCCGGTACAGCTCCTCAAACTCCTTGTTCATATCGTCAATAGAAACAAACGCATCGTAGTGCAGTTCCGCGTTCATCACCGCCTCGCCTACGGTTTCAAGGCCGCAGGCGTCGGCAATCTCGCAAATCTCTTTCAGTTTCATGTTTCCTCCTTCGGCGGCGTGGGAAGTGGTTGCCAATGCGTGACCGCATAATTGCCTGTGTAGCGGCGGTTCCACCATTCGCCCTTATCAAACCAAAGCAAATCATAAAACGGCATGTTCGTAACATAGTCAAACCGCATAACAAGAGCTCGTTCACCATCCTCCGGCAACCGCTCCGTCACGGGAATCCAGAGGGATTTCTTGCTCTTTGCAATAACCTCATTACTTGCCGTCAGCGCGGAGATTAAGTTCTCTATGGCCTCGGCGGCCTCTCTCATCAGATCCTTGATATAAAGCGATGCGTCAGATACTTGTGCTTCGCCGCGCAAACGGTTTGAAAGATTGTTGTACATCGTTCTTTCTCCCTTTCATCAATCACCAAATGTATTCCCTGCAAAAAACGTGATTGCCGATTTTTGCGTATACTCTGTCGTTCTCTCCCTGCTGCGAGAAGAACACTACGTCCGGCTCCAGTATCGGAGCGTCGCCCATCAGAGCCGCGTCAACGGCTGCGTAGTTGTCGGCGTTGGTTTTCGCCCACTCAAGATATCCAGCGCTGGTAAACTGCCCCGGCGCGAAAATAACCTCGCGTATAGTATCCGGGAATCTCGCATTGTCACGGCGGTTAAGTATTACCTCAGCGACGGCCTGTTGCCCTTCGGCGCTTTCGGTGTTCGCCTCTAAGTACACGATCTGAGCCATGAGCTCCCGCTCCTCCGCTGTGACGCTGTATTTCGGCTGCGGTTCGGGTGCGGGTTCCGGCTCCGGGTCTTCCGGTTCTTCCGGCTCTGCGGTGAGCGGTATTTTTGTTTCCTCGAGTTTGACCGGCGGGCTGAGCGGCGCCGTCTCCGGCTCAAATTCCCGCGCCTGCTGCGTTTCGGCAAGCTCGGCCTGGGTTTCTGCACCCACGAGAGGCAATTCGCCTATGAGCCAGATAAACAGCGCGAAACACAGGCCGGAAATGCAGGCGAGCACAATGCCCGGCAGCTCGTCACGCAGGGTTCTCATCGTCTTCGTCCTCCTCCCAAAAATAGCGATCCTCGTATGGCTCGGGTACCGGCGGCTCGTAAACCAGCCGCCAGCTCATTCCAGCCACCTTGTGAGTACGGCCTTGATTGCGCCCGTGCAGGTCTTTTTTTGCTCCTCGGGCACCGCCTCAAGCGCCGCTGTCATGGCAGCATAGGCTTCCTGCCACGCGGTGAAACGAAGCTTGAAAGCTACGAGCTCCGCGCCGCTCATGGCGAGCTGCTTTTTCAGGGCCGTAAGCTCTTCCTCCCGTGCGCTGTCCTCGGGCTTGTCCTGCGCTTCGGCGAGCTTCGCCTCGGCTTCCCGGATCTTCTCTGCAAGCTCGGCGCGCTCGGCTGCGGCGCTCTTTTCAAGGGCCTTCAGCTTGTCCTCGAGCTTCGCCTTCTCGGCGCTGGCGTCGGCCTCGATCGCCTTGATCTTCGCGTCGGCCTGCTTCAAGGCTGCGTCTTTGGCCTCCTCCGCAAGCTCCGCCGCCCGCTTTTCGATTTCGGCCGGGTCAGGCTCGGCCACGGCAACCTCCACGGGACGAGCTTCAAGCTCGGCTATTCGGGCTTTAAGCTCCCGCTCGTTAGCTTCCGCCTCGCTGTCCGCTGCGCGGAGGTCTGCCCGCGCCTGGTCGAGTCTGCCGCGCAGCTCGGTAAGCTGCTTGCCCGAGTCTGCCAGATTGCGCTGCGCGTCCTCAAGCCGCGCCTCGCTCGTTTGCAGCGCCTTCCGCGCCTCATCCCGCTCCTTTATCGCGGCCTCCAGCTCGCGCGAGCTCAGATGCTCCGCGTCCACCTCGGCGGCGAAGGTCTCCCGCTCGTCCGCGGGGATCGCCAGGAGCTGCAAAGCGTTTGTCATGCTCATATCAGTCAGCGCAGACTGCTTATCTCCGTATTCGGCGGCAATTCTCATAAAGCGGTTTGCCGTCGATTGCGAGTATTCGGTTTCATTTTTGAGCCAGTCGAGCCAGCCCCCGTGTGGAATGCTGTTTTTGGCCTCGCTGAGCCGCTGCCCGATCTGGACGGCGAAGTAAACGCTCATGTACTTAGCCTGCGCCGTGAGGTTCCGCACCTCTGCGCCGATGATTTCCGGCGTCCTCGGCACCTCCGGAGCCCCCGCTCCGGGCTTTATCGTGCTTATATTTGTAGTCATGCGATTTTCTCCTTTTTCTTCTTAGTAACCGGGCGCCGCTGTCTTTCTGCAGGTGCGCCGGCGCGTAACCAGTCAAGCCATTCGTTTTCGAAGGCTATGACTTCCGGGGTGCGCTTGCAATTGTAAAGCCCCCGGTTTTGCAGAACCTCGAGCCTGTTAAGGTCAAGCTGGAGGGTATACCAGGGTTTGCCGGGCTCGGCAACGCGGCGGACGAAGAATATAGATTTGCCCTTTACATGCTCTTCGCCGTATGTGCCAACGCAGTGGTGCAGCATTGAACCCTCGCGATTAAGCTCTTTTTGCGATCTCGCCGGGCGGATGAATATGCCGCCAGAAACGTAAATGTAGGCTCGAAGTTTACCGTAAATATCTCTGACGCCCTTTGCGAGCGGCTCGGCCTTAGTGTCTTCATAGGCTGCCGTTACTCTGTCGTGCGCGCGCTGCAGGTTCTTGGGCCATTTAACGTCGGGGTCTTTCATGTCCCACTCAAGAGCCTCAGCCATGCGCCAATAATCCGCGAGTTCCTGCGCGCCGCAGGTCCCGGTTACGTTGTAGTAAAGCTCGCCCTCGTCATCGAGATCCGGCTCGGCGGCGATACCCCCACCCAGATCGAGACGATCCATCTGTTTAAGCAGATAGCGCAGGCATTTCCCCAGGGGTGCGGAGCCTATAAGCTGTCGGATATCATCGCCGCCGTATTCGTGCAAATGCAGCAAATCCTCATCAGTCAGCCGGTCACCTACACGCTTTGCGGTAACGTATACGTCCCAGTGGTAGTAATCCCAGGCGCTGCGCTGCATGCGCCGCAGCTCGGATTTATCAAGTCTCAGCATTTGCGCCGGCCTGCGCTCGGTAAGGTCAAGCTGTGTAAGCTTCAGAGCTCCGGCGCGGTTCTGCTGTTCCCACGACATGGTTTGTTTAATCTCTTTAGCAATCAGCGCGTCCAGTATATGTCCGGCTCCGGAGGTAATAAGGTTTTCTATCTGCGGGTACTTTTGCCAGAGGAGCAGGTACAACACCGGGTAACGATCGTGCTCATGCAGCGGGTCGTACGCCATATAATCGGTAAGATGGGAGTTGGCAAGGCTTGTTTTCTCGACAAGCTCCGGGCTCAGGCCATAGACCTCATTGCAGCACGGGTCCGTAGCATGCCAGTTTTTCGGTGCCAGCCACGCCCCGCGGATGCCGTCGATGTAGCCCGCCGTCCCGCTGTATATCTGCTGGTGCCCGGAAAGCTTCTGCGCCTCGGTGCCATCAAAAACATAGGCGTCCCACGGGTCCGCGGTATATAGATCAGCGCCGTCGCGATTACATTTTCGCTGCACTCGCCACAGGGTCAGGACAAGCGGCTTCGGCCCCTGTCCGTCAGACGCCTCGAGCGTTTCGGCGCTCATCACAAGTGCCTCGTCGGAGGCATAGCGCCCGCGTCCTATTTTCGAGGCGCACTTCGCGATGCACTGGGCTCCGCATTGCGGGCAAATAGTGGAATCGCCGTCTCCGATGAGCTCCCCGCCCTCGCAGTATTCATAGCCGGTGATGAATCCGTACCTTCCGTTTGCTGAGACGGACGGCGCGTAAGAGAAGTATGTTGTCATCCCGCATTCCGAGCAGACCGCCCGAACTACCTTTACCTTCCGGAGGGGCCTCTCCGTAAGCGCTGCCTCCAGGCCTCCCTCCCAGTCCCACTCGAAGTTATAGACGAGGGTTGCCCTGTCGAGCAGGCCGCGGCAAATTGCAAGACCGATAAGACCCTCCGGCGCCGTTCTCGGAACGTGCTTCACGAGCTCGTTAGAAGAAATCTTCAAGGCGAAGCACCTTCTTCCCCGCGTTCTCCGTGTCGGCCTCGTCGTCGGCTTTGCTCTTCCGGCGCTCCGGCGTGCCGGCTTTTTCGAGTCCGTAGAACTTACGGATAATCTCTTCGGCTTCGCGGCCTGTTACGCAGCTGCACGAGCCCTTATTTTTCTTGTGGAGTTCGTTGGCGCGAGCCTTAATCAAGGCCTCGCACATTTCGAGCTTCATCTCCGGGTTGTCGAGGTCCTGGCATACAAGCTCGGCGAGCTGCGGATCCTCTCGCAGAATATCCTTTAGCTGCTCCCCGACGCACCATACCGCGTTTTGCTCCTTCGGCTGCGAGGCTTCGATTTTGCGGATGGCCTCTTCTAAATATTCCATTTGTGCAAATTCACCCTTTCTCACGTTATCACTTTAGCACTGTTTTCTCCGGTTTTGTTCAATGTTTTGAACTTGTGAGGCAAAAAAAATAGGCCGGTATATCCTCTTGTCCAATGTCGAGTGATTCGGACCATTTAATGATGTCATGCTGCGAAAACATGCTTCGCCCGGTCAACTTGAACGATACAGAGTGTTCGCTCGTACCGATAGACGAGGCAAATCTTCGGCAGGTGCCGAATTTTTCTATTATTCGACCGCGCAGCTTTGAATAGTCAAACAACCGTGTGCCCTCCTTTCATGTTCAAATCCTTGAACACTTTGCATGATAGCACCCTAACAAACATTTGTCAATACTTTTGTTCAATATTTTTGAATTTTTTTATTGACTTTATTGTAATAATATTATATTGTTGCAGTGAGGAGTGACCAAACATGAAACAGACCACGTCAGAGCGGCTGGCGGAGGCAATGCGAATTCGGGGCCTTCGGCAAATCGACGTAGTTGAGAAGCTTAAGCCGTTATGCGAGCAGTATAACATCAAGTTCGGGCGAAACAATATCAGCCAGTACCTATCGGGCAAGGTTCTTCCAAAGCAGGATAAGCTTGTGCTGCTCAGCCGGGTGCTTAACGTGTCAGAGGCCTGGCTCATGGGTTTTGATGTTCCGATGGAGCGGCAGAACCCGGAAAATGCAGAAGCGCCCATCGTGACGAACGATGAACGCTTCCAGTTGGCCTATGAGCTGTGCAAAAAGCTGAACGACAAGGAAATGGGGATCGTTAAGGATATGATTCGTTCTCTTGTAGAAAGGAGAGAATAATATCCAGCTCCTCGGAGTAAAGCTTTTCAATTAATTCCTTTATATCTTTCACGCTGGCGCCCGTGTTTTTGGTATCCTCTACTGTAAACTCCATGAAAAGCCTCCTCACATTAATTTATCTGACCTCTATTATGATAGCCTTCTTGGTTTTTTGCAAGATATAAAACTCGCATTTTCTAACAAAATGAACAAAAATCGCCGCGGGCGCCCGAAACGTCGCTGCCTGCGGCATTATATTTTTTATTAATAGTAAATTCTTGGTAAATGGGGTGCGTACCTAATGCGTGATTCAGACCTTGAAAGTATACAGGCGGCTGCCGCCGGTGGCAGGGGCTGCCTGGGCGTACTCGTTATTGTGGCTTGCACCGTAGTACCCGTGCTTTATAATGCAATTTCCCGTTTGCCCTGGTGGGGCTGCACGCTGGCCAGCATCGTTGCTTTTGCTGTGGTTTTCGCCGCCACGGCGCTCAATAAATATTTCGGTGCCCTGGCTAATGCAGTGCTCTGGGTAGGGGCCTTTATCCGCGTGATTCGATGGCCCGTCGGCGTATGGTCCGTTTTGTTTTATGTGCTCGCGGCAGGCTTTGTCCTGAACATGATTATCCCGGCGCTGCATGAATATATTACCACGAAACGTCTGCGGAAGTTATACGACGAAGCTGAAAGCGGCAGCGATGATGAGTTGCCATGAGCTGGTTCAGACGGCATAAAAACACCGTACTCGGCACGGCCGTCGCCGTCGTGCTGGACCTCGTCCTGCTCTATCCCTTGGCGCCCTACGACCTGTTCCCCGGAGCTTCGGCCCGGGTTTCTGACAAGGCTTCCCCGGCTGCGCCGGACTATGATGTGCTTTCCTTTGACTGGCACATGACTCGGAGCAGTCCCGTTTTTATCTGCATAGCCTATTCAGAATCCCGGGAGGAGCTCCTCATACGCTTCAGGGAGCCCCGGGAGACATATCTTTTCTTCGGGGTTCCGGCGTCCCTGTGGGATGACTTCTTACAAGCAGACGCCCCGGATCTTTACTATGAGACGCACATAAAAGGCATCTATGAATTTAAGGAGACGCAATGAAAATACCCAAAGCCCGGAAGCTCCCCTCCGGTAATTATCGGATCCAGCTCCGGCTTACGGAGCCGGATGGCTCGCAGCGCTCGATCTCCATAACGGAGGCGACGGAAAAGTTGTGCCAGGCCAGAGCCGCAGCCATTAAGGGCGGTCTTATAGAGGAGCAAAAAACCGCGTCGGGAACGCTCGGCGCGGCAATAGACGAATATATAAGACTGCGCGATGTATCGCGTTCTCCGGCGACAATTCGCGGATACAAAGGCATTCGAAAGCAGCGCTTTCAAGATTATATGAGCCTGTCGCTTTCACGCCTGAATGATAAACTATGCCAGCAGATAGTTGATGAAGAGGCCGCAATTTGTTCCCCGAAGACGCTGGAAAATGCCTGGGCGCTTGTGTCCTCCGCCATCGAAGCTGCGACAGGAAAAAAGTTCAAGCCAAATCTTGCTCCGCCAGCGCAAAAGGAAATGCCGTGGCTGGATTATGAGCAAGTAGAGCTTTTTTGCAAAGCTGCCAAAGGCGACACGGCTGAGATCCCTATGCTGCTTGCCCTTAACTCGCTGCGCAGGTCAGAGCTTGCCGCTATCACCTGGGATAAGGTTGATTTAAAAAAAGAGCTCCTGTTTGTTCGCGGCGCCGTTGTATATGGAGCCGACGAGAAACGGCACTATAAAGCTCAGAATAAAAATCAGACATCCGCAAGGATAACGCCTATATTAATCCCCCGTCTGCTGGAGCTCTTAAAGGCCGTACCCGAAGATGAGCGTCAAGGAAGCATCGTCCATTTTGCTCCGAACACTGTTACGAGACGAATTAATAAAATATGTTCCGCTATCGGCCTCCCAGAAGTAGGCAGTCACGGTCTGCGCCGCTCCTTCGCCTCGCTCTGCTATCATCTAAAGATCTCAGAGCAGATTTGCATGCAATGGGGCGGCTGGTCCGACTGGGGCACCATGCGCAAAATTTACACCAAAACAGCCGAAGCAGATAAGAGCGAAGCCGCCGAAGCAGTCAAACAATTTTTCAAAAATGCGCAGAAAAAGACGCAGAAAAAGACGCAGAAAAAGGCGCAGAAAAAGGCGCAGAAGCAGGAAAACGCGCAGGAAAATGCTCACGAAAATGCTCACGAGAACTCAGACACCGCATAATATCAGCTGCTTTGCGGTCTTTACCGCGGGTTCGAATCCCGCCACTCCGACCACGCAAAAAGCCTTGAAGTTAGCCAATTTAGGCCGCCCCAAGGCTTTTTTGCTGCCCTTTTGTGAGTCCTTATTTTGTCCTGTTTTGACCCGTTTTTGCCTATAAAGTGCTCACGGAAATGCTCACGGCGTTCCTCTATTCCTCGGAGGCCCTTTTGGCCATGAGCGCCACCTCGTATCGTGTCGCAAAACGGCACGGGGCGCTCCCGTCGGTAATGCCGGCCTCGATGGCCTTGTCCAGCTCGCCGCTCTTGCTGAGCCAGCCCGGAGCATCAAGCGCTGCCGCGTAGCTCTGTGCTTTCTGCAGGAGCTTATATGCCTGCTCCGGAGTGAGCGCGTCAACGAGATCCGAGTAATCAGGTGCGTAGTCCGGACGCCAGGCGGCCTTGATAACGCGCACCGGCCGCGCCCGACGCATAACGGAGCCGCCGTTAGAATCGTTTGCAAGCGAGGTATTGCCCTCTATGACTATTGCGGTACCGTCCTCGATGGCGCACAGGATCCCGACGTGGTCACAATCGCCGCTGCCGTCCCAGTCGTAAAACACGATATCGCCGGGCTGGTAACCGCTGTTTACCACAGCGCCGTTTGCTTCCGCCCAGCGGAACAGCGTCGTGCAGGACGCGGTTTTTACGCCGCCAAAGAACATTTCTCTCGCATTCAGGGTATTAAATAACCACCAAATAAAGACGCAGCACCAGGACAGATTACTGCCGGAGACCTCCCGCCCGTAGAACAACGTGTTATACTTCACGTTGTTCACGGGCTTTTCTGTTACGCCGATCTCCCGCTCTGCCAGTTCGATAACGGCCTTAGCGCTTATTCTCATTGTCCTCAACCTCTTTTTGCTTGGACAGTGAGTCCACAAGTGCATCGGCTTTGTGCTGCAAAAGGTCAATAGCCCGGATAATAATTTTCGGGATGGGTATGCCCATTCGGCCTGCATTCTCCACGATGCTGAGCAGCTCCGACGCGCAGAAGGCTATAACCACGGCATCACGTACGAACGCGCAGCCGAGCATTAGATCGAGCCTTTGCGCGATAGCTACGAGGCAGAGCATACCGACCTTCTTGAAAAAGCCTTTCGCCATCTCCCATGAGTTGAGCGCGCCGCTGGGCGTTTTGGGCGACGCCTTGAAGACGGCGGCGCAGATGAAGCCCGAGCCGAAATCCACAACCATAAAGATGCAGAGCGTGGTAATCCCGTTGTCCCAACCACCGAGGGCGTAAGCAATGGCGCCGCCGATGGCGCCCAGAACGGAGAGAAAAACCGCTTTGACTTCTGTCATTTTTGTGACCTCCTGTTTATTTACGAAATCTCACGAACGGATTGTTCGCGTCGCTTTTGTACTTGCTGCGGAAGAGAGTATCTGCGTCGGCGCCGTCCAGTCCCGCGTCGACCATAGCCCAAAGCTGCTCGATAACCTCCGCCTGAGTAACGCTGTCTTTATCGTTCTCCGAGGCCATCCAGGCTTTGAAGGTGATCAGATCGCTGTCGTTAACGCCGCGGAACTTATCGAAGTATTCGCTTCGGGCTCCGAATTCCTTCAGAAGGTCATCACGGGCTCGGGCTCGGGCGACCTCCTTCGCCTTCTTGATGGTGACCGTGCGCTCATCCTGGCTCATGCCCGGCTTTACGTTTTGCTCGACGTAGGCGTAATAGTAATTGTTCGCCTTCGTCTGCAGCTCATAATACTGCGTATCGTTCAGCTCATAGGTCTGGCCGCCGTTTGTGATGAAGGTGTCCATGACGCTGGGCAGCAGTTCCGTGTTGTAAGGCACGTCCCCGTTTGAGGAATGTTTCACCGCATCGAGAATAATTTGCATGCCCTTCGGTGTTTTGCCGTCCAGCTCGACGTACTCGTCCAGCATCTCGATTATGAGCTCGCGGTTCCGGCGCTGCTCCTCCGCGTTTTTGTTATCGCGGTTAAGCCGGTTAAACCTCGAGTAGAAGCCGGTCATCCGGCTGTCGAGTGCGTTCGCGATGCCCTTCTCAGCGTCTTTCGGCTCGCCGTTATGCGCGGTTTCGCTCTTGGCGGCCTTGTCAAAGAGCCGGTTAACTATGTCATTGCTGTAAAGCACGTCGCGGACGTAGGTGCTTTTCGTGCCCAGCGTAAGATCTCTTGCGGAGGCTTCCTTCGGCAGTAACGACGTGTTGAGCTTCCAGAAGACGCCGAGAAGGTTCTTGCCGGCGTAGTCTATTCGCAGAGGGCTCAGGCCGAGTGCCTGCCCGAGGTGGTAGGCCAGGGCGCTGGTCTGCCGGCTGTACTGCTGCGCCGCAGGCAGCTTAAGCATTGACTGACTCACGATAGGCCGCCCCAGGAAGTCCCTGTTCGCGACCTCGTAGGCCACCGTGCCGATCAGACCGGTGCTTCCGAGCATGCCTCCGAGTGTGTCGTTAAGCAGGCCCTCCTGCAGGCCGTTTTTCGCCACGTTCTCCGGCAGGCTGATAAGGTCCGATATAATGGGCGGCGCCGCGTTGTCCGCGGTGTAGCTCAAAAATTCATCGAAGGCGTGTTTGTTATCGCAGAAGGCGGCCTCGAACATCCGGGTAATTCCGCTTTCGAGAACGGTGAGCTCGCGCGGCTTCGGAATAGTGATGTATGTACCGTCCCCGCGGGGAATGCACCAGTAGGAGTTCTTCGTGTAATTGCTGAGCATCCGGTAGTTCTCGCGGTCGTCATCACGATAGCAATTGAGGTATATCTCCAGCCCTGCGAGGATGGCGCTTGCCGCGACGAAAAACGCGCCGCGCTGGAAGGCGACCTTCTTTCGGCTCTTGCCGTCCACGTCTTCGGCGGTGAAGTACCTGCCGAACTTGTCAATGCCCTGCACGGACGCGTTGAAGAACGGCACGGCCTTGTTTACCTGCCGGGATATGCTGCCGCCTCTGTAGAAGTTTACGGTTATGTCCTGAGCTTCGTAAAAAGCCTGCTGCGGGTTCAGTCCGCTTTCACGCAAAGTCTTGTAAGTCGCGTATCGCGGGCCGAGCTCGATGGTGTCGCTGATGAAAGAAACCCAGCTGACAAGGTTAAGCTTGTCCAGCACATTCGCAAGGCCGTGTCCGGGCGTCATTTTCTGCAAGGCGCGCTTTGTGTATTTCCGATCCGCGCTGTTATAGCTGTCGTGCCCGCCGCCGAGGCCGAGGTATTCCCGGTATATGGGGTCGAGTTTCAGCCCCGTTTTTGCGCGGAAGGCCTGCCCGTACGCCGAAAAGAGATTGGCAAAGGCTTTCGGCAGATCCTTGTGGTTCTTGAAGTAAAGGCCGAAGGTCATAAGGTCCCTTGGTGCGTTAGATGCAAGAGACCAAATCGGGTTCGACCCGGTCAGTACGCTTGTGATAAACCGCGTGCTCGCCGCGTACGCATTCAGGACTGCGCCGGCCTTGTCCACGCCCAGCTCCGTAAGGCTCTTGAAAAGGAGCGGGTCGTTAATCTTCCAATAGGTGGGCTTTCCCTGGTCCATAACCGTAACGGTGCCCTGCTTTGCCTTGCCGGTGCCGTATTGATACACGCCGTTCTCAAAAACATCGTCCAGGAATTCCATTATCGCGTCCTCGAAATCGGCATCCGTCTCGCCGGCGTCGTCGCCCATGTTGTCCAGCGTCTTCCGGACTGCGTTCTTCACGGCCTCGCCCTTTACCTGCGTGCGCGCGAGCGGCGTTATGTCCTGCTCAAGGAACTGAGCGTCCACGTTCCCGTTCTTGGCAAGGAGCGTTATGCTGCGCATTACGTTGTTCCGCAGGCCGGAGTTAACGATTTTGATAATGTTGTCCATGAGGTTCTCAACGGGGTTTACTATGTCCTGCCCGCCGCCTCGTGCCCGCCTGTACGGATTACGCTGATTCGCAAAGCCCTTGCGTGCGCCCTTCACTGCGTTTTTGCCGTCGTACACAGCCCGGTTAAAGGGAACGTAGCAGGGGCGTTTCTTGCGCCACGCTTCGAGCGTTTCGCGCGAAATAAGCCCCGTCTGCACAGCCCACGCAGAATTGAAGTTCCAGATGAAGTTATAGAGCTTCTCCGCGCTTTCGTGGAACTTCGGATAGGCCGCCTCGAGCTTCGCTATGTTTCGCTCCATATACTCGCGGTTATTGAGAAGCGGGTCGGCGAAAACGTCCATGCCTTCGGCGAGGTATTCAAGGCCGTGCCGGAACACCAGATACCGGTTAAAGTCCGCGTATTCCTGCCTGTTCCGGGTGTTGATGTCACGCAGCGCTTCGCTGAGGCTGTCTCCGAGGTCACGACCGTAAGGATCCGTGAGGACACGGCCGGTTATAATCTGCGCCGCAATGGCGTCTCCGCGGGCGCTGTTCTGCGCGAGCACGTAGGGCGCGTTATTTCCCGCAGCCTGCGAAACGCGCTTAATGGAGTGATACTTGTCCACCCAGTCCTGGTAAAACTTATCCCCGGCGTCCTGCGCCCGTTCACTTCGCGGCCGGAAATCCTTCGAGGCCTCGTCCTTGCTCCTGACGGGGACGTCACGCAGATCTGCAGGAGTAGCGTAGTATGCGTTTACCTCCCGCGCCGTCTGCCTGATGAGCGCCGCCTCACGCGGACTGAGCTGCTCGAAGAGCCAGCGCGTCGTGTTCGGGAATTTCTGTGTAGCTTCCTCCGCGTTCGCCATGTACTTGCGCAGGTACTCGGCGAAGCCCTCCATGAGCGCGAGCTTTCCCCGCACGCGCTTGCCGTAGGTCTGCACGCTCATGTTCAGCTCGCGGGTTACCGGAAGCCTGTCGGTCACTGCGTCTATAAGTCCGTAGCGCCTGTCTATCGCGTGGCCGAGCTCGTGGCAGAGCGTAGGCAGATTGTTTGCATCCTTCACGCGTATGCCCCGGTTAACGGTATTGTACTGGCCGAGTACGTTCCGGGCTCTGATGTGCCCCGTCGTAACATTTACGCCGAATTCGTGGTTCACGCGCTGAAAAATCTCCGTTATGGTTCGCGGTGCGGCGTCGTTGCCTTCGGCCTTCTGCGCCTGCCAGCGCGACGGGTCCTGATAAGCCGCGTTCAGCGTTCCCGTGTCGCTGAGATTTTCGGCCCGCTGCGCGGCTTTTGTTTCAGCCCGGCGCTGTCCTGCGGCCTCGGTGTTCCCGGTGCTCTCCGCGTTTGCACTGACCTCACTGAGCGTTTCGGGCTGTGCCTCCGCTTGCACGTTTGCAGACGGCGCCGCTTCCGCGGAGTGTTCGTCCGAGGCTTGCGGTTCTGCAGCTTCGTCGGTCCTGGCTTCGTCGGTCCTGGTCTCCGCCTCGCCGGCGGTGCTCTGCGCCTCGCGCCCGCGGACAGCGTAGCCTTTGAGCGTGTCCTCAATAAGCCCGTAGTCGGTTCTCCCGCTCTTGTCGTCCCGCAGCGTCTCGGCCTCGGTCATGCCCTCCTCCGTCGCTGTGAGCGCGTCAAGGCTCCCGCTCGTTGCCACGCCCAGCGCGTTCATTATGAGGGACAGCAGCATGCCGCTCTCTCCGGCGTCAAGCAGATCTCCGAGGTCGGCAAGCGCCGCGTCCCTGTCGTAGGTGGCGCGCTTCAAAAACGGCTCGATTACCTCCGCGACGACTTCTTCGACGCCCTCGCCGAAGGTGTTGACGAGCATGCGCATAACGCCGTTTTTCTTAAGGCCTGTGATGATGTTATCAATGATACCGCTCTTGTTCATGCCCTGCACGCCCGCGAACATTTCTTCCGTGATAACTTCCTTCAGTCCGCTTGCAAGGCCGTAAACGTAAGCCGTGCCGAAGTCCGCGCCTTCGTTCAGCGCAGTCTTCACGGCGCCGGAGGCCGCGCCGCTGCCGAAGGCGATGCGGTTTATAATGCCCGCCGCCTTCTCAGAGCCGCCGAGCAGCTTTGTAAGCTTGCCCAGCGCTATCGGCACGCTCATGGCGCCCACGTTTTCCGCGAGGGCACCGGTCCTCTGCTGTCCCTTTGACAGATGCTTATCCTTAACCGGGGCCTCAACATATTCGTGCAGCCAGTTTTTAAAACGCTCCTGCGGGGATGCGTCGTCGTATATGCTCGCGGCCACGCGGTTCATCCTGTCCTCAAGTCCGGGGCTGTACTTCCCGCCCGTGGCGGCGCTCACAGTGCTGTCTATGAGAGCCCCCGGGACGCTCATGAGCTGCGCCGCGCCGGAGGCGAGGAACTGAGGCGTTCCTATAAGAGCATCCGCCGCGCCTTCCAGAACGCGGCCCGCGGCATGCCCCGCGAGGTCAAGATTAGACGGTGCCTTCCGCTGATATAAGTCCTCAAGCTGTTCATCCGTCATGAGCGTGGCGAGCTTCATTTTCCGGGCGGCTTCCTCCGTTTCCTTGCCGCCGAGTCCCTGCCCCGGCGTTTCGGGCGGATTGACGGGCACGCCGAGCCAGCTTGTCCTGGCGTTATCACGCCCCTGCCGCGCCTCAATATAGCCGCCCGCGAGACCTTTGTTCTCGTCGTACTGCTTATCGAGCCAGTCGCCGTATTGCTCATCAAGCCCCTGCCTTTTGAGGCTCGCCCCCGCCGCGGCCTCCACGGCTGCCGGCACTCTGACCTTCCCGCTCTGGGCGTTCAGGACATCCATCCCGCCCAGCACGTTCGGGTTAATCTGTGCCGGGTTACCGAGCTCCGCCTGCGCGGGAGCGCTGTTTTTCAGCGGGTATTTAGCCTCTATCTGGTTCCAGCTCATACGCCCGCCCGCAGACGCCGAAGCGTCTCCGGCGTCTGTCTGTCCCTTGAGCGGATATTTCTTCTTGATTTCCTCGAAGGTCATTTGCTCACCCGCCTATCGGATATTTCTTCTGCAGAGCCATGTACTTCTGCCTCGACAGGTTCCCGCCTTCGTAGGCGTCCCTGAGCATGGCCCGGATTTCCTCATAGCTGCTTCCTTCCTCCGCCATTTCTGCGGCGTAGGCCTCGACGTTGCCGTCGTTCATGCTCGCGGCGCGGTATTCGCCTGCGGTCATGCCCCACTCGTCGCCCTCATTGCGGGGAACGCCGGAAAGCTTCGCCTGCCTCTCGGAAGCGGGCTCCGGCTGCGGCGAGGCGTCCGGATCCATCTCGGCGGGTATGGGGCCGTAATAGTATTCGTAGGCCGCCCGGGTCGTCGGGTTAATAAGCCTCTGCTCCATTATGGCCTTGTAAGCCTGTTCCGCCGTGAGGGACGGCTTGCCCGCCTTCGTTGTATTTCCGCTTCCGCCGCCACTGCCGCCGCCGAGAGCCTTGTAATACTTAAGCGACAGCTCCCGCGCCGCCTGGTCTTCCTGCTTCGCCCGGCCTGCGTACATTGCGGCAATCTCGTCGTCGGTAAAGCCGAGCGCGCGGAATGCGTCGTAATTGCCGAGGCCGCCGAGTGTTTCGGCCTTCTGCGCCGCCCTTGTGTAATCGAGGTTTTCCAGCTCACGCTGCAGATTTTCCGCGTACTGCCTGCGCTGAAACGCAGCGTCGTTGAGCGCCGACAGGGTGCTCACGTTTGCACGCTGCTGGTTGAGGCCGCCGAGATACCGGTTATAGGACTGCTGTTCCAGTTCCGGAATTTTGTCCGCAAGCGCCGCCGCGTATCGGTTCCCCGCCTGCTGCGAGGCTGCTATCGCCGCGGTGCTCGGCATACCTCCGGTAAGCGCCGCCGCTTCTCCGAGGCTGTCCTCCGCCGCTCTCTGCCCTTCGCGCCGATACTGCTTAGCGTAGCTGGCAAAGCTCGGATCCGTGTTCGGGTCGTAGGAAAAGGGCTGCCTGCTCGCCTCCAGGAGCGAGTTCACGTTATTGCGCAGCGCCTCGCTGTAACTGTCCTCATCAGCGACCTTCTCGTACCTGCTGCCGTCCGTGCCTCCCGTATAACCGTAAGCGCGGCGGATGCCCTCCACGTAATCATGCGCGCTTTTCCAGTCTGTCTGTCCGGCCTCGGCGGCACGGCGCATCTCATCCGCGGTTGCAAGCTCTTCGTCGGTAAAATACCTTTTGTCGTACACGCTGCCGCCGTAGCGGCTTCTGTCTGCTGCCATTATGTTTTCCCCCCTTGTCTGAATTCCGTCTCCATCGCGTAGATTTTATACGCCCCGGAGCCGGATATCTTTATGCGGTAATGGTCACATCGTTTAATCGGGCAGGATATAACGACGGACCCCTTCTGCCTCGGTGCAAGCGCTGCGAGCGTCTCCCAGGTTTCGCCGCTGTCGTATTTGATGTAAACCGTGAGGCTTGCGCCGCTCTCTACCTCGGCGCGGAGCCGCAGCCGCACAGGGCGCTTCTTGTTAAAGATGCCGTAGTCCGTATCTCCGAACTCTGCCGAGCTTGTCAGCGTTGCCTCCCAGGCAAAGCCCGTGGGCTTCGCGCCCATGCAGTAAAGCCAGTTCGCCGCATCCGCGTAAACGCAGCCGCCGGCAAAGCACATATCCGTAAACGTCAGCTCGTTTTCACGGTGCCAGAGCCTTCGCCGCGTGTCGTAGGCGTAGGTGCCGCCCGCTGCCGAAACGTAGTAGCGCGGCCCGAAAACGCAGCCTGCGGCGTTTGCAAAGCTCGCGCCCGTCGGCTCGCTGATTATCTGAGGGAGCCCGCCGGTATACGCCGCTATGCCGCTGCGCGCCGCGTAGTAAAGCGTCTCGTTTACTATCGCGAGGCTGCGGGCGCATCCGGCCTTAACTCCGGCATCGGCGCTCTTGGAGGTGGCGAAGTTCTGCGGCCTGTTGCCGAAAACCTTGATAATGCCGTCCTCCTTGAAGAATATGGGATATCCGAGATAACTCACGCAGCCGGTGAAGCTTCCCGCCGTGCCGCTCTCCACGCTCCATGAATCCGTGGAAACGCCGTCGAAGACGTACCAGTTCGTCGGGTCGCCGAGCTTCGAGCAGCATATCGTATCGCCCTTGCAGCCCCACACACGGTTCTCGTTCGTGCAGAGGAAGTCGAGATCCGGCACGCGCCTCTCGATTTTCAGCGTCCCGCTCTCCGAGTAACTTGTGCCGGAGGCGATTATGAAGCTGTCCTCATAGAAACGCAGCTCGTCGCCGTCTATCTCCCGGATAACCAGCGTCAGATTGTTTCCCGGCTCAATAGTGCATCCGGTAATCGTTACGCCGTCGCCGGGCCGGAAATAGCTCGCCCAGCTCACGCCGGAGGCGGTTATCGTGTTTGCCTTCGCGTCCTTGCCGGCATAGCTCCCGTCCGAAAACGTGAGGCCTGCGCCCGTCCACGCCGAACCGAGAGGCGTGAGGCTCGTCCCGTCGTAAATAAGCTTGTCCGGAAAGATTATCACGCGCTCGCCCAGGGCTGCGAAAACCTTGTCCGTGCCTGTCAGCGCCGAGCTTATGAGCGCCCCGTTTGCGTAAAGGTTCGTCCCCTCTGCGCGGAGGAAAAGCGAGCCCACGGAGAACATGCCCCGCGCCGCGGAGCTTTTCGCCGTTCGTGAGTAAACCTCTCTCGGGCAGAGCAGCGGGAAGGCCTCGCTCGTCAGTCCGGCCATCGCCTTGATGTCCGAACCGCCCGCGGCCTCCGTGGCGTTGAGCCCGCCGAAAACGCTCTGCGTCTGTACGAGCCCGCGCCGGCCCTTCACCTCAGGTAAAATCAAGTTCCGTCACCTCCGATTGGATTATAAGAATACGAATAAATCCCTGGCACAAGCTTTGTAGCTTACGCCGTTAACAATGTAATTGGCTCCGCTTTCGAATACGTGGCTTCCTGTTGCCGTAGTTAAAAAATACAGGCTTTTACCCGCATGCTCCGCCCATTCAATCGCGCCCTGTTCAAAATCACTCGTTTTGATATAGGAAAGGACGGGACACCAGATTGCGTCCGAAGGGGCGAGAAGTTGAGAAGACGAGTTTGAAAAGCTATACATAATCGAAGAGTACGAAGTATGTTCAGCAGTATTGTATATCACAGGATAAGGTGTGGTATACCCGCTGCCAAAATTGATGAACGTCAACTCGCTGTTGCCGCATAAGCCTATATAGTCCGTACCATGTAGTGAAAAGCGAAAGATTCCCAGGGACCTTTTACTGTTACTGGTAGTCAGAAACGCCCCGATGCGAAACAGGCAATTATCTATTTCAGCATATTCAAGAGAATACGCATTTCCGGATTGACCGATGCTGCTGTCTGATACAGTACATAATGCGTTAGACCACGCCTCGTTCGCCCTTGTATGCACAGAAAACGAAACGGATGTATTACTCGAATTATATCGTGAGATACGGATGTATAAATCAGAATCTTTGAATCTTAGGTGGATACTCTTTTTACTATCTATGGTTTCTAAATCTCCAAAAGCAGTTAAATTGCCGTTTGAATGATTTACAAGCCAATCTCGCGCTGCTATTATTTGCGAGTCAGTGTCGTTTTTAGCAGATGGGTTTACGTGGTATATGCGCGCCATATTAAGCCGCCCCCCACGTGCAAACTATCGGCGCAGGAACTAAACAACAGTCCCATGCCGCGGCAAAGCTTACCACAAAAGGACCACGCACCAGGGTACTGCCGCCGTCATAACTGTCCGGCAGATCCCGCCCCCGCGTATAGCTTGCTCCCTTCATCGTCTTACCCACGCTCAGTCCGAGCATGAAGCTGTTTTCGTCGTACGTCATAAGAAATAATCCTCTCTTTCTTATCCCGGCAGACGAAAACAGCACTCTCAGAAGAAGGCCCAGAGCTCGTTTGACAAGGCCCGCATCGGCTGCCCGTCCACAAGATAAACGAGCCCCGGCGTCACGGGCGCAGTGCCGTATTCGTCACATAGCCGGTATAGCGTTTTGTTTGTGTTGCCGTGGAATTGAACCCTTCCGGCAAAGCCCATCGCGCTGCCGTAGTTAAATATCGGCAGCCAGAAGCGCTCCCCGCGCAAGCGGGCCATTTGCCTCTGACAAGCATCGGGCGACGAGGTGGAGAAGTACGAACTCGACGAGCGCGCCGACTCCCGAACTCCCGTCGCGGCTCGCATAAGATAGCTGCTCGTATCGCTTAAATCGGCCCAGCTATTCACATGCGCATAATAACAGTGTATGAAGCTTTCATTTTCGATGCTGAACAGGCTGCACATTGCACCGTAATAGGCGCTTGTGTACGAAGGGCACCGGAAGCCCACAAAAACAAAGGCGTCGTCAAGATTGCGGTACAGGCACTGAACCTCCCGGGCGTAATACGTCGTTCCTGAACTGTCGAAGGTGATGCCCTGTTTATAGCACTCCGAGAAGGAGCCGTTAACTAGGGTACCCCCCCCGACTGCTAAATATTGGTAACTACCCGAGCCGGCATTAAGCCGGAAGTATAACGCCGTATCCTTGAAACGCAATATTATGCTGCTCGAGTCTCTGGAAACCTCCTGAATGTCCCCGCCGGCAAGGTCTACGAGCTGGCCCGCAGCCACGCCGATAAGCCCGGAGACTCCTGTCTGCGTCCAGGGCAAAGCGCTGCTTTCCGTGTATATCCTGCTCATCAGGCCACCTCCTCAAAAGTAGTAACAAAGATTATTTCCGCCTCGGCCTCAAGCCGGAGCGAGCTGCCGAGGTCTATGTCCCCCGCCGTCGAAAAGCTGGCGACGGATATGATTTCCGCCTCGGCCTTAAGCCGGAGCGAGCTGCCGAGGTCTATCCCCTCGGCGCGGGCAATGTTGCCGAATCCCTTCATGGCACGGCCGACGACCACGCCCTGCCAGAAGCTTGTTTCGTCGTATGGCATAAAGTCACCCTTCCTTATTCGCTCTGCACCGACGGCCAGGTTATCGTCGTTTCGTGTCCGTCGCCGTCCGTGATTTTCACCGGGCGGCCGGAGCCGTCGCGGGTCACCGTGTAGGTCGTTGTCTCGCCGCCGTCGATCGTCTCCGTAAAGCTGCCCTCCGCGAGGCCGGAAAAGTCATACGCCGTAGGTCTGCGCAGCGCGTCTATATCGACGTAGCCGCTGTCTCCGATAACGATGCCCTTCTCTGTGCCGCCTGTCGTCTTGTACTTTACGTGCAGCCCCGTCTGGCCCTTGTAGATCGTGGCGACGCTGTTGCCGTTGAGATCTCCCGCTCCGAGCGTTATGACCGGGGCCCAGGTTGTGCCGCCGCCCGACAGTGCCAGAGGCTTGAACTTAATGCTGAGCTTGGTTAGTTCGTCGTACTGGTATACGATTACGGGGATGCCCGTGTTCTCCTCGCTCGTCATCTGCGTGCGGCTCTCGTCCTTCCACCAGAAGGCGAGGCCGTCGCGCACAAGCTGCTCCGTCGCGAGGGGCTGCTTGGCCGATGCGGTTATGAAGTCCATCTGCTCGTCGTGGATGTCGATGTAATTCACGTCGCCCGTGTCGAGTGAAAGATACTTCTGCGCCTTGGTATAGTCCGTGCGCAGATGGTTTACAACGAGGTTCGCTATCTCGCCGTAGACGGAGTAAAGCTCGTTCGTGATTACCGTATTGGAGATAACCGTCTGCGCGATGACCGTTCCGGCCTTGATTATCTCCTGCCACTCCGCCGCGTTGAAGTTATCCTGCCCGAGATTATGCAGTATATAGCGCAGCTCCTCCAGCAGCATGAAAAGATAGCTGTGGAGCGCTTCGACCTTCTGCTCCGTCGTCTCGTGCCCGGTGAACTGCGGCATCTCGCGTCCGAAGCCGGAAAGCATGTCAGGCAATCAGACCGCCCCCTCTACAGCTGCCAGCGCTGTTCTTTGCCGGGATTGTTCGCCCGGCGGTGCGCTGCAAGCGCCTCCTTCACGGCCTGCTCCGCCGCCGGCGCGTCCTGCTCATAGAGCTCCGAGTCCTGGTTAAGAAGGTCGATGCGCGCCATGAGGTAATAAACGTAGAGCAGCCCTCTGTTCGCGTCGGCCTTCAGCGTCATATCGCTCGGGTAGCTGTTTACGGGCGGATCCTCGCCCAGCTTCTCGCAGAGCTCCGTCTCCAGCTCGATGATTATGTCCGCCTTGACCGAGGCGGATATCGGGTTCGGGCGGAGCGTGTCCGCCATTGTTATCGCGTTCAGCAGAGTCATAGGCCCCCGCCTCCCTTCGTAGTAGTCGGCGCTGATTAATGCCGCCGCAGAAAAAGCGCAGGGACACCCAAGTAAGGTTCCCTGCGCCGTGTCGCAAGCTGCCGAGTCTGCCGCGGTAGTATTAACTTAATCGCTGCCTTGCTTAGCCGAAAAACGGCTCAGCCTGCCTGAATGACTCGGCCTCCTGCGTCATTATCTCCGCGGCGGCAATATCCTGACGCTGCGAATTCTCGAGCACGGCAGCCACAAAGCGGGGTATCATCACCTGCACGCCGCGCTTTATGCGCCAGGCCTTGCCGTTCACTGCGACGACGATGTCGTCCTTATACTTGTCCTTGTCCTTGATCGCGAAGAAGGGCACGAGGTCCTTTTCCGGAGGCACCGGCTCCGCCGGCGTCTGCCTGGCGGCCTTGGCAGCCTTGGCGGACTTGGAGGCTTTAGCGGTCTTTTCGGCCTCGTCGGCCTCAGGTGCTTCCGCGTCCCCGAGCAGTGCCTGCAGAAGCTCATCCGCCTCGGGAGGATTTACGTTATTGCTGGCCATTTGTATTTGCTCCTTTACTGTTAATTTCGTCCGGCGGGGAGGCTCGGAGGCCCCGCCCGCCGGAGGATAGCTTAGTTAGCGCCGAAGGCGAAGGTGCTCGCCGTCTCGATGCGCGTCATGTACTGCTCTACAAGGCGCTCTGCGACGGCCGTCGCCTTCCAGCCGACGGTGGCGCGCTGGTTCAGCGGGTCGGAAGTGCCGCCGGAGCCGAGCTGCTTGACTATGTGCTGGAGACCGCCGCCCTCGACCTCGGTCTCGCCGTAGGCATCCGCGCCGAGAATGAGCGTGGAGTATACGTCGCGGCCGGCCGCGCCTGCTTCACCGGGATAAATAACGGCGTTATCCGCAACGCCCGCGCCCGGAGTCTCCTTGATGGTTATGGTCGCGGCGCCCGCAGCGCCGGCTGCGGCTGAGTTGACGGTATAGAGCTCGCCCGCGATAATGAGCTTGCGGCCCGCCAGAGCTGCCGCCTGTGCCGTGGTGAGCTTCTCGTCGATGGTGATGGTCTTCGTCGCGACGGAGGCGACGGTGAGCGTTCTCACGCCGGTGTCGGTGCCGTCGGTCTCCGTGAGGTCGGGCGCGTGGAAGATCTTCGCCTCGGAGCTCTCCACGAAGCGCACGCCCTCGATCTTGCCTATCTCGCCCTCATAGATGCCCTTGGGGTCGGAGTAGCTCTTTACGTTCACCCACTTGGGATCGCTCATGAGGTCGTAGGCCGCGTCGGGATGGATGATGCCGACGTAATCGCCGTTAATCTTACGCGCGTTCATCACCTTGAGGAAGCGCACCGCGCGGCGTACCGCGTCCACGGTGAGGTAATCGTTGTTGGCCGCGGTGGAGTCGCCGCCGACGAGCTTATGTCTGTAAAGCTTCGCGCCGTTGCCGTACTGGACGCTGGTGCCGCCGTTAATTACCTCGCGGGTAATGGTGTCGAGCGTTCTGCCGGCCTGGTCGGCTATTACGCGGGTGGCCTCCATGAGGTTATTGTCCACCGCGGTCAGCTCCAGCATATCGGACAGCTCGACATAGCCGCCGTACTGATCCACCGTCGCCGTGATGGCGTTTACGGCGAGCTTCTGGCCGTTCGGGGTCACGCCTTCCGTGAGCGGCGTAAGCGCCTTGGGAAGGTTGTCGTACTTGCGGAACTCGATGGTCTTACCCTTGCCCTTGGGGATGGGCTGCTTCTGGCCGAACTGATTGTGTACGAGTGCCGGGCCGGCCAGACGGATGAGGTAATTCGAGTAATAGGTCTTCATCTCCGGGCTGAGACCGGAGTCGGTTGTTACGTTGGTGTTGCCGTCGAAAAGACGGAGATTAAAGGGTCTGAGCTTATTAAGCATATTATATTCTCCTTTACTTGTCTGCGCTGTCCGCCAAAGGAGACGCCGGGATCAGAAAGCGACCTGCTCTCCGCGGCGAACGCGCCGCTGAATTTCTTCGTAGTCTTCCAGGGTAAGCTTCGACGGGTCTGCTTTGACGGTAAATGCGGCACCCTGCGAGGATGCGCCGTTCTCCGCGGGTCTCGAGCCTTTTGCGCGGATGTTGTCGGTAACGGCCTTCTCGGTTTTGGCTCTGGCCTGCTGAATTTCGCCCTGTACGAGCTCCTGATAGTGCAGCCCCTGATAGATTACTTCGAGGGGCGCCCCTGCCTGAAACGCGGCAACCGCGCCCTCATTGGCGAAAATCTCCTGCAGGTCAAAAGCCGGATACTTCGCGCGCAGGCTCTCGGACTCGGTCCTGAGCCGCTCCGCGTCGCGGCGTATCGTCTCCGCCTGCTCCCGCTCCTGCGCTGCCGAGCGAAGAGCACGGTTCTCGGCCTCTACGCGCTGAATGTGCCTGTATGTGACGTTATCCATGCCTGCGGCCTCTGCCGCGGCGGCAATGAAAACGTCGTCGTCGCTTATGGCCTTGGCGAGCGCTGCGGTATCGAGCTTATCCGCGTCCATGCCGTAATACTTCGCCAGCGTGTCAAGCGCGGGTTTCAGCGTCTTAAGCTGCTCCTCGCTCTGCTTCGCCGAGCGGAAACGCCTGTCTATGAGCCTCTGCGTGTCTCTCGTGTACTGGTCTTTATACTTACCGCGCACGAGCTCGCGGAATTCGGCGTCAAGATCCGGCTTGTCCTCCGGCTCCGCTCCGTCCGTCTGAGGCGCGGCGGCCGCCCCGCTGTCCGGCTCCGCAGCCTCCGGCTGTCTGCCGTAGACTACCGGTGCCTCGCCCGTTTTCTCCTGCCCGGCGGCGGCAGGAACGCCCTGTTCTCCGCCCGTTGCTCCGGCTCCTGCGGCTCCCGCCTCCCCGTCGAAGAGGCTGAGGCAGAACCTTCTGAGCTTTAGTGTTGCCATGTGTCCAATCTCCTTTCGGATTAATCACGGGTGTAACGTCCCCGAGCACCGGCCCGCTTTACGGGCTTAATATGCTCAGCGCCTGTCGCGGCGCTTGATACTTACCTTAACGGCATCCGGTGCGGTTTCGGCCAGGCACAGGAGCCCCAGCTCGAAAAAGTCAAACACCGGCCTGAACGGCCCCACCGGCGCGCTTACGCAGAGGTAACCCTCGCGCTCTGCGCTTCCGTGCGGCTGCGCCGTGTTTTCCAGCCATGTGACCAGCGTCTGCGTGAGCGTGCTCAGGGCAGCGCATACGTCAGGCCGGCCTTCGGCATGTCCCTCGGCCTCGACCATATAGGTCGCGCCGGTATCGTAAATCTTAATGTCAGTCAAGGCTTACCCGGCTCCTTTCCGCCACTTCTTGTCCGTAGCTCGTCATAGCCTCCCGCGCGCCGAGGATGTCCGGGCTCTCCCGGCTCGGCTCTGCGGCCTGCGGTTCCGGAGCCCTGCCGGATGTAGCTCCCGCTCCCGGCACAGGCCCCGGTTTATCGAGGAGGCCGAGCGCCGCACGAAGCTTTGCGACCTCCTGCTGCAGCTGCACGCACATATCGTACAGCGTCCCGCCATCGGAAATCTTCTTGCGCGCCTCGTCGATGCCCTCAAAGCTCATCAGACTGAGCGCCGCGAGGCTCGCCGTAGCGTTTTGCGGATTGAAGAAGCCAAGCCTGTAAAGCTCCTTCGCCGTCTCGTTCTGCTCCATGCGCGAGAAGGGGTTCTTCTTCTGTGCCTTGATTTTAAGGTCGAAGATCGGCACGCGGTAGAGCGGCGCCCCGCTCGTGTCCACGCCGACCACCTGATCGCGGAGTCCGGCGTTGCTGAACTCCACAAAATCGTAACTGTCGCCGGCGCCCATTATGCGGAAGGAACGCGCCTCGTCGTAAAACTGGCGCATAAGCTCCACGCAAAGCCTTGAAATCTGAGTGTACTTGCGGTACGCGGCCGCGATCATGTCGCGGCTCACCTTGTTCCCGGCCTCCTGCAGCGCCGCTATGGCTGCCGCCGCCGTAACGCCGGAGCCCGTACCGCCGGAGTTAACGTCCCTGTTCGCCGCCGTATCCTTCATTTCGTCGATTTTCATGCGGGCGACTTCGGCGTAAATCCCGCCGAGCGGAGCCGTGACTATCTCCTTCACACGAGCGTCGCTGATTTCGCCCGCGACGTGTACGAGCGGCTGCTTCCAGTCCAGGAACTCCTGCTCGTTGATTGCCGTGCTCTCCGAGACAAAAAACCGCTTCCGCGTCGCCATAAGCGAGCTGTCAAGGATGTTGCCGAAAAGCTTGTCTATGTAGAGCTGCGGGTCCTTGCATATCGCGACGTAGCCGAACCCGATGGGCGTACCTTTTTCCGGGAACAGGCAATCCAGTACGATGGGGTACTGCCCGTGATCATAAAAACCGCGCTCGCGGAACCGCGGGTCGTTTTCCGAGGCGTAGAGCAGCTCGTCGCCGACGAACTTAACGTAGTGCAGCAGCGTCTTGCCGTTCGGCGCCTTGACCTTGTAGTACCAGTCCACGACGACGCTTTTGCCGGTCGTGTCCACGGTGTCGTCATAGAGGTACTCCTTAACGTCCACGGTCTTCACGCCGCCGCCGGAGCTTTTAAGCTGCGGATACTGCTCTGCGAGGATATCGTCGTCAATCAGCTCGACGACAAAAAGGTTCTTGCTGTCCTGGATGTCCGTAATGCCGGGCTCCCAGAAGAGCTTAAGCAGGTCTATGTCGCGGATGTCGATGTCTCCGAGCCCCCCGTTTTTATCCGGGCTCCAGAAAACGCCGTAGGCCGCGGTGCCGTGCTTGAGCTTCTCCCACCAGGCGTCCGAGTAAGTCGCTTCAAAGTCGTTGTACTCGAGCACCACCGGCAGGATCTCGCTGAGCGTCTCCGCGCTCTTGCGGTCTGAAGCTTCGCGCGGCAGGACCACCGGCTCGGGCACGTTGTCCATTGCGTCGGCGTGCTTGTTGATGATGGCGTTAAACAGCCAGGCCGACGTGGGCAGAACGTCGCGCTGATCCTTGCCGATAGCCTCCCAGTGCCTCAGCTCCCACCAGAGCTCGTCCTCAACGATACGCGCTTCGAGGTTAGCCTTGCCCTCTTTGTAGCGCCTGAGTATTTCGGCGGCCTTGCGTATATCATCCTGGCCGATAGTCTGCGCATCCGGGCCGCGCCGCAGAAGCGCAGCCGCCAATTCCGGGGTCATAGCCATGTCTGTGCCTCCCGTCAAGATGCGTCAGCCGCCATAATGCCCGCGGTCTTGAGCGCCGACAGGATGCCGTTTACCGTCGTTTCGAGCGCCGTCGCCGTCTCGCCCGCCGGCGTCACCGCTGCGACGTTGGCCGCCTGCTTTACAATGCCGGCCTTTGTGGTCGTAGCGTTCGGGACCTCGTAGGCCGGGATCTCGTAGACCGGAGGATCCACCGTGCCGCCCCGGCTGTCCACAAAGTGTATCCACGCCATCGCTCGCCGCGCCGCAGCGCTGAGCGTAAGCCCGCTGGCCTGCTCTGCCTCGCCGAGCTTAACCTCGCCCGCCGTGAGCAGATACAGCTCCGGCAGCACCGGGCGCACCGTTACGGTTTGCGGCACCAGGCCGATTGCAGTGCCGTCGTTAGCCACAAGCCCCGCCGCGCTTATCGGTGTGCCGGCTCTGAGCGGCAGGCTTACGGTGTCCCACCTTATAGCCACGGGCTTGTAATGGCCGTTTGTGATAATCATATCTGCGCCTCCAATCAATCTCAGTAAAAGCTGTACTTATCATATCGTCTCCCGCTGTCGTCATCGTCCAGCGGGTTATATGCCTTGGTCTTAACCACCGCAGGCGGCGGGTTAATGGGTCTTGCCATGCAGATGTAACGCCACTCGTCCGCGATGTGGTCTTCGAGATCCGTGTCTATGTCCTCCGGCTTAACCGCGTCGTAGGTGAGCGTCGGCACCGTGCGGATAAACTGCCTGCAGTTGCGAAAAACGTACATCATCGGCACGCCCTGCGCGTCAAACTGCAGCCTGTAATGGCACTGCATCCACCCCGGGATGCGCGCATTGTCGCCTGGGTCAAAATATACCCCGGCCTTATCCGCCGTCTCGGCCACGCTCTCGCCGCGGCTTGCGTCCCAGATGGACGGGTCTGCCACGCCGAAGATCCGCCGCCCTTTGAGCCAGCGATGCTCCCGCTCCACGCGGGCCACCTGCCGGAAAATCTCGGCCGGAGTCCACTTAACACCCGTATTCGGCTGCTTTGTGCAGCCGTAGAGCTCCAGGATGCGGTATATCCGCCCGTCATGGTCCACGGCCCACCAGCCCACGGAAAAGGGCTTGGCATAGCCAAAATCGAAGCCTCTGTATATGCGCCAGTCTGCGGGCACCTCGAAGGGCTCGATCACGTGGGTCCACAGCCGGTCTCGGTAGTGCTCCGCGTCGTCGCGCCACTCCTCAAAGACCGGATCTCCGTCGATGCCCCAGTCTCCGAGGCCCGCCACGCGATAGCGCCTCGGATTGGTCTCCCGCATCTGCTCAAAGCGCCGCAGGTCCGCCTCGTCAAGCCACTCGTTGCATAAGTAGTTGGTGGTCATGGCCAGCACGTCCGGGCTCGGCGCCGCGTCGAAAAACCGCGACTTGAGCCAGTGCGAGCTCGTCCACGGGTTGAAAGTAATCGTGATCTGCTTAAAGAGCCCGTCCGGCACGGCGCCTCGGATGAGGTCGTCGATCTTGTCAAAATCGTCCTCCGAGTCCACCTCGAAGGCCTCCTCCAGCCATACCCAGCAGAGCGCGCCGACCGGACATGTGATAGATGCCAGCTTGAGCGGATCGTCGAGGCCGCGGAAAAGGATCTGCTGCCCCGTCGGCTTGTAAACCGCCTTAAGCGGAGAAACCGAAAACTGCCAAAGCTGCGAGACTCCGAGCCTCGCTGCGGCCCACTTGAGGTCTGAGTGGCAGCTGTCGGCCAGCGTGTCGCGCACCTTGCGGATAACCAGCGCATTAGCCTCCGGGTACTGCATGATGCGGTAAATGAAGTTAAGCGCCGTCGTCTTGCTCTTTTTGCTCGCTCTGGAGCCCTTGCACACTCGATAGCGCCCCTTGTAGCGCCAAAACTCGCCGTATCCGCGCCCAACAATGTCCGGGAGATAAATGCGCGGGGCGTCAGCCGTCAAGCTTATCCTCCCCCGATATTATGACCGGCAGCCCTGCCGTGAGGTTGACCTTTGTCTCGTACATGCCGAGGACCTTGGCCAGCTTGTCCGCGGCCGCCAGACGCTCCCGCTCGTCCGGCGGTTTGTCAAATAGCCTCGCGCTGCTCACGCCGTCGCCCTCGCCCTCGATGACGACCACCGGGGCCCTGCTCTCACCGCGCACAACGGCCGTGAGGTACTCCACTATCTCATCGGCGCTGGCCTTTTTGGCGGCCTCAAGCTCCTTGCGCCTGGCACTGATCGCTGCATAGATCTCCGGCCGCGCGGCCTTGTCGCGCATCTTCGGCGGCACCTGCTCCGGCGGCATCGCCCAGTAGCTTGCACCGCGCGCCACACCTGCCGTATATCCTGCAGCAATCGCCGCCTGCCGGCAGTTGCCGCCGAAGCGGAAATACTCCTCAACAAAAGCCGCCTGCTTGGCTGTGAGCATCGTGTCGCCTCCTCTCATGTACCGCCTGCGCTGCTGCAGCAGTCAGCGCTGACTGATGTAAAATATTCCTAACAACAAATTAGCACAGTCTTGACTATCTGTCAAGCATCTATGTTTTATATTTTAGCACAAATACGCAGTAATACGCGCAAACGGAACAAAATCGGCAAAAATAGAGCAAAATAATTTTTTGAAATATTTGAAAAAACCTCTTGACAACCGCGCCCAATGGGCGTATAGTAAAGCCACAAAGCAAGGCGGCCCAGCCGCACAGAAAAACAAAGGAGGAAAAGAAAATGACACTTATGGAACTTACAAATCATGAGGCCGGAATCATCTGCTACGGTGAGAACACCGTCGCGGTGGTCAACTGGGGGCAGTATGAGGATGACCGCGTTCCCATTATGGGACCCGCCGGTATCATGTTCGCGTGGCCGGAAGACGAGGGAACCGTCGCCGCCGCTGAGAATACCTACCGCAGATTCAACGATGTGAGGGACGAGCTACCCGGAAAGATTTGGCTGACGGACGAGACCGACGATCAGGGCCGCAAGATCGCGGACACCGACCTTGACATCCTCGCGGACGAGTTCGGCGACCTGCACCGCCTTTTCTTGGGCGTAGACGGCGACGGTGAATCCTTGTCCGCCTCGGACTACGAGGGCGCTGCATACACGCTCCCCGACGGGCGCAAAATCCTTGTGCTCGATATGTGGGTCTGACGATGACTAACATGCAGCTTACCCTCGCTGTGCAGGAAGCGCCGAACTACAAAGACGCGGACGCTTTTGTTTCCGACCTGCTGCTCTCGGCCTCGTTTCTCTCCCCGGAGGACGAGGCCGCTGAGCCGGATCACGCTCTCGCCGAACCGCTTCGCCGCGTCTGGACGGCTGCCGCAGCTCCGTTTACGGCATACCTCGCGGAGCTCGGCCTCTCTCAGTCAGCTGCGGCTCGCCGCTTTCGCGTCCCTCTCCGCACCGTCCAGCACTGGG
>JAEEGL012299107.1_pt1 | contig 38205 bp, 40 predicted proteins | sample 9134231 | NCBI WGS metagenome assembly JAEEGL01 (sample SAMN16246548, study PRJNA631951) | gut metagenome | biome: gut microbiome; feature: rumen; material: fiber-attached | host: Bos | place: Iran: Karaj | collected 2018-10
GCATTAGAATGAACACCAGCAGAACCAGCAGGCAGAAAACCAGCAAGAAACCAAGCAAGGTGACAATAAGGGCGTTACTCCAATTTATTAATCCTATCATAGTAGTTTCATGTTTTAAAGAGGAATATTAGAGTGTTTCTTCAAAGGATTTGCAAGTTTCTTGGTTGCAAGGCTCTCAAATGCTCTGATGATACGGAAACGGGTGTTACGTGGGTCAATGACATCATCAATGTAACCCATGGAGGCAGCCTTGTAAGGATTAGAGAACGCCTCACTGTACTCAGCAGTCTTCTCCTCAATGAACTTCTGCTTAGCCTCTTTGTCTGTGAACTCCTTGAGAGCCTTAGCCTCAAGAACCTCAATAGCACCCGATGCACCCATTACAGCAATCTCAGCTGAAGGCCATGCATAGTTGAAGTCACCACGCAGCTGCTTGCAGCTCATAACTATATGAGAACCACCGTAAGACTTACGTATAGTAACAGTAACCTTAGGCACTGTAGCCTCACCGTAAGCGAACATAAGTTTTGCACCATGAACAATGATACCTGCATACTCTTGACCTGTGCCAGGCAGGAATCCTGGGACGTCAACAAGAGTAAGGATAGGAATATTGAATGCGTCACAGAAACGAACAAAACGTGCAGCCTTGCGTGAAGCGTCACAGTCAAGCACACCTGCAAGGAAGCTTGGCTGGTTGGCAATGATACCAGTAGACTTACCGTTGAAGCGGGCAAAGCAGCAAATAATGTTCTTTGCAAAGTTAGGCTGAACCTCAAGAATCTCACCGTCATCAACAATACGGGTGATAATCTCCTTCATATCGTATGGCTTGTTAGGATTGTCAGGAACAATATCCTTAAGAGCCTCATCCACACGGTTTACAGGGTCTGTGCACTCTACCGCAGGCACATCCTCCATGTTATTTTGTGGTATGTATGAGATAAGTTTCTTGATAGTGTCAATACCATCCTGCTCAGTTGGGCATGCAAAGTGTGTCACACCTGACTTAGTGGAGTGAATGCCTGCGCCGCCAAGCTGATCTACAGATACATCCTCACCTGTAACTGATTTTACAACCTTAGGACCGGTGATGAACATATAGCTATTCTGCTCTGTCATAAGGATAAAGTCTGTAAGAGCCGGAGAGTAAACAGCACCACCTGCGCAAGGACCGTAGATAAGTGAAATCTGTGGAACCACACCTGAAGCAAGAATATTACGCTCAAATATCTCAGCGTAGCCTGCAAGTGCGTTAGGGCCCTCCTGAATACGTGCGCCACCTGAATCATTGATACCAATGATAGGTGCACCCATCTTCATGGCCAAATCCATTACGTGGCATATTTTCTGTGACATTGTCTCAGAAAGCGCGCCGCCGTAAACAGTGAAATCCTGAGCGAACACATAAACAAGACGTCCGTTTATTGTACCCTGTCCAACTACAACGCCGTCTCCGAGAGGGTGCTCCTTATCCATGCCAAAGTTAACACAGCGATGTGTTACAAACATATCCAACTCCTCAAAGCTACCCTCGTCAAGCAGCATGTCAATGCGCTCACGAGCAGTGTATTTACCCTTGCTGTGCTGGGCGTCTATTCTCTTCTGACCTCCGCCGAGCTTTGCTTTGTCTCTGAGCTCATGGAGTTTCTTAATATTATCAGACTGACTCATTTCAAATAAAATTTAGTGTTTTTATTATTTCTTCTCGCAGAATTCAGTAAGAACGCCTGCTGTTGATTTTGGGTGAAGGAATGCAATGGTCATACCATCAGCACCAGCACGTGGAGCCTTGTCAATAAGCTGTACACCCTTGGCTTCAACCTCAGCAAGTTTCTCCTCAATGTTAGCAACCTTGTATGCAATGTGGTGGATACCGCCACGGCCGCCGTTCTTCTCAATGAACTTAGCCACTGTGCTCTCAGGGCATGTAGGCTCAAGGAGCTCAATCTTAACCTCTCCAACCTTAAGGAACGCTGTCTTAACCTTCTGGTCTGCAACCTCCTCAATCTTGTAACATTTCATACCTAATACGCCCTCATAATAAGGAAGAGCCGCCTCGATGCTTGGTACTGCGATACCAAGATGTTCAATTTGTTCTGGAATCATAATTTTAATGTTTTTTAGATGAATATTTTTTTTGTCAATTTTCATTTTTTTTCTTTTTCTTCTTTCCCGTCAGCACAGTCTTCACTGTGGTGCTGTTCTCCCCACGATAGCTGAGCAGGTGCCCGCCCATCTTTCTCCGTTTAATAAGAAGATACGTTACACACAGAACAGCAAAAACAGGCCATAATATGCAGTTCTGCAGCCATATAGGCATCTCATAAATATTCATGACAAACAGAACCATACCAAATCCGAACTGTATGCCTGCATAAATACTGCTCACAAGCCTGTGGGACTTGTAGAACTCATTGCAGAAGAGCTGGAAGAGATGTATTCTGTGTGGCGCAAATATGTTGTCACCTGCAAAAAGGCGCTGCATCACTGTGAGGCCAGCCTCTATGAGCACTGCGCTGAATAGCAGGAAGTATGCCACGTTACCAGTCTTGACCACAAGGGAGAAGACAAAGTACGTCATCATGTAACCAAGAACTATGGAGCCCACATCGCCGGAGAAACATTTAGGCTGGGCGCGGAAATTAAAGAAGAGAAACACCATTGTGGCCGCTATGGTGAGACCAATGAGCTCAGGGTCCACAAAATTTCTGGCGTCAAAAACATAGAGGTCTATAAGGAGCAGCGGCACAGACATGCTGAGAGCAAGACCGCCGAGCATACCGTTAAGGCCATCCATGAAATTATATAGATTAAAGAGCCCTACCGCCACTATCAGCATCATTACCGCAGCCGCCCACTGACTTACAGAGGCTGTCATTATTATTCCAGTGTCATGTCCTATCTGCAGCAGGAGGAAAGAAGCCGCAACTGTCTGAGCCACAAGCCTTATAAGAAACCATACATCCTTAAGATCATCAATAAAACTGACCACGGCGAGCATAGTAAGCCCTATGAACCAGAACCACATTACCTCTTTACCATAGACAAAGCAGTCTATCATGTATATAATGTATGAGAGATAGAATATGAATCCTGCAGCGGTTATTACAGGTTTTTTGTGTGAACTACGATTATTAACACCTGCCAGAAGACTATACTTCCTTGCTATAGGGAAATATATGTACAGAGACAGCAACAGGATAATTACAGTGATGAAATATATCATAGCTCTACGAGTGTAACGAACCACAAAATTAATAACTTTATCAAAAGTTTCCAATTAAAAATCCCCTTTTTTTAAATTTCTTATTTTTCATTTTTCAATCTTCTCAAAAATCCGTACCTTTGCTTGCTATTGCCTAACACAAAATGTTATCAATATTTCCGAGCATATTAGCCACACCTGAGAAGGGATGGGAGCACGCCGCCAAGATTACGTCAAAAAGAGCGGTGCTCATGCGCTATGCGCTGCCACTCATCCTGATAGCCTCATCATGCGCTTTTGCCGGCACCTTCATTGCGAGCGACGATGTGCAATGGGTCACAGCAGTATGGAGGTTCATTGTAATGTTCATATCGCTGTTCATGGGGATATATCTTGCAGATTTCTGTATACGCATATCATACAGGAACCTTTTCAAGACCAAGCCTGACTTTACTCGCACGCTTATATTCACCATATTCTCCTATTCAGGGGTCATAGCGGTAATCATCTTGGATGAGCTTGTAGAGGATATGTTCTTTATCAGTGCATTCTACCTCTACACCTTCTATTTGGTGTATGAAGGGTGCAACATATTCCTTGGAATGAAAGATGTTCCGTCTGACAAAAAGAACTTATTCATATTTTTAGCGTCAGGAGCCATAATTGGCTGGCCTGTTATATTAAGAGGGCTGCTGTTTGTGACTATGCCCGGATTAAAATAGAATTATGCAGACTAACGTATACATAAAGAACAAGAAAGCGTCATTTGACTATGCTTTGCTTGACAAATACACGGCAGGCATTGTACTCACTGGCACAGAGATAAAATCTTTGCGCGGCGGGCGTGCATCGCTCGTAGACGCCTTCTGTTACTTTATAGGAGGGGAGTTGTGGATTAAAAGCATGAACATCCCGGCCTATTTCTACGGCACATACAGCAACCACGCCCCACTGCGAGACCGCAAGCTGCTGCTCACAAAGAAGGAGCTGCGCAAACTGCAGCAGAAGGTCAAGGAACCAGGATTTTCTATAATACCCACGGCTATATTCATTAATGACCGAGGCCTCGCCAAGGTTGACATCGCGCTTGCAAAAGGCAAGAAAGAGTTTGACAAGCGTCAGTCAATAAAGGATGCTGAGGACAGGCGTTCAATGGACAGAGCCCGTAAAAACTTTTAATAGATGAAAATAGTAATAGCAGGTGCCGGCGATGTTGGAACCCATTTGGCCAAGATGCTGTCAAAGGAGAACCACACCATTATCCTTCTTGATCAGAAGACTGAGAAGATTAAGGCTCTTGAAGCCAACTATGACATTCTGAGTGTGGTGGGAAGCCCCACATCACTTAAGGACCTTATGGAGGCGCAGGTCTCCACGGCTGACTTGTTTGTGGCCGTTACGCCTATTGAGAGTACAAACATTACAGCATGCATGCTCGCCACCAACCTTGGTGCGCAGAAGACTCTTGCCAGAATTGACAACCAGGAGTATCTGCTTCCAAAGAACAGAGAGTTCTTCAAGAGCATGGGTATTGACTCCCTAATCTACCCTGAAAAACTTGCCGCTGAGGAGATTGTAAACAACCTGAAGAAGGGCTGGGTGCGCCAGTATGTGGAACTGTCCGGCGGGGCGCTCACCGTAATAGCCACCAAGATACGCACATCATCACCACTCTGTGACGTTCCGCTTGAGAAGGCGTTTGCCGGTAATGGCAAGATTCGTATCGTGGTGATAAAAAGAAATGACACAACCATAATCCCTTCCGGTAAAGACAGAGTGCTGGACGGCGACATAGTATACTTCATAACCACACGTGACGGCGTTGAGGACGTACGCATACAGTCCGGCAAGGAGAACTATGACATTAACAACATTATGTTCCTAGGCGCAAGCCGTATATGTATCAAGACAATACAGAGCCTGCCCCGCAGCAAGGATATAAAAGTTATAGAGCAGGATCTTGAAAAGACATACCGCATTATAGAGCAGACAGACAACGTGCTTGTTATTAACGGTGACGGAAGAGATACCGCACTGCTCAAGGATGAGGGCATAGAGTCATACGACGCCTTTGTGGCTCTCTCCGGCAGCGCTGAGACTAACATCATGGCATGTTTGGTTGCAAAGGGTATGGGAGTGAACCGTACTGTGGCGGAGGTGGAGAATATGGACTACATACACATGGCGGAGCAGATGGGCATAGGCGCCATCATTAATAAGAAGATTATTGCCGCCAGCCATATCTACCAGCTTATCTTAGGCGGCGATGTGTCAGTCAAGATGCTCACATTTGCTGACGTTGACGTGGTGGAACTCAAGGCGGAGAGTGACTCCCCTATAACCAAGGGCCCTCTCTACACGCTGAGACTGCCTAAGAGCACCATAATAGGCGGTATTGTGAGAGACGGCGTGGGCATGGTAGCTGTGGGTAGCACAGTGATACAACCAGGCGACAATGTTACGGTATTCTGCCGCAAAGAGTCTCTTGCGCAACTTGAAAATCTATTTAAATAAGATACTTTCCAGTGAAAAAGGTTGAGATAAAAATACTTATAAGGGTGTTCAGCATACTGCTCCACTTTGAGGCGTTTTTCCTGCTTTTGTCAATGGGAATCTCTCTTCTCTATGGGGAGAAGGAATACATCTACTTCCTTATATCAGCCGCTGCAATACTGGTGGTGAGCATCCCTGGAGTGATATTCACACGAGGCATCAAGGCTGGCATGGGCAAGCGTGAGGGATTCCTCATTGTCTCTCTTATATGGATAATCTTCACTTTCTTTGGTATGATGCCTTTCTACCTGAGCGGTAGCATCCCCAATTTTGTTGACGCCTTTTTTGAGACCATGAGCGGTTTCACCACCACGGGTGCCACAATACTCACAGACATAGACAACATGCCTGCGGGAATGTTATTCTGGCGCAGCCTCACACAGTGGCTGGGAGGTATGGGTATAATTGTGCTCTCAATGTCAATACTGCCGCTCCTTGGAGTGAGCGGCGCATCGCTGTTTGCCGCTGAGGTGCCAGGTCCTACAAAAGACAAGATTCACGCCAAGATAAGCACCACAGCTATGATTCTGTGGGGCATATATACAGCCATTACGCTTTTTGAAAGCCTTCTGCTCTGGCTGCTAGGCATGGACTACTTTGACGCTATCTGCCACTCATTCACCACAATGGCATCTGGTGGTTTCTCCACAAAGGGAGCCAGTATAACATTCTGGGACTCACCGCTTATGGAGTATGTTATTATAGTGTTTATGCTTATGTCAGGTATAAATTTCACACTTTATTACCATATTATCAAAGGACGTTTTGACAAGGTGAGAAGCAATGAAGAGCTTAAGTTCTACTTTGCCTTCATAGCCATGTTCACCATTGCGGTGATGACAAGTCTTCTAATCCACCACAACAACATTATGGATACGGAGGAGGCGTTCCGCTACTCACTGTTTAACGTGGTAGCGCTTATAACCACTACCGGATATGCAAACAGTGACTACACCACCTGGACTCCTTTTGTATGGACCATTCTGCTTATGCTTATGGCCTTTGGCTCCTGCGCAGGCTCAACATCGGGTGGTATGAAAACTGTAAGAACATCACTGCTTCTTAAGAACACCTACTATGAGTTCCGCAGGCTCATCCACCCTAACGCAGTGGTGCCTGTAAGGTTCAACGGACAGGTTATAAAGCCTAAGCTGATTGACAATGTTCAGGCTTTTGTATTCCTCTATCTGGTCATAGTTATCATAAGTCTGCTCTTTTTCACCTCATGCGGCCTTACTCTTGACAACGCCCTGGGTGCAGCCATATCATCTCTCAGTAACGTAGGCCCTGGCATAGGTTCATACGGCCCTATGGACAACTTCTCGTCAATGCCTGACGCGTGCAAGTGGTACATGTCATTTATGATGCTTGCCGGCCGTCTGGAACTCTTTACGGTATTTATGATATTCACGCCGGCGTTCTGGAAAAAGTAGAACACATATCAGACAAGTTTGAGCTGCCTCCAAAACTATCTGTGGAGCAGGCCTCAAGCCATCAGGTGGCCCAGTTCAGAGCCTTGGAGATAGAGAAGGTTTTAGGCCAAGACTTCACCTCCGCCGATATGACCGGCGGCATGGGCATTGACACTCTGCTACTCAGTGACTACGGACGACGCAGCGTTACGTACATAGAGCGCAACCGTGAGCTTTGCCTACTAGCTGAGCGCAACTTCAGCCGCGTATGCGGTGATGACTGCCGCATAACAGTAGTAAACGCTGACAGCGTGGAGCACCTCTCAAATGCAGAGCACTTTGATTTCATATATGCTGACCCTGCACGCCGCAGCACCACAGGCCGCAAGCTTGTGAGCATATCAGACTGCGAGCCTGACCTGCTGCCGCACATTGACTCCCTTCTGTGCAAATGCACCCTTATGGGAGTAAAACTCTCCCCTATGCTTGACATCAGCGTGGCGCTTAAAGAGCTGCGCCATGTGCAGAAGCTATATGTCATAGGGCTTGGAGGCGAATGCAAAGAGCTTTTCGCACTGCTAAGCCGTGACTGCAACACTAATGCAGAGAATGTGCCAATACACTGTATCAGCCTTCCTTTAGAGGGCGTGCAGCCTTTCTCATTCACCATATCAGTTGAGCAGAGCACCACAGTGAGGTTTTCAATGCCGCAGCGTTACCTTTATGAGCCGTCGGCCGTGATTATGAAGGCTGGAGCATTTAAAAGCGTCTGCGCAAGATACGGCCTCAGCAAGCTCCATCCAAGCAGCCACCTCTACACATCAGAGACTCTGGTTGAGGGTTTCCCTGGCCGCACATTTGAGATAACAGATATAAGAAAAGTCCATAAGCCCCAGTTCAAGGATATAGACAAGGCAAACCTTACCGTCCGTAACTTCCCCACCTCAGTGGCGGAGATACGTAGGAACATAAGCGTTAAGGAGGGGGGCGACGTTTATCTCTTTGCAACTACGCTAATGGAAAATTCCAAGAGAATTATTGTATGCAAGAGAACTTTCAACTCTATTCACACTTCGTGTTCATCAACACGTCAACTTTCAATTTTCAACTAATATATGCTTTACCCTATTAACAGTATTGAAAGTAAGCTCGGCTTCACGCAGATTAGGGAGCTGCTGAAACAGAACTGCCTCAGCACACTTGGGCGCAGCATAGTTGACGCCATGCAGTTCTCCACATCCAGGGCAGACATAGTGAAACGTCTGAGCCAGGTGCGTGAGTTCATGCGCCTTATGGAGGAGAGTGACAACTTTCCACGAGACTACTGGTTTGACACCCGTGAGTACCTGCGCCGCATAACCCCTGAAGGCACATTCCTTACTGAAAGCGAGCTGTTTGAGATACGCCGTTCCCTTGGCGCCATAGCCGCCATAGTAACATTCATGAGCGTTAAGAGTGCTGATGACTACCCTCACCTGAAAGCCTTGGCAGAAAGAGTGGAGCCGTCAGAGCCGATATGCCGCCATATTGACACCATACTGAACAAGTTCGGACGCATAAAAGATGACGCCACACCAGAACTTCTGCGCATACGCCGTAGCAAGGCAAGTGAGACATCGGCGGCCTCAAAACTGCTCAACCAGATACTTGCCTCAGCCAAAGAGAACGCCTACGTGGAGAAGGATGTTACCCCTACCCTGCGTGAGGGACGCCTTGTTATCCCTGTGTCACCGGCCTTCAAGCGTAAGATAAGCGGAATAGTGCATGATGAGTCTGCATCGGGTAAGACAGTCTATATAGAGCCAACACAGGTAGTGGAGGCCAACAACCGCATAAGGGAACTGGAGATTGAGGAACAACATGAGGTTATGCGCATATTAAAAAACTGCTCTGACTTCATACGTCCAAGCATACCTCAGCTTGAAAAGTCATATCGTTTCCTTGGCATCATTGACTTTATACAGGCCAAAAGCCGCATGGCTTCTGAGATAGGCGCACAGTGCCACATACCTTCAGACAAGCCGCTGATGGAGTGGTACAATGCCGTGCATCCATTGTTATTGTTACAACTCAAGGCGCAGAAGAAGGATGTGGTTCCACTCAATATCAAGCTTACTGAGGAGAACCGCATTCTGATAATCTCAGGGCCTAACGCAGGCGGAAAATCCGTATGTCTGAAGACCGTGGGGCTTGTGCAGTATATGATTCAGTGCGGAATGCCTGTGATAATGCAGGACGGCAGCCGCACAGGAATTTTTGAAAGCATATTCATTGACATCGGCGATGAGCAGTCAATAGAGAATGACCTCAGCACATACAGCTCCCACCTCACAAACATGAAGTTCTTCCTGAAATATTCCGGGGAGCGCTCGCTCATACTTATAGATGAGTTCGGCACCGGCACAGAGCCAAACATAGGAGGAGCCATAGCGGAGGCGGAGCTTGAAGTGCTCAACTCAAAAAGGAGCTACGGAGTAATAACCACCCACTACACAAACCTTAAGCACCTTGCAGGGCAGACACCGGGGCTTGTGAACGGCGCCATGCTCTATGACCGGCACCGCATGGAGCCTCTCTTCCAGCTTGAAATAGGCAGTCCGGGCAGCTCGTTTGCAATAGAGATAGCCAAGAAGATAGGCCTGCCGGCAGAGATAATAGAGAACGCCACACGCAAGGTGGGCGCTGAGCATATTGACTACGATAAGAACCTTCAGGACGCAGCCCGTGACAAACGCTACTGGGAGAGCAAGCGTGAGCAGATACGCATAAAGGAGAAGAAGACAGAGGAGACCATGCAGCAGCTGCAAAAACAGCTTGAGGGCATCAACGCTGAGCGCAAGGAGATTCTGCGCCGAGCCAGAGAGGAGGCGAAGGAGCTGTTAAGCCAGACCAATGCCACCATAGAGAATACCATCCGAGAAATCAAGGAGGCCAAGGCGGAGAAAGAGCGCACACGTGAAATACGCCGTGAGTTCAATGAGCAGCAGAAAGAGCTCAAGAAGGAGGATACAGAGACCCTACGCATCAAAGGTGTAAAACTCAAGTCTGCAACACCCAAAAGCACAGAGGAGAGCTACGTTGCGGGAGACTATGTTAAGTATGGCAGCAGCATAGGCCAGGTTATTGAGGTTAAAGGCAAGAGACTCATAATTGCCATTGGACAGATGGAGGCCACCGTAGAGGCTGACAAGGTGGAGAGGGCTTCTCGCAAACAGTTCAAAGAGAGCGTTAAGAGTGCGAGCTCAACCTACATAAGCAAGGAGACCGCAGATAACATACGCCAGCGCAAACTGAACTTTAAGAGTGACATAGACGTGCGTGGAATGCGTGCGCAGGAGGCAGTGGAGACCATAGCCTACTACATAGATGACGCAATAATAGTGGGGGCAAGCCAGGTGCGCATACTGCACGGCACTGGCACAGGAGCCCTCAAGCAGTATATACGTGAGTACCTTGACACAGTAAGCATGGTACACTCATACCGCGATGAGCACATTCAGCTTGGCGGGGCTGGAATAACAATAGTTGAGTTTAGGTAAAAAGAACGTCATCCTGAGTGCGAGTTTCTTCGCTACGCTCAGAATGACGTTATCTGTTAACTCCTGTATTGATTAGAAGTAGTAGTTAAGAGAGATGGTGCAACTGAGGTTCTCTGTACCATAGAGCAGGTACATACTACCCGGGCTGATAAGCTGGTTGTAGTTCTCTACAGCACCGCTGAACTTGTTGAAGCCCTCATACTGAACGTATGTCTGTGGCTGCCATGCAACCATAAGAGGGGTGATATCAAGAGTAGCGCCAAGAGAAACGCGTGGAATAAAGAACCACTCGATACCAACCTGTGCATAAAGACCTATGCCCTGGTTAACACCTACATTGTACTGCTTAACAGGACGAGCATAGTCCATTTGAACTACAGCTGATGGGTCAAAGTTGTTGTGGTCCTCAATCTTATCCATGCAAGTAGGCTGCTGGTTAGCAGATGTAATGGTATTACCATATTTCATCTTTGCAGAACCGCCGCCAAATGCGTACATAAGACCAAAGCCGCCCACAAACTTGAGAGAGCCCTTGCCTGCATTCCACTCCATACCTGCGGTAATGTTACCACCGGCATAGCTAAGATCCATCTCGTCCCAAACCTTCTGCTCAGAAAGTGGGTTGAGAGCTACAGCAAGATCATCCTTAACATATTCACGATAAGCTGTGTAGCCGCCGCTGAAACCAACAGAAGCCTTAAATGTCATGCTCTTAGAGATTTTATACTTCACAGCTATAGCCACCATAGGGCGCTGGGCAAGGAAGAACATCTGGCTTGGATATTTCAAGCATGTGTCAACCTGATCTTTGTATATAAAGCTACCTACGCTTGAAAGCGCGCTTGCGCTACCGCCCTTAGCAGCGGCAACAGGGTTGAATTCAAGACCTAAGGACACAGAACCTGCCTCTGGCACGTTCTTTGACCAGTCTTTCTTTGATGTTGACTCCTCCTGTGCAAACAGTGTAGTTGCTGCAGCCATAGCAAGTGCCAACGCCAAAGCCTTTGTTATATATCTTTTCATAATCTAAAGTCTTTAGTTCGTTAAACAATACTACTATTCTGCGCTAGCTGAATTAGAGCCTTTACCTTTTGTGCTTGTAGCCTCAAAACCGTCAAGAGCAGCTGTAACGTTGCATACAAACACCTGACCGTATGCTACTTTAACATTTTGAACGCCCTTGTACTTGCAAATACCAGAAGCCACTGCGGCACCTATCTTCTGAAAACCAGAAGTCTCAAACTCACATCTAACCTCTACATCATATTTTTCACCAGCAGCTACAGGAAGATTAGCCTGGAATACCTTATCAACAATAGCAACCTTCTGAACAGAAGCTACTGTCTCCTCTACCTTCTCACCTTTTGCGTTCTCTGTAAAGTTACCAGTCTTAATTTGGGTAGTGATAGTAACAAAAGCGTCATCAGCAATAGTGGTGTAGTCAGTTGCAGGATCACCTTGAGCAGTTGTCTTTTGATAAACTACAGAGCCCTTAATCACAGTTGCATTTGTAGATGCCTCGGTTAACTCAGTAGGCTGAATTTTCTTGCAAGAAGAGAGAGCAAGAGCAGCCAATGATACTGCAACAAGTGCAGCCAAAGTTTTTGTAAATGTCTTCATACTTGTAAAATATTAGTTAATAAAAATAAAGTTAGACTTTGCAAAGATAATAAAAATTTTTCTAAAACGTTAGAAAGCCGCCACATTATGTAGTGGTGTACTCTTGGCACAGTTGAAAGTTAGCAAGATACCAGCCTGCAAATTAAGTCTCTGAGAGCGGTAAGGTATACCTTCTGCAGAGTAATAGAGAGGCATATAGTCACTTACAACATAGAAGTTAAACGGCGGCAGACGCAGGTTCAAGCCCAGGCCAATTGTATTGAAACCGCCACTTATAAAAGAGTAGCTCGCTGACATTGAGAACCAGTAGCAAGGACGCAGGTTATATGAAAGAGTCAACTCCTCACTCAAGCGGCCGGCATTAAGCTCTGTGCGTGAAAGAAGTCCTACACTCATCATATCCTTTAGGAATGAGTACTCCACACCTACATACATTTTGGCGTTCATGGCAGAAACGTAAGGCTGGCCGGATGCCATTGCATTGTAGTAATATGAGCTCTCAAGAGCCTTAAGAAGTGAATCTCCATAGTTAACGTTCTTGTCACTAGGGCTGTACTCTAAACCAGTATATGTGTAGTCCACATTAGCATTGGCCACTCCAGAATTATTCCATATCATAAAGCCCATATCCTTTAGAGATAGTGATATGTTCAAATTCTTTATAGGTCTGAACACACCGCCAAGGTCAAGGGCGGCACCCATACATGGTTTGTAGTTCTTAACGTACTCATTAAACTGAGAAGGGAAATTGAAGCCCTCTATTTTCCCCTGAGCGTCAGTCTTTACAGAGATACCAGGGAAAGAGATATTGGCCACGCCATTACCCGTCAAACGCCACTTGTCAGCCTGTGCGTCAAGAGTAAGGCTGTTAAATGACGCACTTGCATTTGCAAGACCAAGAAGCAGGTGCAGACGGCCGCCCACGCTCCACTTGTCATTTATGCGGTAAGAGTAGCCTCCGTTGAAATCAATGTATGCGTTGGCAGACACCTTAGTGTTTGTGAAGTCATAATGATTTCCCAGAGAGTCTGGCGTACCATAAAGTAGGAAAGAGAACAAATCCTTAGGCAGGAATGCGGTAAGGTCCTCACGCAGACTCATATTAATAGAGAGGTAGCCACGCTTTCTCAGCTTAAAGCCAAAGCCAAAGAGAGAGACATTGAGTTCCTCCTTTATGATATTGTTATTTTGAAGTTTCTTAAACAGTGCATCACGCTCAGTGGTACCAAAATCAGGGTGCAGGAATGTAACCATCTTGCCGTTACTGTTCTTGATAATATCACTTACTGACAATGCACCTGCATTAACATCAACCCCTATGGTTGAGATTATAGGGAGCTCCACGTACGTGTCACAGTTACTCTGGAAAGCAGGGTTCATGTAAATCTTGTACGGCAGATAGTTCATGAAGTAAAGAGTGTTAACCTCTGCGTAAAGCGCTACAGACGTAAACGCCAATATAGTTGCAACTAATGCGGTATAAAATCTTTTCATTTCTGATTCTCCTTATTATTAGCGTTAAACGTAACATATCCCTTAGCCCAAAGATCAGCGGTGGCCTCAAGCCAGTCATTTCTCTTGAACCAAATATCCTTGAGGTTCTTGTTTATAACCTTATATTTGAATATAATGCCCTTACACTTATCATTAAGCTCAGTCCACTGCTTGTAAGTAAGCTTTATGTAGGCAAATGTATTCTCAGAATCTGCGGTCACAAGGCCGTTAGCGTCACTTGGAGCAGCAGGTATTGTCAGCTGACCCTTAAGTTCCGGCATTATCTCTTTGAAATTCTCGTCATAGAACCAATACTCTCCGTTTGCATCCACTGGCAGGTGGTTTACGAAGCGGATCTTAATACGTGCCATCACACCGTCATTAAGTGTGACACCACCCGTATCCCCTACTCTGAGGTCATCAAAGTTGATCTTTAGCGTATCAAAACGGTCAATATAGAAGTTCTTGTCAGTATTATCCTTGTTTCCAGCAAACTTGCAGACAAGCTTGGTATCAAAAATCATATCAATGTCAGAGTCATCAAAGAAGTATGACACACCCTTGCCGTCAGTGTTGAGAGCTTTGATTTTGTAATGATACTCAAGATAATCACCCTTAATTTGGAACAGATGGTCTGTATGGCCGTACTCCCTGTTAAGTTCAAAATCTGTGTTTTTAAGCAGTGTTTTAGTGTCTAATGACTGCAGTTGATTGAATGTAAGGCCCTTAATATCATTAATACCAGGATAGTTCAAAGTGAATGAAGTGCTCTGGCTTCCATTGAAATCAGCATACACCTCTTCCCCTGTTTTAGTATTCTCAAGTTTAACATAGTCTAGCTGATAGCCTGCTGGTATGCCTATCGTATTCCTTCCTCTTAAGAAAATTTGAGGATTATAGAACGGAAGGAAATAACTGTCATCCTCCAGATCCTTGGTGTAAGAGAACTTAATACGCTCGGTCTCTTCATAGAGAACATGGTCAGGACCAATATATCCGTAGGTGAGACGCGGGGTGAGACCATTCATATTGACATTGACAAACACATGAGCGTTTGCAGGTATAGGGCCATCAGCAACCACCTCTCCTGAAACTCTTATGGTAAAGCCTTTACGGCCACTAAACTTAATCATGGCGTTACCCATGTCAAGATTAACATCAACAGGCGCACCCTTCATGCTTACACGCTGTTTGTTGTCTGGATAGAGGTCCGGATTCATCACAGCCTCACTCCTCTCAAATGAAAGTTCCGCGTATGAGCCCTCAAGCATTTTTCCGCCGCAGTCTGATGTCACGTGCAAAGGAATGTTATTGCCATTCTTAAGCAGGATTGAGTCCAGGCGCTCATTAGGATCTTTGTTTATATCATCAAACACAAACTCATAGGTCTCATCAAAAGTTCCTCTTTTATCATCGTCTGGATTAATATTTAGCTTAGCCTCCACGTCAAAAGTGCCCTTAGGGAGCATTTTGAGCCTACCGATGATTTCATTGCCAACATACTCGCTGTCCTGCTTTGAAAGGTATACATCCTCACCGTCATACTTAAAAGCGAATGAGTGGAAACTGTCTGGCAGAACCTCAAAAAGTTTAGTCTTTGTGTGACCTATAGGCCCCACGAGAGTCATCTCTGAGCCTATTGTAGTATCAATGTCACCAAGTAGCGTATACTCTTTATTGACACACGATGTCACCGCAAGAGCCGCTATAATTAATAGAGGTAAAAGGTGTGAATGTTTACTCATAGTATTACATTTTATTACGAACTACAAAATTAAGCATTATTTTTGAAAAAACCATCATCAAAGTTAATAAGATATAGCTTTTCTTTTGCACGTGTCACCGCAGTGTACAGCCAATGGAGTGCAGATGCGTCAATTTCAGACGGCTGCATACGCCCTATATCCACGTAAACATGGCTCCAGCCGCCACCCTGGGCCTTGTGGCAGGTTATTGAATAGGCACTGCGCACCACCAGGGCATTAAGATATTTATCCTCCTTCATCTTCTTGTAACGTTCCCTCTTGCTGCGTATGTATTCATAGTCAACCTCCACCGCCTTGTAGAGCCTGTCCTGCAATTCAGAAAGCTCCGCAGGGGTCTTGCACCTGAGTCCGTCACGAAGAATTAGCATGTCAATCTCCACACCGTAATCAGAGAAGTCAAGGGTGACATCGGCGAACTCCATGCCATACATCTCAGTGACCTTGCGCTGACGCACCACACGCGCCATATCGCCGTTAGCCACAAAGTCAATTCCATACTCCTTGGGTATCGAGTAGTTATTCTTGACCACCATGAGCATGTCTCCGTTTGAAAGCAGCTCCTCACGGTAGAGTATGCGGCTGCGTATGCCGTCAGCGTACATGAAAGCACGGTTATTAGAGCGGGTTATCACAAGTGTCTCATCCTCCCCCACCTCTCTGTATGACTGTTCCAGGCACTCCGTAAAGTGGGAGCCGTCAACACGTATTACATCCTTGTCTTCAGTGAAGAGAAGGGGTTCATCATCATAAAGAGCCTGACGCAGCATGGTTGCATTACGCAGTATACCACTCATGGAACTCTGGCGCACCACCTCCTTAAGGAGAAACTCCTCCACCCCGAATCCGTAGCCGCGCAGGAAATCAGCGTTAAGAGCCACGCTCTCATCCTGCATTACGGGAGGCAGCTGGGCGTCATCACCTAAAAGAAGCAGTTTACACCCGCCTGCTCCTGAGAATACATACTGAAGCAAATCATCAAGCAGGCAGCCGGAGCCAAACACAGAGTCCCCGCTGTTTGATATCATGGAGCACTCATCCACTATGAAAAGTGCGTTTCTAAGGCGGTTAAATCCAAGTTCAAAGGATGTATCAGACGCCGATGTGCGCTGACGGTATATTAATTTATGTATTGTATAGGCCTGGTGCTCCGCATACTGGCTCAGCACTTTGGCGGCGCGTCCTGTAGGAGCCGCCAGCACGACAGGAACATCCATAGCGGTGTAGTGCTTCACTAGTGCGCCCACCACGCTTGTCTTGCCGGTACCGGCATACCCCTTCAGCAGGAATATGTCATTACGGCTCTCCCTGCTCAGAAATGAGGAGAGTCTGTTGAGCAGTGCGGCCTGCCCCTGAGTGGGCTCATACGGAAAAAATATCATACCACAAAAGTAGCAAAAAAATTGTATGTGTAAATAAAAATACATATATTTGCAAACAAATACGGCCTGACGTATTTATCACACAACCGGAATATAAATCAAATCATAAAATCCAAATGAACAACGTATTTAAAATTCTTTTAGCGGCAGCTGCAATATGCCTGCTTTGGCTATGCTATGACAGTATAACCACTCCTATCAAGTTCAATGACCAGAGAGACTACAGAGAGAAAGAGGTTATCGCCCGCCTTGTAGAGATTCGTAAGGCTGAGAATGAGTACCGCATCATTAAAGGTTGCTACGCAGCTGATTTTGATACACTTATGTATTTCCTTCACAATGAGAAGGCACAGCGCGTGCTGAAAGTTGGCGAGCTCACAGACAAGCAGCTTGAGAGCGGCCTCACAGAGAAGAAGGCACTGAAGATTTTAGCAGCAGGCGGCAAAGAGGACAAAGCCACCTATCAGGAGCTTGTAGCTATGGGATTCAAGCGTGACACCACATTTGTAAGTATGATGGAAGCCGTTTACGGTGAGGGTTACAATGAAAGTGTCATTGACTCAATGCGTTACATTCCATTCTCACACCCACATCAGGAGTTTGCGCTTGACACAGCCACCATCACAACAGGTTCAGCAGGTATCAAGGTTAAGGTTATGGAGTGCAAGGCAGATTACACCTCTTACCTGAAAGATCTTGACAAGCAGCAGCTTATCAACCTTGTGGAAACCCAGACCAAACTTGAGAAATACGCAGGTCTTAAGTTCGGCGATGTTGAGAACGCAAACAACAATGCTGGAAACTGGGAATAACAAAAATCAATCAGTTTTATCCATCCGCTTCTCAGCGGATGGATTTTCTTTTTGCGCAGGCGGGAAGCAGAAAAATGTAAGGTTCACAAAACCAGACAGAAGCTTCCGCAGGGCCATGGCTGTATGCATGTGCGAGGGTGACGTATGGGAGGAGTACAACACCATAACAGTTCAGATTGATGATGACATGTCATCACTAATTCCTGCCTCCATATTCTCTGACCAGGAGTGCAATGAGATATTAAAGTTCAACTACCCTACCCTGGACTTTTCAAAATACCATATACACTCAGACTACCTGGAGGGGTTTGATATCACAAATGTGTATGCGGTAAACAATGACCTATACAATTTTATAAAAGAGAACTTTCCCTTTGCGGAGACTTCACACATATTCTCACGTCTGGTGCAAGAGTCACTGCGCAGTTCCCGTGCAAAAGACAACCGAGAACTGTGGATAAACATATCAGGCAGCACCATGTACGCATCTGTAACCAAAGGAGGTACTCTCCTGCTGGCTAACAGGTTCCCTATATCCACTGCAGGTGACGTTCTCTACTGGGTTGGCTCCATATATAACAGCTACAATCTGTCTCAGCAGACAGTGCCACTGTGGATTAGCGGTGACACTATTTACACTGACGCCCTCAAGGAGCGCATAGCGGTGTGCAACACCTTTTCACTATGAGAATTATCAGCGGTACACATAAGGCTCGCAGATTCAACCCACCAGCCTCACTAAAGGCACGCCCCACCACTGACTTTGCTAAAGAGGGGCTATTCAATGTTCTTGACAATATAATATCATTTGAAGGGATAAAGGTTCTAGACCTCTTTTCAGGCACTGGCAGCATTAGTTACGAGTGCGCCTCACGCGGTGCGGAGAGCGTGTACAGCATAGAGATTGACTTTCAGAACAGCCGATTCATTAAAAAGACTAGTGAAGAGTTAGGCCTTGGGGCCATAAAAGTGATAAAAGGAGACTCTTTCAAGTTTATGCAGGGGTGCGGTTTGAAGTTTGACTTTATATTTGCAGATCCACCCTACGCCCTTGAAACTCTTGCCACCATTCCAGACAAGCTCTTTGAGGCCGGGATACTCGCCCCTGACGGGCTCCTTGTGCTGGAGCACGGACGCACAAACTCATTCTGCAGCCACCCTAATTTCATAGAAGAGCGGCACTACGGCAATGTTCACTTCTCTTTCTTCAGGAACAAGTCAATATAGATAGGCAGATGATCTGAGTAGCCGCCAATATATTTTCTGCCGTTAAAGGTGCGCATTGGCTTGGAGCCAAAATGGGTCTTGTCATCTTCAAGAATAAACGGAGTCTCAAATATCACAGCCTTGTCCTGACTTGTATAAAGTTTGCCTTTACCACGCAGTATCCTGCCTGACACTATAATCTGATCAAGCATGTTCCACTCACCCTGGTACTTGTAACTGCCACGCCCTGCATCGGCGTACCCCCAGAACATATTGTAAAGCTCCCTCTCCTTAATCTTACCCTCCGGTTTCTTTGCACCAAGCACCTTGCACATACTGCTACAGTCTGGCTCGTCATTAAAATCTCCCATTATAAGAATATTGGCTGGAGCCTTTGCCGTAATGGAGTCTATCTTATTCCTTACTATCTTCATTACACACTCCCTACGCCATTCACTCTCCTTTACGCCACCACGCCGTGATGGTGTATGCGCCATAAAAAGGTGCAGAGTATCAGCTCCAAGCAAAAGAGCCTTGACGTAGAGCACGTCACGGGTGCGCAGCGGCTTTCCGTCACACGTTACGCCAATCTTCTGTGATTTAAGAACCTCAATACGCTCAGGGTCATAAATCATGGCAACGTCAATGCCTCGCGGATCAGGGCTGTCATAATGCACATACTTATAGCCAAGTTTTTTAAGAGGAGAGTATTTTGTAATTGAGTTCAGTACATAATCATTCTCAATCTCATAGAGTCCCACTATGGCGGCGCCGTCCCAGCCTCCAGCAGCCACTATAGCCCGCACTATGTTTATGGTCTTAGCCTTGTACTTCTCATTTGTCCAATACTGGTTGCCGTTTGGAGTGTAGTCATTGTCATTTGTGGATGGGTCATCCTTAGTGTCAAAAAAGTTCTCCACATTGTAACTGAGCACACGTATCTTTTCATCGGCGTAAAGACTACCCGATAAAAACATTAGCGCAGCTACTGTAAATGCTGTGCGCAGCCATATATATCTAGTTGAACTCATAGCAGCCTATGTCACTTGAGCCGTCTGAGGTACGGCTGTTACCGTCCAAATCATATGGGATTGTGAGTGAGACACTGTAATCAGCCTTGCCTATTGCAGGGGAGTTACCCATAATGTGAAAATCATACTGATGAGGGAACTGTTTGCGTTTCTCTTCACTCCACCCTTCAAAAACAAACTGAGGCTTAAGATTAACTATGCAGTTCTCATAGTGATCATCGATGTTTGACTGGAGCTGCTTTAGCAGGCAGTTGTAGAATTTATAACTTATATTCTCATCTGAGCCGTCCTTCTTTACAAAAGTGACCTCATTGTTATAAGTACCGTACACTATGTTATTGTAGAACACGGCGTCAAGAGGCAGCAGAGTGCCGTATGACGTTTCATTCCTAAGGTTTATGCTTGCTGCGGTTCTCTTGCCCCATGTGAACGCATAGTAGTTTGCTATGGTGCAGTGGCGAACATCCAGCTTGCCACCAGTAATATCAAGAACCGAGCCGCCTGCATTATACAGCAGGGAGTTTCTCACTGTAACATCAGCGTTCATAGTGGATATTACGTTACCTGAAGAATTGTAAACCATGCTGTTCTCTATAAGAAGGGCGTCTGCGCTAACCTCTACGGAGTCCATCCTAAGCCCGAATGTGGCATTGCGTATGCAGCCGTATGATATAGCGTTGTTCGTACTGGTTTTTGTAAACGAGATTCCACCCCACTGACCCGATGCGCGGTCATAGCAGAGCGGCGGATTGGTGTTCATATAGTCACTACGGTCACCCCTTAAGAGCACCTGAGTTCCTAATGAGCCAGCTATCTTCAGCGTTCCGCCAACCTCAAGCACAGCCTCCTTGCAGAAATAGAGCTCCGCCCCATCTGTAAGTGTAAGTGTAACACCTTCAGGCACTCTAAGAGAGTCTTGCACCAGTATGGGTAAAAAGCCTGTAATGGTGGTGTCAGCGGCAAACTCATGAACCTTGAAGTACTTGGCGTTCTGGCCGTAGGCCTCCAGATAGACCTTCTGTTCATTGCCGTTTGTCAGGAACTCAATTGAATCCCTCACAAGGAATGGTGCAGACTTGTCATTTGGGTCAATAAAAACCTGCACATAGACCACAAGGCTGTCTTTAGCCTCCATTGTAATGTCAGTGAAAGTGTCACCCTTGCGCCCGTCAAAGTTTATGCTATAGGCGCTGCCAGAGTGTAGCCTTGCAGACTTTATGATAAGCTTATTCTTTGTAGGGTTATATATCTTGAACCTTTTGGTTGCGTTGCCTCGGTTTGTAAAGACAGTGTCAAACAGCACCTTGCCTGTGCTGAAGCCAAGCTGCACATCGGGTGATGTGTTAATCTTGTCAGCCTCACAAGCCGCAAGCAGCAACACTGCAAGCACAAAAATTATAATATTTCTTATTTTACGCATATCTCTGTGCAAAGTTAAATAAAATTTGTTTATATTTGTGAAATTAAATTAACATTAAAATGGCAACAAGAAGAGGATTTAAGAAGGACATGAACCTGATTTATTCAGACCTTCTGCTTGAAGCGCTGGATAGTTTCCGCGCATCCAAGAATAAAGATGAGAAAAAAATCAGCGAGCTATGCAATAAAATTTCAGACCACCACGCTGATTTTATTAGCCGCGCCAGCCACACTGACGGCAAGGGCAACAAGAAAGTTGTAAAGGCCTACTATAAGAGTTTGTGGGATGAGGTTCTTAAAGATGTCATGGCTCTTGGAGAGGAGGCATCAAAACTATAATGGCTAATTTAAGCAGTAAAATACTGTCAATGCTCGGCTGGAAGGTCACAGGAACTCTTCCAGCCGTTAGCAAGTGTGTGATATGCCTTGCGCCGCACACTTCAAACATGGACTTCTTCATTGGCCGCCTGGCCTGCAACGCAGTTGGGCTTAAATCATCATTCCTTATCAAAAAGGAGTGGCTATACCCGCCTATCGGGTGGATATTACGGCCGATGGGAGCGGTAGGAGTTAACCGAAGCAAGCACACATCCATGACAGACACCTTGGCCGAGACAATCAAAAGAGCGGACAAACTTATACTCACAATAACACCAGAAGGCACGCGTCAACGTAACCCCGACTGGAAGATGGGTTTTTACTACATTGCCAAAAAGGCAGGCATACCTATCTTGCCGGTAGTTATGGACTTCAAGCTGAAAGAGATACAAATCAAACCTCTCTTCACGCCCACCGATGATGAAGCCGCTGACATAAAGGCTATTAAGAGCAACTTTATAGGGGCTACAGGCAGACACCCGGAACTCTTCAGCCTTGGAGAAGGATTTGAATAATGGAAGCAGAAGATTTAAGAGTTCTAATAGTCCAGCCTGATTTGGCTTGGGAGGACGTTGACTACAACCTTAACCATATTGAGTCACTAATTGAGGGAGCAGAGAGCGGATTTAACGTCATTCTGCTCCCTGAAATGTTCTCTACCGGCTTCACCGGCAATGCAGTGGAGCTTGCAGAGCCAGTCGACGGCAAAACGATGCAGAGGGTAAAGGCTTGGGCGTTACGCTTCAATTCTCTCGTGATAGGCAGTTTCATAGCCGTTGACGGAGACAAATACTACAACCGAGGATTTGCGGCAGAGCCTGACGGCACTATTCACTTCTATGACAAGCGTCATCTCTTCTTTGGCACTGAGAAGAAGCATTTCACAGCAGGCCGGGATAAACTTATAATTAACTACAGAGGCTGGAACATAGCCCTTGTTGTATGCTATGACCTGAGATTCCCCGTATGGACACGCAACAAAGGTCTGGAGTATGATGTGCTTATGTGTGTGGCCGAGTGGCCTGTAAGCCGCCAGAACGTGCTTGAAACACTTACAATGGCCAGGGCTATTGAGAACCAGTGCTATACCTTTATGTGCAACCGCGTGGGCAGCGACAGTAATTTTCTTAAATACATTGGAGGCTCACAGGCTGTTGACTTTAACGGCAAAATCATTGACCGCCTTGAAGACGGCAAGGAGGAGGCACGCATAATCACAGTGCAGAAATATCCGCTTGAGAGCAACAGAGAAAAAGCCCCTGTGTGGAAAGACGCAGAGGCTTTTAGCATAGATATTTAATATTGAGCGGTTAGCTCATTCCACCGCAAACATGGAGAACCTGACCAGTAACGTATGTTGAAAGGTCAGACGCAAGGAATAAGGCTACGTTAGCCACATCTTCAGGTGTACCGCCACGGCGCAGAGGAATAGTCTTAACCCACTCATTCCTAACCTCCTCACTCAGAGCCGCAGTCATCTCGGTAATAATAAACCCTGGAGCTATAGCGTTAACTCTCACTCCACGAGGGCCTATCTCCTTAGCCATAGACTTTGTAAGGCCAATAAGACCTGCCTTTGATGCAGAGTAGTTGCACTGGCCTGCGTTACCGCCTATACCCACTACAGATGACATACTGATAATGGAGCCGCTGCGCTGCTTCATCATGACAGGAGTGATGGCGTGCATAAAGTTAAAGGCTGACTTCAGGTTCACGGTAATAACTGCATCCCACTGAGCCTCTGTCATACGCATCATAAGAGTGTCACGTGTGATACCGGCATTGTTCACAAGCACGTCTATCTTACCAAAATCCTTCTGAACCTCAGTAACCACAGCCTGAGCCTCATCAAAAGAGGCAGCGTTACTAGCATAACCCTTAACCTTAACTCCAAGAGCCTCAATCTCTTTTATGGTTTGCTGGGCCACGTCATCTATATTAAGATCTGTAAAAGCGATATCTGCGCCTTCTGACGCATATTTAAGTGCAATAGCCTTACCTATTCCACGAGCCGCTCCAGTAATAAGAGCAACCTTACCTTCAAGCATTTTCATAGTAATAAATAATTTTTACGCTACAAAGATAATGAATTTTCAACTTTCAACTTTTAACTTTCAACTTTATTAGATAACTTTGCGTCAAAGAAATACAAGAATGGCCACAATAACACTTGAAGAGATGCAGTTCTACGCCCACCACGGCTGCTTTGAAGAGGAACGGAAGGTAGGCACAAATTTTTCTGTCACAGTAACATTCTCCTACGATGCCACCATTGCTGCCACCACAGACAGCATCAGTGACGCCGTAAACTACGCGGAGGTGTACCAAGTTGTGAAGAGACAGATGTCAGTATCAAGCCATTTGGTTGAGAATGTGGCCTACAGAATAAAGGAAGCGCTACTTGAGGCCTTTCCAGCCATAAGCAGCGCCACTGTCACAGTATATAAAATCAACCCTCCGCTTGGAGAACCATTCAAGAGGGTTGGAGTAACCCTTTAAGCCTACCACAAGGCCTTTGCCTTGCGCACCGTAGTGTTTCCGCACTTATCAAAGACGGAAACCTCCACATTATGATTCTTACCCTGTTCCACACGCTTAGGGTCAAATTGGTAATAAAGAATCTTGGACTTGGCGTCATAGCCGAATATAGCCGGTTTGCCATCAATGGTAGCCTTCCATCCGCCTATGCCAGACTGAGAGTCTGATATACGGAACTTAATCACAGAACCTATCTTGCCAAGGAAAGTCACAGCCGGAGCCGTGGTGTCAGCAAGCACCTTGTAATCACCCAGAGTGCGAGTTCTAACTTCCATAGCACCGTCTAGGTAAGTACCTCCCATATATGACCAGTTTCCGTTCCTGTCCTTTTGAGCCAGATAATAGGCACTCTTGTTTTTAAGAGTGTCATTAGTCATCTCTATGACCAAAGTACAGAACTTCTGCAAAGGTTCTGTGGCATAGTGCATCTGATGTATATTACTATATCCCGTTGAATCAGGAATCTCAGCATACTTAAAATATATAGAGTTGTAGAGTGAAGCCCTAGGCACATATAAGTAGGCATGCTCCCTTTTCAGTTCATTAGGAATGTTCCAGTTAAAATATTCTCCTCCGTTATAAGCGGAAACCACAGGTATCACAGTGCTGTCACCCTGGATTGTAAAGTTGAGGGTGCTGGTGTTACCCCGGAAATCATCAATAGTCAGCTTGATCTTGTAATCCCTGTTCTCATCTATGATAATATACCCTGAGCCCTTCTGCTCCTTTATGTACTGAAGGCAAGGATTGTCAGGCAGGTAGGTTTTCATTGTCATCTCACGCTTTGTATACCACATAGCATAGTCTATGAATGAGTTTATATAGCGAGTGCTGTCAAAGCTGAATTTATCAAGTACATAATGGAATGTGGTCACGCCGTCAACCTCAACTTTAAGAGAGTGTACCCCGTACACATTGGCATTCCCGGACATATAATCATTCGCTCTTACATCAATACCTATTCTGCCGTAGGCCTTCACAGGGCTACTCTTAAGGGCCTCAACCGTGTAACCTTTTTTCTCAGCACTACCAGCCACCACACCTTCACCTGGCATAGGCACTATATATATCTTATGGAAACGCGGACGCGTGTTATCTTCAATGTTATAGTACATCTGAGGGTCATGAACCTCCTCAGTAACCATGTCTCTAATTTCAAAATGAAGATGAGGACCGCCGGATGAGCCGGTGTTACCGCTCGTAGCTATCCTTTCACCCTTCTTTAGAGGGACCTGCAATGAATCAAGAGTGAAATCAACTTCAAACTCACCCAATTCATACTGCTTGGCCTTCAGGATGGAGTCAATGGCAGGTTCAAAACTGTCAAGATGGGCATACACTGATGTGAGCCCAATCTCAGGATGATTTACGTAAAGACAGTTGCCATACCCCACCGATGATACGTTTATGCGCGCCAGATAGCCGTCATAAACAGAATACACAGGCTGGCCAATCTGCTGATTGGTCTTCATATCCAAACCGGAGTGAAAATGGTTTGGTCTTAACTCTCCACAATTAGCCGCCAGCACAATAGGAATATCCATTGGTTGGCGCAACTCAAAAGCTCCTGCAAATGCAGGAATCAAAAATAAAAATGCAATAAAAACTTTTCTCATATCCCTTACAACGAAAAAGTGCCCCCATTTATTATGGGGACACCCTATCAATATGTAATCCTTTTACCTATCAGTACTGTGAATTGGCTCTTTGCATAGCTGAATAGTTAATCTTCAAAGCGTATGCTCTACGTAAAGCCTGCTTAATATCAGTAACAATACCCATCTTACAATCCTTATCAATCTTGAGTGAAACGGTAAGAAGGTCTTGCTCTGACTCTGGCATTGCAGAACGCTCTGAAACTATGTAGTTCTCAATCTGAGAAACCTCAGCAAATGCGTCATCAAGCTGAATACGAGGCTCGGAACCATACTGGGCACGGAACTTAGGCAATGGCTGGCCCACATAAATGAAGCGGACCAAAGTCTTCTTTTCCAAAGACTGCAACTCTGTGGCTTCAGGAGCCTTGATACCTACCTTGTAGTCCACCTCCTTCATTGATGTTGAAATCATGAAGAAGAAGAGGAGCATGAAGATAATATCAGGCAGAGAGGCTGTACTGATTGCAGGAATATCTTTTGAAGATGAATCTCTAAAACGTCCCATTATTTCTTTCCTCCATAGTTTTTAGGCTCAGCCTCAGATATCTTCTGTGGAAGAATCTTTTGAACAGCTTTCTGCTGATCCTCATCCAACTCGTCGTAATTCTTGGCAAACTTACGTTGGCACAAATCATTACGCAGCTCATTGTATGCGGCTACAAGCTCGTTTTGTACTTCTATGTATTTAGAGTATGACGTACCACGGTCATTCTGGAGAGAGATTACGTGATCCTTTGTAACCATAACGGTTCCAAAGTACTCAACCTCCATAGGAACTCTCTCTGGAAGATTTGGGTCATCATTTGCGTTAAGGATAAACTCCTTGGCCTTATCTTTAAGTTTGGTAACGTCAAGATACTCATTCTGAACCAGAAGCTGGTTGTCAGAGTTTATGAGCACCACAAACACGTTACGCTCCTTAACTTTAAGGTCTTCTGTTTTCTGATCAGCAGGTACAGGAGGCGGCAGACGACGGCTCAAGCCTTTGTTTACAGCCATTGTAGTGGTCATCAGGAAAAACACCAACAGCAGGAACGCAATATCTGCTGTAGAGCTGGAGTTTACCTCAGGCACTTTTTTCTTTCCCATAATGCTGATTTTTATTTAAGTTTCTTAGCAAAGTTACCGCATATCATAAGGATTACGGCGATAATTAACAATACGTATGTTGTGTAAAGCTGTGCGTCAACCATCTTGTATGTGGCGGTTGTAACCTCCTCCTCAATACCAAGTACAGCCACAGGCTCTCCGCTTGATACGAAGTAAGAAACCACAAACAAAATAACCAATGCGCAAACACCGCCAACAGACTTCATAGCACTCTTGGCATCCTTCTTAAAGTCCGTAGCCAGATTGACCACGGCAGCCACAATCACAAGCAGAGCCGCTATAGCTACAAAAGAATATGTAAGGTATAGCAGAGAGTTTGTGAAGACAGGCTCTACGTACTCAGCGCTATCATCAACATTACCGCCAAAGAAGAAGAGGCAGGCAACTATGATGGTAACTCCGAAGAGCACGTACATAGCTATTTTTGAAATTTTGTTCTCCATAATTAAATTCTCCAAATTTTTGTTTGATTACTTCTTAATACATTTAGCCATAAGGATATCGAGCATTGAGATAGAAGAATCCTCAAGATCACCTACAAGAGACTCGATACGAGACAGAATGTAATTATAGAAAATTTGAAGAATAATAGCTACGATAAGACCGGTAACTGTTGTGATAAGAGCAACCTTGATACCACCAGCAACGATAGTAGCAGAAATATCACCAGCCTGTTGGATACGGTCAAATGCTGCGATCATACCGATTACAGTACCCATGAATCCGAGCATTGGAGCAAGTGCTATAAAGAGGCCTACCCAAGAGAGGTTTCTTTCAAGAAGACCTGACTGAACGCTGCCGTATGCTACAATTGACTTCTCAGCAACGTCAATGCCCTCATTTATACGAAGAAGACCCTGATAGAATACTGCAGCTACAGGACCACGTGTATTGCGGCAAATCTCTTTTGCTTTCTCTACGCCACCTTCATCAAGAGCCTTCTCTACATCAGCAAGAAGTTTCTTTGAATCAGCGCTTGCAAGACTTAGATAAATGATACGCTCAATTGCGATAGCAAGACCAAGGATAAGACAGAGAACTACAGAACTCATGAATCCTGCACCACCCTCAATGAACTTGGTCTTAAGAGCCTGGTGAAGACCCTCTTCAACCTCTACTGGCTGAGCCTCATCAGCGGCTGCGGCAACCTGCTCGGTCTGGGCTGCAGCCTGATCCTGGGCTTGGTCATCCTGAGCATAAACACTCATAAAACTAACACTAGCGACGAACGCTAATACGGCAAATAACTTTTTCATACTTTTGTTTTTAAAATTAATATTATATTGTTTAATCGTTTAATCAGCCAATCGGTCAATCAGGAGCGGAGAAAGCGGGATTCGAACCCGCGATACGCTTTTGGCGTATACACGCTTTCCAGGCGTGCCTCTTAAGCCACTCGAGCATCTCTCCAAATTCAATACGGCACCACCGTTTGCACAGTCCGCCTCTAATCGGGTGCAAGTTACAAAAATTAGCGCAATGGGCAAAATAAAACTAAAATTATTTTAGACTATTTCTCAAAAAAGAATAGTTTTTCCGCATTTTCAGATGTTATATGGCAAATATCGTCAACACTCACGCCGTAAACGGAGGCTAGTTTGCCAGCCACATGAACCAGAAAGGAGGGTTCGTTCCTCTTGCCACGCATAGGCACAGGGGCAAGATATGGCGCGTCTGTTTCAAGAAGAATACGGTCAAGCGGTATCTCACCAAGTCGCTCTGTGAACTTAGCATTTTTAAAGGTGGAGACACCACCTATACCAAAATAGAAATCACCCAGTGACATCATGACCTTGGCATTATCAGGCGCCGATGAGAAGCAGTGTAGCACACCTCGCAGCTTGGCAGAATCAAACTCCCTGAGAATGTTCACGGTAGGTTCAAAGGCATCACGTGAATGTATTGATATTGGCAGTCCGCGCTCTATAGCGGCGGCCACCTGATGACGGAAAACGGCCTCCTGCTCAGCACGCGTGCTCTTATCCCAATAGAGGTCCATTCCAATCTCCCCCACCGCAATATACGGTCTGCGCTCTATCTCAGCATCAAAGAGTTCAATCTGGCGTTTATAGTTCTCCGCATTAACCTCCTGAGGATGCACACCCACCATGGCGTAGCAAAAATCAGGGTACGCCGCCTCTACAGCCAGCATCTTCTCCGTTTCAAACATTGAGACGCTTGCCAGCAGCACCTTGCCCACGCCGGCCTCCTTGGCTCTTTTAACCACAAAGTCCAGGTCTTCAGCAAACTGAGGGTCATCTAAATGGCAATGAGTGTCAATAATCATATCAACTCTTTAAGTTCAATTAAATCCTTAATAATGTAGTTCGGCTTGGGATTGAGCGGCTCACCATTATAGTCTGGAGCGTAATAGACACAGTCAATACCGGCATTTATGGAGCCGGTGATATCGGCGGTGAAATTATCACCCACCACAAGGCTCTCTTGCTTGCGTGCGTTGGAGCTTTTGAGCATGTAGTCAAAGAAGGCCTTGTTAGGCTTGTGCTCCTTCACATCCTCGCTCAGGTATATACGGTCAAAGTAATCTTTCAACCCCGATGAGGCTATTTTCAAGTGCTGGACAGCACTGAAGCCGTTTGAAATAATGTACAATTTCATTCCACGGCCTTTCAGATAATCCAGAATCTCCCTTGCGCCAGGCTTCAGGGCGGTCTGTTCCCCAAGCAGTTCCAGATAACGCACCTTCAGAGCGTCTATAACCTCCACATCGGTGCAGCCAACCACTCTGAAAGGATGCTCAAAACGTTCAGTCTCAAGAAATTCCCTCTTAATTCTACCAGCAGCATAATCCTCCCAAAGCTGGGCGTTACGCTCCTTGTAGATATTGTGAAAAGTTTCAAAATCCTTAAAGTAGCGGCCAAACCTATAAACAGAGAACAATACACTCAGTGCTTTCTCTGAATTAGCAGAAAAATCCCAAAGTGTATTGTCCCAGTCAAAAAATATATGACGATATTTATTAGTCAACTTTAATAATCAGATACTTAGATGTACTCCAGAAATCTGTGGCATTCTTAATTACAAGCACATACTGGCGGTTCTCATTTCTCTCAAGAGTGTATGAAGATGACGGGTGCTTTGTAAGAATCTTAGCGCTTCTTGAGTTTGTTTCAAGCGCCTCAAAGTTACGAATGTCAACTGGAGTGAATATGTTTGTGCGGAATGCAGAGCTTGGATTGTTTGCATCAACGCCGTACTCCTTAAGAGCCTTCTTGTTTGCCATAAGGTAGTAGCCAGTGTGCATTATTGAGTCCTGATCCTGGATAGTACGGGTCTGACGGTCCATCTCCTCAGTAAGAAGTCTTGCCTGATCAGCATAAACCTGATTCTCAACTACAAGGCTGTCTATTCTGATATTCTTCTGCTCAAGCTGACGCTGCAGAGACTCAATCTCCTTGTTTTTCTGGTCAAGCTGCTTGGTAAGCTTATTAATGGTTTTCTGAAGCTGTGATGACTTGATAGAGCCCTCATTAACCTTCTGTTCCAACTCGGCAATCTTCTGCTTGTTCTCTTGAAGAATATTGTTGATAGTATAAAGGTTGTCAGCCATGCGCTGCTTAACCTCCTGTGACGGCATACCATCCTTGTAAGAGCTTACGCTGATATAGTTCTCACTTGCACGTATAGCCTCAAAACCAGAATCAACCTCTTGAATTATAGACAGATACTCATCAAGTTCAGCTACAGTCTGCTCATGAACTGTCTCAATTGAATCCTTCTGAAACTTCAAAGACTTGTAGGTGGATGTCTTCTCTACAAGGTTACACGATGTAAACGCCATGGCTGCTGCAGCCACTAGCGCAATAACTGAAAGTTTTTTCATAAATTTTATAGTATCATTAAATTATGTATTCTGAAATAATCCGTCACTCTGAGTGTAACGAAGAGTCTCAACTTTCAACACTCAACTTTCAACTCCTTTAATTACAATAACAAACTCCCCTTTCGGAGGTGTGGCGGTGAAATGATCCACGAGTTCAGCAAGAGTGCCATGTACGGTTTCATTGTGAACTTTGGATATCTCCCTGCTCACAGAGCCCTCTCTCTCAGGGCCAAACACCTCAGCAAACTGCTGCAATGTTTTCAGCACCCTGTATGGAGACTCATAAAAAACCATAGTCCGGCTTTCCGTGGCAAGCTGCGTAAGACGTGTCTGGCGCCCCTTCTTCTGAGGCAGGAACCCCTCAAAACAGAACCGGTCCATAGGCAGCCCTGAGTTTACCAATGCCGGTATGGCGGCCGTGGCGCCTGGCAGGCACTCCACATCGATGCCGTTTCTTACGCACTCCCTCACAATAAGGAACCCCGGGTCTGAAAGCCCTGGCGTGCCAGCATCGGAGATTACAGCGCCGGTCTGCCCGCCTTTAAGCATCTCAATAACACTGCCAACACTCTGGTGCTCATTATATTTGTGATGCGCCAGCATACGGGTGTGAATGTCAAAATGTTTGAGAAGCACGCTGCTTGTGCGTGTATCCTCCGCCAGTATGAAATCAACCTCCTTCAGAACGCTGATGGCTCTGAAAGTCATATCGTCAAGATTCCCCACCGGGGTTGGAACTATATATAACTTCATCATCACATTTCCTTAAGATTCTTGAACTTTAGGCTATGAATAAGCCTTTCTGCTTAAAATATCCTTAAAATACTTCACAGTTTCATTCTCTTCATCCCAACTGAAATTCTCCGCCAGATACTCAAGCGCCTCCATATATGAAGAGGCATCATTAAGGTATGTTATAGTGGAGTCCATCAGGCTCTTGTCTCCTCCAAAAAGCTCACGGCAGAACCTTATGCTGTCATTCAAACCGATAGCTCTTTTTAAATCAGCAATCAACCTTCCATCTACCTTCTGAGCATGCTTCACCTCACTTTTCACCCTCTCTGGTACATCCACCGCTTCACGAACATCCTCACTAACGGGCTCAGCCTTTGGCACCACAACAACTTCAGGAGTGTCTTCAACCGTAGGAGCCTCTGGAGCCTCAGCAGTCTCTGGAACAGCCTCAATCTCAGGCTTATCATCAGTCTCCTCTGCCTGAATCATCTGATTCAGAATTTCCCTTATTCCAGCCAAATCAGCCTCCATATCTGCAAGCCGTTTCTCTATTTCTTTAAGAAAAAACTTTTGCTCCATACCATTTTTAATTTATCTTTGCACTTTCAATCAGCAAAATTACAAAAAAATTAACACATCATCATGTTTTCAGGACCATTTACTTTTGACCGAACGGTAAGAATAGTTGGCGGCTTACTGATAGCAACAGGCCTTATACTGCTTATAAACAGATTAAGCGGTGTTTTATTGCCCTTCTTCATAGCTTGGTTCATTGCCTACATGATGAATCCGCTTGTTAACATTTTGCAACGCAAAATATTTCATCAGCGCACAGTCAGCGTTCTGGTCTCAATGATTCTGGTGGCGTGCGTGCTCACTGGAGCCATCATGATTTTCACAGCCTCAGCGGCAAAAGAGGTGGAGCAGGTTGAGACCCTTATACAGCAATACTCCAGTTCTGAGGGTTACAACATATCACCAGAGACCAAGATGTGGGCTGAGAAAATAGTTACAAACATAAATGAAAACAAGGATAAGATAATGCAGAAGATGATGCCTACTCTGTACAATGTTCTATCTTCATCTATTGAATACCTGGCAGGGATGCTTGTGCTTTTCATAATATTCCTTTACGTTTTCTTCCTTCTTAATGATTTTGAAGACTACCGTACAGCGTGGCAAGGCATGATACCCAAGAAACACCGGCCCATGATGCGCCAGATAACATCAGACCTTGTTACAGGCATGAATATATACTTCCGCAAACAGGCGCTCATCTCCGCCATCGTGGGACTTATGTTCGGCATCGGGTTTAAGATAATAGGACTCAGAATGGCGTTTGCAATGGGGTTCCTTATCGGCGTACTGAACATGGTGCCATATCTGCATTCACTAGGTCTGATACCACCCATTCTTGTGGCAATCATTCAATCAACACATACAGACACAAGTTTCTGGATGTACCTGCTTGGCATAGCCATTGTGTTCATAATAGTGCAGACCACGCTTGATATGGTGCTCACACCTAAGATTATGGGGCACGCCATTGGCATGAAACCAGCCGTGATACTGCTGTCTCTTTCAATTTGGGGTTCACTTATGGGTATGTTAGGCATGATTATAGCGTTGCCGGTGACAACCATGATAATATCATACTACAAACATTTTGTGGTAGAGAATAAGAGCAAGGAGGAGTTATTGCAGAATGAGTGACAAACTGAACAGAGGAGAGACTCCCGATGAGGTTAAGCGCTACGCCGCTGACCCTGATGGCTACTTTGACGCCGAGGAGTATTTTTCCATTGCTGACTACTATGAGAGCGTTCTTGACCTAGAGAACGCCTTCAAAGTTCTCAAGCAAGGGGTTGTCACATATCCCGCCGATGTTCAGATGCGTATGGAGTTTGCCCGTATGCACATAGTCACAGGCAGCTTTGACAAAGCCGTGAAACTGCTCAGGGCTCTGCTTAAAGACCCTGTGCTGAAAGAGCCGGAGGATATACTTTCCGCTCACGTAATGCTCTCAAGAGTGCATGCGGAACAGTGCAACCGAGGTAAAATAAGCGAAGACATCCGCTCCATAGCACAGTGGGTCAAAGATGTGGATTATGAGACTGCCGTAAACGCCATAACAGACATAGCCACAAACCAATACCAGTGCTTCCTCTACCCCTATGCAATAAAGACCTTGAAAGCCGGTCTGAAACTGTTTCCCAAGAGTGCCACACTTTATGAGAGCCTCATAGAGTGCCATGTGAAGAATGATACCGGATTTGATGAAGCAATAAAAGTTTGCGAGGAGGCTCTTGACGCTGACGCCTATAACGTAGAGTTGTGGAACAAGCTTGGCTACCTATATAAATACAATGATAACATAGATGATGCCATCCGAGCCTTTGACTACGCCACATCAATTGATGAGAACAATATAGAGGCATGGCGTGCCATGGGTGACTGCCATTTGAAGAATGACAATTATGAGCGTGCAGCCGCCTGCTACATAAAGGCTATGGGAGAGGATTGTACAGACGCCACACTGCTTATACGCATAGGAGATATGCTTAACAACTGTGACAAGTTCACAGAGGCGCGCAAGTACTATAAGGCTGCGCTTGATATTGATGAGGACAACTCCGATGCGCTCTTTGGCATAGGCATGGGGTTCTTTCTTGACGTGGAGAATGACTACGGGAACTTTGAGACAGCCATATTCTGGATAAAGAGGGCCATCACTGAGAATGAGAACAACAGTTTCTATTGGAGTGTGCTGGCAGACTGCTACTTTAACACAGACAACTGGGAGCATTGCATATACTGCTATCGCCGTTCACTGTCACTGAGCCCGCACCAAGGCTCACTAACTGCCAAGCTTGGACAGGCTTACGCCGCAGTAGGAAATTTTGACGACGCCCTTGACTGCCTCATGCAGGCAAAAAGGGAAGGGGTGACACTTAAATCAACAGACATAACACTTGCAGCAACATATTACGCCATAGGAGATCACACTAACGCCCGATACTATCTGATGCAGGCCATGCAGCAGGACAGCGGTATGGGTGAGGCATTTCTTGATTTCCACCCTGACGCAATAGGTTTTGTAAACAACATAAAAAAACTTTTATGAGAAGACTGTTTATAATAATAGCAATATCATTACTGCCTCTCGCACTATTCGCTCAGGATATTGAGCCGCAAGAGGTTGACCCTCAGGTACAGATTCTGCAGCAAGACTCTGTACAGGAGAGCAAGAGTCTGCTCCAAAACGTAATAGACTGGTATGACCGCAATACTAACTACGCCTCCATAGCCGCGCTTATGGCGGTGGAGAGCTCATTTGTGCCATTCCCGTCTGAGGTGGTGATTCCACCTGCAGCCTACATTGCGTCAGAGGAGGATAGTGACCTTAACATTTTCCTCGTAATACTATTTGGAACGCTGGGTGCTCTCATCGGGGCGTACATTAACTATTTCCTGGCACTCTGGCTTGGCAGACCTATTGTCTACAAACTGGCTGACACTAAGGTGGCGCACTGGCTTCTTATAGACCGTGAAGGTGTGGAGAAGGCGGAGAAATACTTTGTGGAGCACGGTAACGCCTCCACGTTCATAGGCAGGTTTATCCCTGCCATACGCCAGCTTATATCCATTCCGGCGGGGCTATCAAAGATGAACCTGGCAAGTTTCACCCTCTTCACATTCCTTGGAGCATTCATCTGGAACGCAGTGCTGGCACTCCTTGGTTATCTGGCTCACGGACAGAAGGATCTTATTGAGAAATACAGCCACGAGCTGTCCATTATACTTGTAGTGCTGCTGGCAGTGGCAGTTGTAATATTCGTAATCAAACAATTCCGTAAGAAAAATGCCTAGACCTAGAATCACAAAACTTTACGCAATAATAGGTAACCCTCTGACTCACTCATACTCATCAGAGTACTGGAATGAGAAGTTCAAGAACCTTAAACTTATTCAGCATCATTTTGACGCAAAGACGCTGCAAAAGATAGAGGATTTCCCTGCCTATCTAGACAAGAACCCTCTGCTGCGCGGACTTAGCGTTACAATGCCGTTCAAGATTTCTGTGATGCAGTACCTTGACTATATTGACCCTGTGGCGCTTGAGATTGGTGCTGTGAACGTGATTAAGGTTGACAGGGACAAGGAGACGGGCATAAGGACCTTATCGGGCTACAACACAGACTGGATAGGTTTTACACACGCCATAAAGCCAATGCTCACACCTGACCACAAGAAAGCCCTTATCTTAGGAACTGGTGGTATGGCCAAAGCTGCAAGGTACGCCCTTAAACAATTAGGCATTGAGTCCACGCTCGTAACAAGAGACAAAGAGGGGTTCATGCACTATGAGGATATAACAGAGGAGACAATGAAAGAGCACACCATAATAGCCAACGCCACCAACGTGGGCTGCTTCCCTATTGTGAACCAGTGTCCTAACATACCTTACGAGTATATCACAGATAAGCACATTGCCATTGACGCAATATACAACCCTATAAGAACTCTCTTCCTGCAGCAGGCTGAGCTCAAAGGTGCAACAACCAAAAACGGTTGGGATTTGTTTGTGGAGCAGGCTCGCAAAGCCTGGGAGATTGTGGTCTGATTTTTTTTGTATCTTTGCAACCGCTATGAAACGTGTTTTAGCATATATCACTGTAATGATTGTTTCCGCATTCGCTTTTAACGGCATTGCGGAGGGGGTTAGGTATATAGCTGAAAACGGCATGACAGTTACGCTGGTGTCTGATTGTCTTGACAGTGCAGACTGCACTATGGCAATGTGTGAGGCAACGCTGACATCGCCGGTAACTGTACCAGACACAACTACTTACGCTGTAAAACATCTGTCCGCTCCTGTAGTTGCCATTATTGCGGTGATGGCATTGCTGCTACCGCTGTTCTCTTTTTCTGAGACGTTGCTTGCAAACGCCTCCATCAGTGAGGAGAGGCATAAAATACTGTTCCCATTTCACTCTTTTTGGTAATACTTTGCGTTTAATGTGAGATTAAACTTAGTATTAACAATTAAAGATTTTTTATCATGGGAGTTGCAATAACAGGAATTATACTGCTCGCAATGTGCATTGTGCCAGTTATAATATTACAAAATCGTAATAAAAAATAAATAGTAAGACTTATTTATTATGTCAGATTCAATAGTGCTGATTCCTACTTATAATGAGAAGGAGAACATAGAAAACATAATAAGGGTGGTTTTTGCCCTTGAGCATCCGTTTGACATTCTTGTGATTGATGACGGCTCTCCTGACGGAACAGCACAGATAGTAAAAAATATGCAGGCGGAGTTCAAAGACCGCCTGCATATTCTTGAGCGCTCAGGCAAGCAGGGCTTGGGCAGAGCCTATATCGCTGGTTTCAAGTGGGCTCTTGAGCGTACATACGAGTACGTGTTTGAGATGGACGCTGATTTTTCACACAATCCCAAAGATTTGCTCCGCCTCTACGCAGCCTGTCATGATGAGGGCGCCGATGTGGCCATAGGCTCACGCTATGTGTCAGGTGTGAACGTGGTTAACTGGCCTATGGGCCGTGTGCTCATGTCATACTTTGCATCTAAGTATGTGCGCATAGTAACAGGACTGCCTATAGCAGACACCACAGCAGGCTTCAAATGCTACCGCCGTGAGGTGCTAGAGACCATAGAGCTTGACAAGATTAAGTTTGTGGGGTACGCATTCCAGATAGAGATGAAGTTCACCGCCTACAAGTGCGGCTTTACCATAAAGGAGGTGCCTATCGTGTTTGTAAACCGAGAACTTGGCACATCAAAGATGAGCGGCGGCATATTCTCTGAGGCACTGCTTGGAGTGATACGCCTTAAGTTGCAGAGTTTCACACGCAAATATCCTAAGAAAGCATCCAAGGCCTGACATGATACTTATACATAACGCACGCATAGTTAATGAGGAACGCATATTCCACGGCTCAGTGCTGGTGGACGGAGACTCCATAGCTGACATCTTTGAAGGCGGTGTACCGCAAGGCGTTCTTGACTCCGCTGATGTGGTAGAGGCTGACGGTGCGTTTCTACTCCCTGGTGTTATAGACACCCACGTGCATTTCCGTGACCCAGGCTTCCCTGACAAGGCTGATTTTAGCACAGAAAGCCGTGCGGCCGTGGCTGGAGGCGTGACATCAGTGCTTGATATGCCAAACACAAAGCCGCTTACCATAACGGTACAGGCATGGGAGGATAAGATGGCTATGGCGGCTGAAAAATCATACTGCAACTACGGATTCTACATAGGAGCTACCAACACTAATCTTGAGGAGCTTAAGAGTGCTGACTATACCAAAATTTGCGGCGTAAAACTCTTTTTAGGCTCATCTACAGGCGGTATGCTTGTGGATAACCAGAGTCTAGTGGAACGTATTTTCAGAGAGGTTCCGGCCCTTATTACCGTGCATGCTGAAGATGAGTCAATAATACGGGCTAATTCTGAGCATTACAAGAAACTTTA